>ENA-OQIH01001111-OQIH01001111.1-human-gut-metagenome-genome-assembly--contig:-NODE-1111-length-13149-cov-4.920747_pt1 | contig 13149 bp, 9 predicted proteins | sample MGYA00242575_ERZ504740 | MGnify/ENA primary metagenome ERZ504740 (study PRJEB26092, sample SAMD00036192) | human gut metagenome | host: Homo sapiens | study: EMG produced TPA metagenomics assembly of...
CCAGAAGTCAATTTATATAAGACGTTGTATGAGTGTTGATTTTAGCTTTATATCCTAATTTATTAAATGTGTCTTTTCATCTAAAATACATTCCTTAACTGTTGTTTCGTAGATGCGAGGATCCTTTTTAAAGACGGCAATCGCTTCTTCTTGACCATAATCTGTCTTACAGATCTTTGGCCATTCTGGCCAAGGATTACTTTGAAGTCTTTCATCCGGTGCTTTAGGCATCATTTCAATTTGAACAACACTTGCACAACCCTGACGAATGCTTGTACCAACACAATCATTTCCAGTGTCTCCACCGCCAACAATCACAACATGTTTATATTTGGCAGAAATTTCTTCGGTGTTATCCAACAAATGTTTCGTGGCCTTAGTAAGATAGTCCACCGCAAAATAAATGCCTGTACAATCACGATTCTTTACATTTAGATCACGAGCCTTTTTAGATCCAGTCGCAAAGACAATCGCATCATATTCTTTTTCCAATTCCTTTTTGGTGATGTCTTTACCTACATTCACATTGGTTTTAAAGATGATTCCTTCTTCCGAAAGTATTTCTAATCTTCTTTGAATGACTTTCTTTTCAAGCTTCATATTTGGAATGCCATACATCAATAAACCACCAATACGATCTTCTTTTTCAAAGACTGTCACAGAATGACCTCTTCGATTTAAATCATGCGCAAGCGCAAGTCCTGCTGGACCAGATCCAATGATGGCGACCTTTTTATCGGAGCGCACACTAGGAACATAAGGTGTCATCCAATTGTTCGTATAGGCTGTTTCAATCGTATACAATTCATTTTCTTTGATTGTGACTGGTTCTTGGTCTAAACCATTCAAACAAGCCTTTTCACAAAGAGCAGGGCAGACACGACCAGTAAATTCAGGGAATGGATTGGTTTTTAATAATCTAGATAACGCTCTTTTATCGTTGCCATTATAGATTTCATCATTCCATTCTGGAATTAAGTTATGTAATGGGCAGCCTGTCACCATGTTTTTTAACTTAATGGCCGACTGACAAAAGGGAACGCCACAATTCATGCAGCGCGCACCTTGTTTACGTCTTGTTTCTTCATCTAAAAAAGGATGAAATTCATTAAAGTTTGTGATACGAGAAAGAGGTTGGATGGCCTCGTTTTCTTGTCTTTCATATTCTAAAAATCCTGTTGGTTTTCCCATAATCTTTCATCCTTTCTAAGCATGTACTTGTTCAAAAGCCATTAGACTGGCTTCATCATAATGATAGCCTTTGGCCTTTAATTCTTGAATCAATGTTGTGATCTTTTCATAATCTTTAGGTACGATCTTTTTAAAGTTGGATAATTCATGATCAAGATTTGATAAAATCTTTTGGGCAACATCTGAATTTGTATATTTGTAGTGATTCTTTAATAATTGCGTTAATGTTTCAATATCCGCTTTACCACTCACTTCATACGTATTGACTAATTGTTTATTTAAACGCGTATATAAATCATGGTTAGGATCATAAATATACGCAATACCACCAGACATGCCGGCAGCTAAGTTTTTACCAGTTCTACCTAAAATCACAACGGTACCACCTGTCATATATTCAAGTCCATGATCACCAACACCTTCGACTACAGCACTTGCTCCTGAGTTACGTACCGCAAAACGCTCACCGGCCATACCACGAATATAGGCTTCACCACTAGTAGCACCATATAAGGCCACATTACCAATAATGACGTTTTCATTTGGCTTAAATTTTGCTTCATTTTTTGGCTGAATAATCAATTTACCACCAGATAATCCCTTACCAAAATAGTCATTGGCATCACCATGCACATCTAATGTGATTCCTTTTTGTACAAAGGCACCAAAAGATTGTCCAGCCCCACCGTTACAATGAACAGTATATGTATCGTCTTGTAGTGTGTTATTAAATTGTTTTGTGACTACACTGGATAAAATCGTTCCGACTGTACGGTCTGTACTTGAAATTGAGATTGTTTCAGCATGAGGCTTTTTCTCGTTGAAATAAGGCTCAAACTTAGGAAGCAATGTCTTCATATCTACCGTTTTTTCAAGTTCAAAATCGTATGTATCTTTTGGCTCATAATGAATATTGTAAGGTGTCATTAAAATGTTAGAGTAATCCATATTCGCATCTTCATCCACTTCTAGATTGTCCGTATGACCCACCATTTCATTGATTGTGTGATAGCCAAGCTCAGCCATAATTTCTCTTAATTCACGCGCAATAAACAACATGAAATTCATGACATATTCTGGTTTTCCTTTGAAACGTTTTCTTAATTTTTGGTTTTGTGTAGCCACACCAAAAGGACAAGTATCTAGATTACATACACGCATCATCATACATCCCATAGTAACAAGTGGTGCTGTCGCAAAGCCAAATTCTTCCGCTCCAAGTAAGCATGCGATTGCAACATCTTTTCCTGTCATTAACTTACCGTCGGTTTCAATTAAAACACGACTTCTTAAACCGTTCTCGACTAAGTTTTGATGAGCTTGAGCCAAACCTAATTCCCATGGAAGACCCGCATGGTGAATACTGCTTTGGGAAGCAGCACCTGTACCCCCATCATAACCAGAAATTAAGACGACGGTAGCTCCGGCTTTGGCAACACCAGATGCAATCGTACCTACGCCAGCTTCACTAACAAGCTTAACACTGATTCGAGCTTTTGGGTTGGCATTTTTTAAGTCGTAGATCAATTGGGCTAAGTCTTCAATGGAATAGATGTCGTGGTGAGGAGGAGGGGAAATCAAAGATACGCCTGGCGTTGAATATCGAGTTTTCGCAATCCATGGATAGACTTTTTTGCCTGGCAAGTGTCCACCTTCACCTGGTTTTGCGCCTTGTGCCATCTTGATTTGAATTTCTTTGGCACTGACTAAGTATTCTTCGGTGACGCCAAAACGACCACTCGCCACTTGCTTAATAGCCGAATTCTTTTCGGTACCTAAACGTTCTGGTTTTTCTCCACCTTCACCCGAATTGGATTTACCACCCAATCGATTCATGGCGATGGCCATACATGTATGGGCTTCTTCAGAGATAGAACCATAGCTCATGGCACCTGTCTTAAAGCGTTTTACGATTTCGTATTCACTTTCCACTTCCGATAATGGAATTGAATTTCTTGTCTTTTTAAAGTGCAATTGACTTCTTAAATGGTGTTTTTGATGGTTTGAATTCAATTCGTTCGAATATTCTTTAAATAAATCGTAGTCATTGGTTTGTGTAGCTCTTTGAAGTTTCACAATGGTTTCAGGAGAATACAAGTGATCTTCTTTTCCATCACCTTTTCTAAGTTTATGGAATCCAATGGAATCTAGACTTGTATCGGTTGTAAGTCCTAATGGATCATAAGCACGATCATGATGATAGATCAAATCTTTTTCAATGTCTTCTAAAGTAATGCCTTCCACTTCACTAATGGTGTTTGTGAAGTAGGTATCGATAACTTCTTTAGAGATTCCAATGGCCTCAAAGATTTGGGCTCCTTGATACGATTGAAGAGTCGAAATACCCATTTTAGCGGCAATTTTAACGATACCTTTTAAAATGGCTTCATTATAGTCATCAATCGCAATGTTGATTTCTTTATCTAACATATTTAATTGAATCATTTCTTCAATGCATTCATGTGCTAAATATGGATAGATGGCGGTTGCACCATAACCTAAAATCGTTGCGAATTGATGCACATCTCTTGGTTCACCACTTTCTAGAATGATGGATACATCGGTTTTCTTTTTCGTCTTAACTAAGTGTTGTTCTAAGGCAGATACAGCTAAAAGACTAGGAATGGCCATATGACCTTCATCGACACCTTTATCGGAAAGAATCAAAATGTTGGCCCCATTTCGATAGGCTTTATCACATTCAATAAATAAGTTATCTAATGCTTCTTTTAACGATGTGCCACGATAGAATAATAGAGAAATCGTTTCATTTTTAAATCCTGTCTGATTTAATTGACGAATCTTATCCATATCGCGTGATGTTAGAATGGGATTGTTGACCTCTAAGACGGTACAGTTGTCGGATTTATCCTGGAGTAGGTTTCCATCACTACCAATATAGATGGTTGTATCTGTGACAACTTCTTCACGTAAAGAATCAATGGGTGGGTTGGTTACTTGGGCGAAGAGTTGTTTAAAGTAATGGAATAAACTTAAATGATTTTGGGAATAAATTGCCAAAGGGATATCGGTACCCATCGCACTTGTTGGTTCAAGTTTGACGCGGGCCATTGGTAAAATAATATCTTTTCATCTTCATAGGTATAGCCGAAGACTTTATAAAGAATATCTCTTTCATGTTGCGAGTGGATGTGTGTTTTTTTATCAGGAGCTGGTAGATCTTTCAGGTATAATAAGTGGTTGTCTAACCATTCTCCATATGGATTTGAAGAGGCATATGCATTTTTAAGATCATAATCTTCAATCAATTTCTTTTTCTTTGTATCTACGAGTAACATCTTACCGGGTTCAAGTCTTGATTTTTTTATGATTTTCTTTTCATCAATATCCAATACACCAACTTCACTCGATAAAATCAACATGTTGTCGCTTGTTAGATAGTAACGACTTGGTCGAAGTCCATTACGGTCAAGTACAGCTCCGACTTTTTGTCCATCACTAAATAAAATAGCGGCTGGACCATCCCATGGTTCCATCATTGTGGCATAGTAGTGGTAGAAATCTTTCTTCTTTTGATCCATGGTTTGGTGTTTCCATGGTTCTGGAATCAAAATCATAACGGCTTTTTCAAGTGGCATGCCATTCATGACTAAAAATTCTAGGGCGTTATCTAACATGGCAGAACCGGAACCCGAAGTATTGATGATGGGTAAGATCTTACTTGAATTTTCATCCAAGAATTTTGAATGCATACTTTCTTCACGCGCTAACATCTTATTGACGTTGGCACGGATGGTATTGATTTCACCATTGTGGGCAATATAACGGTTTGGATGCGCTCTTTGCCAAGATGGTGTTGTATTGGTAGAGAAACGTGAGTGTACGATCGCAATCGCAGACTTGTAGTTTTCATCTTGTAAATCTAAATAGAATTTTCTTAATTGAGAAACGAGAAACATACCTTTATAAACAATGGTACGACTGCTTAATGAGGCCACATAGGTTTCTTTACAACTCTTTTCAAATTCGCGTCGAATCACATATAGTTTTTGTTCTAGATCTGTATCGCCTTGGACAAAAGCTTGGTAAATGCTAGGCATACAATCTTTGGCTTTTTGGCCTAAGATGGAATCATCACATGGTACTTTTCTCCATGTGATGAATGTGCATCCTTCTTGTTCAACAAGTTTTTCAAACATTTTTTTGTGTTGGTTTAAAAGCAGTTTATTTCTTGGCAAGAAAAACATACCGACACCATAGTGTTTGGGTAGTTTGATGTTGTCTTCTTTTAATGTTTTGCGAAAAAAGTCATCACTGATTTGAAGGAGAATACCAACTCCATCACCCACTTTACCACTGGCATCTTTACCTGCACGGTGTTCTAGTTTTTCTACAATGTGTAATGCTTTGTCTAAGACATCATAGCTTTGTTTACCATCGATTTGGACTACGGTACCAATACCGCAGGCATCGTGTTCGATTTCAAAATTCATAATTTACACAACCCTTCTATTTTCCGCTGTCTCCATAGTTTGATAAATAACGAGCACTCGGATCGTTGACGTTACATCCTTGCCAGTTTTTATTTGGCATCCAGAAATCTTTGATCATACCTGCCTGTTCAGGGTAGTAAGATTCAAAAATTTCACGATATAATAAAGACTCTTTTGTGAATGGAGTACAGTATTTGTATTGTTTGATTTTTTCTTCAAATTCAGCATCTGTATACTGCTTTTCGGCATATTCTTTAATATCATCACTTAATGAGTGACCGACCGCATCAGAGAAGGCGGCTTTTTCTCGCATTAAGATATCGTAAGGAAGAATTTCGTCTTTTTCAAACGCATGACGAAGCAAATATTTTCCTTTATTGTACGCATTCATTTTCTTTTGTGGATCTATAGCCATAACGTATTTGACAAAATCTAAATCGCCAAAGGGAACACGGGCTTCAATGGAGTTTGTGGAAATGCAACGATCGGCTCTTAATACATCGTACATGTAAAGTTCATGTACACGTTTTACACTTTCTAGTTGGAATTCTTGGGCGCTTGGGGCAAAATCTGTATATTTGTAGCCAAACAATTCATCACTGATTTCTCCAGTTAGTAATACGCGAATGTTACTTTGTTCATGAATGGCTTTACAGATAAGATACATTCCAATGCTGGCGCGAATGGTTGTGATGTCAAAAGTAGCCAAAGTTTGAATGACGGGTTTGATCGCATTTAAGACATCTTCTTTATTAATAATGATTTCATGGTGGTTAGAGCCAATAAAGTCAGCGACTTCTTTGGCATATTTTAAATCGATCGCATCTTCTTCCATTCCAATCGCATAGGTTTCAATGGGTTTATTGAGTAATTTTTGACTGATGGCACATACTAGACTTGAATCTAATCCTCCACTCAATAAGAATCCTAGTGGGGCATCGGCATCCAATCTTTTCTTGACACCTTCCACTAATTTATCGTGAATATTGGAACAGATGGTTTCTAAATCTGAATCTACAACTTTATCTACCTTCGTAATATCCAAGTAACAAGTGAATTTGCCATCGGCATAATAGTGTCCTGGAGGGAATGGAAAGATTTGTTCGACAATGGAAACTAGGTTTTTGGCTTCAGAGGCAAAGACGATATTATGATTTTGATCATAGCCATAAAATAATGGACGGATTCCGATTGGGTCTCTGGCGGCAATAAAATCGTTTTTCTTGGCATCATAAATAATGCAGGCATATTCAGCGTCTAGCTTTTTAAACATGTCTAAGCCGTATTTTTCATAGAGTGGTAGAAGAATTTCACAGTCGCTTTGCGAAATAAATGTATAGCCGGATTTTTCTAATTCGGACTTAATTTCTCGAAATCCATAGATTTCGCCGTTACATACCACATAATTGCCATCTCTAACAAAAGGCTGCATGCCAAGAGGACTTAGTCCCATGATGGATAGTCTTTGAAAACCTAGATAGCCACATCCGACTTCTTGAATTCTTTCATTGTCTGGACCTCTTGTATATGTCGCAAGTAATGCTTGATGAATGGATTCTTTAGTTACTTTTAATGATTTATATCCAATAATTGTACACATAAATTACATCTCCTTTATAGACGGAAAAACCGGGCGTATGCCGGTTTATTGAATTCCAAATAATAATTTTCCATATGTTGGAAATGGCCAATCACTATTAGAAGTAATGACTTCAAGTTCGTCGCATGGTTTTCGTAATGAGGCCATATCTTGGATAATGAAGTCTCTTACATAGAAGGCTGATTTTTCAAAATCATCAATTTCATGTAGTTTTTTAACATCGTTTTCAAGTGTCATCATAGCTTGGTAAGCTTCGGCTAAATATTCACTGACTTTTTTAGCCGTTTCAAGTTCATAGGTTAAGTCGATACCGATGGCTTTTTTATTTGCGATTGTATCTGTCAATTCTTTAGAGAACTTACTTGCGGCTGGTAAAATGTCTTTTTTCGCAATGTCTAACATTGTCAATGCTTCAATGTTGATTTGTTTTTCGTATTCATCCATTAAAATTTCATATCTTGATTCCACTTCTTCTTTAGATAAAACTTTTTGTCTTTCAAATAGGGCAATGTTTTCATCGGTTTTGAAGTATGGAAGGGCATCTGGAGTTGTCTTTAAGTTTAATAAGCCTCTAGACTCTGCTTCTTTAACCCAAGAATCATCATATCCGTTGCCATTGAAGATAATGCGCTTGTGGTTTTTGATTGTATCTTTGATCAAGGCATGTAATGTAGTGTCAAAATCATCTGCAACTTCTAAGATATTCGCAAATTTTTCGATTTCATCCGCAATAACAGTATTTAACACAATATTGCATCCGGCAATACTTGAGTTAGATCCGGGCATTCTGAATTCGAATTTGTTTCCGGTAAAGGCGAATGGAGAAGTACGGTTACGGTCGGTTGAATCTTTAGGGAATTTAGGAAGAACGGTTGCTCCAATCTTCATCAATTCTTTTTCTTTTCCATCATATGGTTTATCTTCTTCAATGGCCTTTAATACAGCAGTTAATTCATCACCTAAGAAAATAGAGATAATAGCTGGAGGCGCTTCGTTAGCACCTAGTCGGTGATCGTTTCCTGCAGTGGCTACACTTAATCGTAATAAGTCTTGGTGTTCATCTACAGCTTTAATAATAGCGGCTAAGAAGACTAAAAATTGTGCGTTTTCATGAGGTGTATCGCCTGGTTCTAATAGGTTGATTCCTGTATCCGTAGATAAAGAGAAGTTATTGTGTTTACCACTTCCGTTGATTCCTTCAAATGGTTTTTCATGAAGTAGGGCAACCAATCCATGTTTCTTCGCAACTCTTTGAATCAATTCCATTGTCAATTGGTTGTGGTCTGTTGCGATATTTGTCGTTGTGAAAATTGGGGCTAATTCATGTTGAGCAGGCGCTACTTCATTGTGTTCAGTTTTTGCCAAGATGCCAAGTTTCCATAACTCTTTATTTAAATCGGACATGAATTCTTGAACACGACTTTTGATTGTTCCAAAATAATGATCTTCCAATTCTTGTCCTTTAGGGCATGGTGCACCAAATAATGTACGTCCTGTATAGATTAAGTCTTTTCTTTGTTCATAATATTTCTGGTCAACTAAGAAATATTCTTGTTCAGGTCCGACGGTTGTTTTAATGGTTTGAACATCGTCATTGCCAAATAATTTCACAATACGTAAGGCTTGTTTATTAATGGCCTGCATACTTCTTAGTAGTGGTGTTTTCTTATCTAGGGCGTGTCCTGAGTAAGAGCAGAAAGCGGTTGGAATACAAAGAACTCCGTTTTTAATAAAGGCATAGCTTGTTGGATCCCAAGCTGTATATCCTCTTGCTTCAAATGTGGCTCTTAGTCCACCATTAGGAAAACTTGAGGCGTCTGGCTCACCTTTGATTAATTCTTTTCCACTAAATTCCATAATGACTTTTCCATCTTTATCGGGATTGATGAAGCCATCATGCTTCTCAGCTGTAACTCCTGTCATTGGCTGGAACCAGTGTGTATAGTGTGTTGCACCTTGTTCTAAGGCCCATTCTTTCATGGCGTGGGCTACCGCGTTTGCGATTTTGATATTTAACTGTTTTCCATCGCGAATTGTTTTTTCTAATTCGCGATATGTATCTTTTGCGAGCTTTTCTCGCATAACAGATTCATCAAAAACTTTACTTCCAAAAATTTCTTCTACGATCGATTTCATAATGGCTCTCCTTTACATAAAAAAAGGGCAAGGACACTAAAAAAATAGGGTTTGACCTATGTTTTCTTTGGCGTCCTTGCCATGTATGCATTCATTATAAACAGATATTTTGTGTTGTCAATGAAAAAATGTAAAAAGATTTGAAAACAGAATGAAAATAGTGTATTAATTATTCGAGGTGAATTGTATGACATATGAGGATGTATTAAATTTTTGTGAAGAACAAGACGTTCGATTTATTCGTCTTTCTTATTTTGATATGTATGGTACACAGAAAAATGTTTCTGTTTTGCCAACCGAATTAAAAAGGGCATTTGTGGAAGGAATTAGCTTTGATGCCAGTGCCATTGATGGCTTTCTAGATGAAGTGCATAGTGATCTATTCTTATATCCAGATCCAAACACTATGAGTATCTTGCCATGGCGCAGTATGGATGGAAGTGTCATTCGTATGTATTGTGATATTAAATATCCGGATGGAACGCCTTTTGAAAGGGATGTGCGATATATATTAAAGAAGGCAATCCTAAAAGCGAAAAGTATGGGAATCAGTGTTAACTTTGGTTCAGAGTTTGAATTCTACTTATTTAAGCAGGATGAAAATGGAGAAAATACCTATGTTCCATTGGATCATGCGGGGTATATGGATATTTCGCCATTAGATAAAGGGGAAAATGTTCGTCGTGAGATTTGTTTAACATTATCGGAAATGGGAATTGATCCAGAGGTTTCGCATCATGAGATGGGTCCTGGGCAAAATGAGATTGATTTTCGTTATTCAAGTGCTTTACAGGCAGCGGATAATGCGGCGACATTTAAGTGGGTTGTTGAAGCTATTGCGAATATGCAGGGCTTAGTAGCTGACTTTTCACCAAAACCTTTAGAGGATCAGCCTGGGAATGGGATGCATATTAATATGAGTGTAGATCAACATGAAGAGTTGTTGATGCCTTTTATGGCGGGTATTTTAAATCGTATTGAAGAGATGACAGCCTTTTTAAATCCAACTAAACACTCCTACAAGCGTTTAGGTAAGGATAAGGCGCCCGGCTATATTTCCTGGTCGTATCAGAATCGTAATCAATTGATTCGTATTCCGGCTACACATTCGACAAATCGTATGGAGTTAAGAAGTCCGGATTGTAGTTGTAATATTTATTTGGCCTATGCCTTATTGATTTATGCCGGTTTAGAGGGGATTGAAAAGAACATGGTACCCGATCCTTGTACGGATATTGTATCGAGTGATACAAAAAAGCTTCCTCAAAGTTTAAAAGAGGCAAAGGTAAAGGCATTGAATTCGGATTGGTTAAAACAAGTTTTAGGAAAAGATGTAGTGGATATTTATGTTGGGTAAGTGCGTATGGAGGCAAGTAAAGTATTAGTACTTGGAAATGAGAATTTCTTAGCTTTATTAAAAAATACGGCCAATTATCGATATGTGCTGTCAAAGACATATAATGATGCGTTAAATAAGTTGAGAAATACGCATTTTGAGATTGTTGTGATCTTATATTCGCAAACGACAAGTGGGCTTTTAAATTTTGCGAAGAGTTTAAATACGCAAGTTCTTTTGGTCTGCAATAAGGAAATCTATGATCAAGTTTCATATCAGTGTAAAGATAGTGGTATAATAGTTCTGTCGTATCCCATCAAGAAGCAGTTGTTGTATGAAGCATTTCAGATTCTTATGAGTATGAATAGGCGAATCCAGCTTTATGAAAAGAAGATCAGTAAGCTTGAACAGAAATATTTAGAGTTGAAGATGGTGGATCATTGTAAGTTGGTTTTGATTTCAAATTATCATTGGAGTGAAGACAAGGCGCATCACTATATTGAAAAGATAGCGATGGAGCAGAATAAGACGAAATTCTTGGTGGCTAAAGAGTTATTAGAGGAGTTTCAAGCATGAAAAAGATTCAAAAGACTAATGCGATGCGTTTTTTAGATCAGCATAAAGTGGAATATCAAGCGCATATGTATGAACATAAAGATGGTGATCCCGTAGATGGTGTGCATGTTGCGAATATGTTACATCAGCCAGTGGAAGCTGTGTATAAAACTTTAGTTACACAGGCAAACACAAAGGAATACTTAGTGTATATGCTTCCAGTCGAAAAGGAACTGGATTTAAAGAAGTGCGCAAAAATAGCCGAGGTCAAATCTTGTGAGATGATTCATGTGAAGGATATCAATAAGATTACGGGCTATATTCGTGGTGGTTGTTCTCCATTGGGTATGAAAAAACAATTTCGTACCTTTATTGAAAAGGATTGTTTAAATCAAGATAAAATCTATTTTAGTGCAGGTAAAATTGGTATGCAGATTGAGATGGATCCAAAGACATTGATGGATTTAATTCATGTTCAAGCAGGCGATATCACAAAGGAGTAATTTTATGTGGGCGAATGAGAGTGTATTTTATCAAATCTATCCTTTTGGAGCTTGTGGAGCGCCATTTGAGAATGATCATGTTCTAGAACATAGAATTCATAAATTAGAGGATTTTATTCCTCATTTAAAGAAATTAAATATAGACTGTATTCTATTGAATCCTATTTTTGAAAGTCGTACGCATGGTTATGATACAACGGATTTTAAAATGTTAGATACAAGATTGGGTACCAATGAAGACTTAAAGGAAGTTGTAAATCAATTCCATGAAAATGGGATAAAGATCATTTTAGATGCCGTATTTAATCATGTGGGACGCGATTTCTTTGCGTTTCAAGATGTATTAGAAAAGAAGTGGGATTCTCCTTATAAGGATTGGTTCTATATTGATTTTAATGGAAACAATCACTACAACGATGGCTTCTGGTACCAGGATTGGGAAGGTAATGACATCTTAGTGAAGTTGAATCTTCAAAACCAAGATGTAGTCAATTACATTTTAAATGTAGTGGATTTCTGGCAAGAAGAATTTAAAATTGATGGTTTAAGATTAGATGTCGCATATTGTTTGGATAAAAACTTCCTACAAACTTTACACAATCATGTAAGTAGAGATTTCTTCCTTTTAGGTGAAACTTTACATGGAGACTATAATCAATGGATGAATGAGAATATGTTGGATTCTGTCACAAATTATGAGTGTTATAAGGGATTGTATTCGAGTTTTAATTCAGCTAATTTCTATGAGATTCTTTATTCATTGAATCGTCAATTTGGCAAAGATCCATGGTGTTTATATACGGGTAAGCATTTGTTTAACTTTGTGGATAATCATGATGTCGAAAGAGTTGCCTCGATTTTAGAGGATAAAAACCAATTGCCTTTAATTTATACGATGTTATTTACAATGCCAGGTATTCCATGTATCTATTATGGTAGTGGATGGGGTATGGAAGGTACAAAAAATTGGAATGATACGGATCTTAGACCAGAAATCAAGGTGTTTGAATGGAATGAATTAACGGATACCATTCAAAAGTTAATCAACTTGAAACATAATCATTCCGCTTTATCTTATGGAGACTATACACAGATTGGTATTACTAACACAGCTTGCATCTATCAAAGACAAGATGAAAAGGAATGTCTATGGATTTGTATGAATATGAAGAGTGTTGTTCAAACATTAGGTTTTAATGGACAAGGTAATTTCATCGACATGGAAACCAATGAAGAACTTTATATTCATAACTCACTTGAGTTCAAGCCTTATGAAATAAGAATATTAAAGAAAGTAGGCGCTCTAAAATAGTGTAGGGTTATGTGAAAATACCGGCTTTAAATTATTGTAGGGTTTCCGTATTAGGTTAAGAA
>ENA-OQIH01001130-OQIH01001130.1-human-gut-metagenome-genome-assembly--contig:-NODE-1130-length-12889-cov-28.189120_pt1 | contig 12889 bp, 5 predicted proteins | sample MGYA00242575_ERZ504740 | MGnify/ENA primary metagenome ERZ504740 (study PRJEB26092, sample SAMD00036192) | human gut metagenome | host: Homo sapiens | study: EMG produced TPA metagenomics assembly of...
CAGCCTCAGTTACGATGATTTTAGTTCCTACTGGAACACCTGTAAATTTCTTAGTCTCGTTATGCTTCAAAATTAATGTAGCATTTCCGTCATCACCTATTGTAATCTCAGTTCCATTAACTTTTACACCACCAAGTGTGGTTTTATTTGTTCCTGCTGGGAATGCAAAATTTACAGTAAAATTAAATTCGTCAGAAGTAGAAGCTGCAAAGCTTGTATCTGAGCTTTCGTTTCCTATAACATTTTTAGAAATCTTCAATGAACCATTTTCAGTATAGTTAGGATCCGGTGTTGGATTTGATGGAGTTGTGCCTGTACCAGCTTCCTGGACATAAGTGTTTTCGAATTTAAATCCGTTATTAACTCCATCACTAATATCTACTTTTCCAGTGGTTGAATCAGCTGCACCCTGATCATTTTTAGTCTTGCTAACAATGATATTGGAAATCTCATAACCACCAGCTGCTGTATTAGAAACATATACATCCATAATATACTCAGCTTTGGACATAAGCATTTTTTCTTCCGTACCCTTGTCGTCAAGCCCCAATGAGTTTCCTGTTTCTGTTACTTTGTAACTATACTTACCAGCTTCCTTATATGTAGGAAATGTTACAGCCCATCTCTTAGTTATAGTACCTGTTCCATCATTTGTTGTAAACTTAGCATCATTAATTGTAACATCTGCTTTAGTCTCTACTAAGTTATCAACACCTGCTCCGTTTTTCTGCTGTTCTGCTTTAAATGTAAAGTTAACATCCTTTGCTACTTCAGTGTTAAAAACCTTTGTAATATACGCTTCCTTTGTCGTTGTGCCTGCCCCTTCTGCAAATACCGGCATTGCCAGTCCCATTGTCATAGCACCTGCTGCGACAATAGCGAGCATTTTCTTAGTAAATTTTTTCATGCTCATTGTAGTTCCTCCCTTGTGAATTCTTTTGTTTTTTATTCGATTAACGGATCCGGTAATTAAATTCCCCTGCTCCGAATAATCGCGATGACTTTTCCTTTGACATCTTTTATATCAATACAGCCATAGATTCGGCTGTCCGATGCCTGTGGTCTGTTATCTCCAAGTATAAATACCTGACCGCTCCCAACTGTGACCGGAAAATCCACTCCATCTTTGAATTGGGTGGTATCAAAGTAAATGTCCTGAGATATCTGTTCTGCACCATTTATCTTCAGTCCGTTTTTTGTAATGTCAACGGTGTCTCCTGCTACCGCCACAACACGTCCGGTCGTGGTTCTGCCATCAGCTTCAAACACTGCAACGTCACCGGAAATAAACCTTTTATCCAATCGGTAATACATGACCAGATCACCGTCTTTGATTGCCGGTTTCATGGAGACATCATTTATTCTTACAATTCCATAGAGAAATGTAAAAATAAGAAATACTGCTAAGATAATAAATGCAATCTTCAATAACAACTGAACAATATCCTGTGCTACAGATGTTTCCTGTACTATATTGTTGTTTTCATTTGACCGTTCAGTTTCGTTCTTCATCCTATCCTTCCATAAAAATGGATGCCCATAACCCTTCTAGGGGATTTATTTGTTTTATGTCAACTCAGACATCCACGGTATTAGTTTGTACCCTTTATTATAGTGGTTTATTTTTTTATTCCAATGCAACAAACATGTAAAATGTCTGATGTATTTTTGCAAGTTTTGTTCCATAGCAGTGTTTATCTTATTTTCCGTCTTCTTCTGAAAAACAGAATCATGATAATACTTATGGCAAATAGTAACCATACATGCCTGCTTGTTTCCAGACGAACCCCTGTTTCCGGTATTAATTGTGTGTTTTCGTTTGTGATTTTTAACTCAATCACGTCTCCTCGTGCAGCCTCAATCCGCTGTTTCATGACAGCTGTATTTCCATTCGATGTTGCCTGCACTGGATTTGAATACTTATCATTCTCTTCTTTTTTAGAAATCGAAACAGCGTATTTTGATGTATCAACAGTTTCTGTTATTATGATATCCGAAGATATATCTACATTTTTTAATGTAACTTTATCTCCATGTTTCAAAGAAGTTCTAATTGTCTTGCTACGCAGCTTTTGACCATCTTCCCAATAGAGAATTTCCATATCAAATGGCTTCTTGCGGTTTCCAAGTGGACCAGTGACTTCCTTTGTAATCTCAACCGTCACCCCGCCTTTTTGCGGATGATTGACGATATGTCTGTCCGAAACAGCTCTCCAGGTATTTGTCATCGGTGATTTCTCATATAGGAATAAAATATCGGATTCTACATCGACCATATATAAATTAAAGTTATCCTGATACTGTGTTTTGGTTTTATCTGCTTTGTCCTTTTTGTTTGGAGTAACAGATTCTACCATCCAGTATCGTCCGTTCTCAAAGTCCTCCGGTAATTGAAGCATTCCATTTTCATCTGTTTCTAAGGAACGATACGTCGTACACGTTTTTCCATCCTTTTTCAGAACGATATCGTCCTTGCTCTGTGTATTGTCATAATCTACTGTATATCCTGTATCATCCGCATATTTTTTCGTAACATCATCATACGGTACTTTGTAGAACAGAAAACCTGCACCAGCAAGTCGGTTTCTTGGAAGATCATCCGTCTTTAAGAAACTTCGTTCAGCAAGATTGAAATGCAGATTCTGCACTTCCAGTTCCATCTTGGAAACATCCTTGAACTCATTCTCATCCTTCGGGAATATTTGTTGTCCATTTGAATCGAAATACTGAATCTCTGGATAAATAACTTCATAATATAGGAAACCATCCCCGTATTCCAAAGAATAATGTGTCTTTCCTATCTCAATTTCTTCCACCTTATATTCCACCGGATTTCTGTCCTGGAATAGTGGAACATTGTCGACTGTGTGTTCCCATCCGTTCTCTTCATTCAGCAGGAATTCCTGTCCTGTAGAAATTCCATTCTGATACAATCTGATTTTCACCTGTTTTTCCGTCAGTGCATCATTTGGATTTTCCCATGTCTTTTTGATATGCAGAGTGCCTGTTTTAGCAAAATTTCGGATATTAAGGCTGGTATCTCCTCGCTGAAGCAGAACAGATTTTCCGTCTATCTTACCATCAACTGGTGCCTTAACAGCCTCCTGATTTTCGTTAGCCTCCCTATCCACCAGTTTTGCATCAGTGATTTTGAATGCTCCATTGGCAATCTCAACTGTGATCTGTATATCTCCTGTGTCTACATATCCCGTCGGTAAGTTTGTCTCTCGCAACAAATACGTCTCAGTTGCTGTTCGATTCTGTTTGTTCTCATCTTGTAACGGAATATGAAGTTGTGCGATTCCGTATTTATCAGTTGTTACCGTTTCCTCCTCAACACCGTTCTTACTGACAGCAAAATTGATCTTCTCCATTCCTTGTCCGGTAGACTCATCAAATTTGTTCAGTGTGAGTATTCCCTCTTTCTGATAACGGTTCTCCAATTCAATAGTAAGAGTTTCACCACCGCGTCCAATTCCACGTCCTGTGAATTTAATTCCACTTTCTGGATATGCTTCCCATGAATTTACATTATCTCCTTGTTCATGAGAATTGCGAACATTGTACCAACCTGAAAATTTCACATTCGAATCTTTTGGCTTATAGTTGTACTCTTTTAATGTGTATTTCCAGAATGAGTCCGCCTTAACGATCCACGTACAGCTTGTATGTGTTTCATCTGTCCATGTACCTACAACTTCTATTGGAGCATCCTCCGCTTGCGGAGCTTCTGCATCCGGTTTCTGGCTATCTTCTGAAGGAAGCACAAGTTTCATATGCTCATGAAATGCAGGTGGCTGAGGTTTTCCATCTAAAAGCTTTTCATCCATATCTACCTGGATATAATAATCTTTCTTGACTTCCTCTATTGCTTCCGGCATTCCGACAAAATCTTTCTTTACTGTCAGGTAACCATTTTTTGCTACAATACGTCCGTCAATATGCCACCCATCGGACATTTCACTTTTGAAAGAATACCAATAAATGGTGAAGAATTCGGTATCTAATTTCGATGGCGGAATCTCCCTGTCTCCGATACGAATCATACGTCCGCTTTCACGAATTGTCTGGAATACCTCTTCATCGGAAGGAATTCTATCTATCTTGTAGATATAGTCTCCATTTCCAATATATCCCTCATCTGGTTTAGTTCCCTGCAAAAGTTCTTGCACTCTCTTATTTCCATCCGCATACTGTTCCCACGTAGATGGATTCTTATTTCCAAGAACTGGAACATCATGCAATATACTTGCCTTCACATTACAGTTTGCCACGGCAACCGCACTTGTATAATCGTCTACATTCGTGGTTGGTAATGCTACCGAACCATCTTCCGGCATCGCTGACTTACAGATATAAAACTGTACCTGTTTTCGATTTTGGTTACTCACCTTACGCCACGCTGCATAGAGGGTGATTGGCTGTCTTGCATTATTATTTATAAGATCAGAAATAGAATCCCCTGCACCGCATTCCTGCCACTTTCCGTCTTTGTTTCTGTAATCCCAATGATCGAATTCATACTGTTCCAACTCTTTGCTGTCATTATCTTCATGATCATAAACCAGAGGATATGGTGACTTAACGTTATGTTTTCCAGCTTCTATTTCATTCTCATAATCATCTGTATGTCTTGTCTTATTCTCAACCTGAGGGGTCAACTTAGCTTCCTTAGGAAGTTTCTTCATATAACGAGTTGTATTATAGATAACCCTGACTGCCCCAGACTCCAGCGGTTTGTCTGCGATCACCTCATAAGATGAGTTAACATTCGGAATTTCAAATTTTACCTTATCATCTCCGGACGGTTCCGGAAGAACCTCATTTTCGTCCCTGTCATTAGATGTACAACTCCAGACAATCTCCTTGCCATAATACTCACCTTCTAAACTTGCCCTCTTTGGTACTTCCACAGTATATGCTTCCCCATGGCCTACATACTGTCTCTTAATCGCCTCTCTTTTGGTCAGGTTCAGTGGATCCAACACTTCAATCAGATGAAAACTTCCCTCTACACTGAAATGTCTTCCTGCCAGCCCAACCTGAGAAGAAAGTCCTGTCAAACGATCAAAATAATTTTCGATTCTGTCTGGATTCAGTGGGTTTGGCTGTGAGAAATAATAGACAGATACATCTTTCCCGTTTTTCAGGACAGGAATATACCATGTACCATCGTTGTCCTTATAAGGGTGCTGTACAAACACACGGCTGTCTGTCGCATAACCAAACAGAATCTTCTCTTTCTGATCTGCGCCGGGCTCCAGCTTGCTCGGAGTGAAACCAAACTCACTGTAAATTTTAGAAATCGTATCATCTGGTGTAGCTCGCAAATAATAACGACTGGCTCGGCCACTGTTTGCTTTGATTATGTAATGCTGCTCAGCATTAATATTTTTTATCAGCTTATAATGTCCATCGATAAATACATAAAAACTAATATTTGCTTCTTTTGTTGCTGCCGGTTTTTCTGTATTATCAGGAACAATCACATATGGACGTACTGCATCATCTGGCTGAATAGTAAAGCTCATGGTATGCTCTGCTTCATTTTTACTCCATGTAACTGCTGAAAGAGTACCATCTTCCTTTCTGCATTCCCAGTTTATATCCTGCGTTTGTTCTTCTACACGCGGCTTTGTACTAACTGTTCTTGTAAGTGTTGACTTTCTTGCAACAAAATCAATTGCCGGAAGATCACGCAAAGCTGTTTGGCTGTAAACCTGTCCATCGTCATCCTGTACTGTCACACTGTAAAAACCGTTATATCTATTATCGTCGTGTTCGAATAAGGTCTTTGCACTCATGGTATCAATTTTTTCTCCATTTGGCAGGTAATACACATCCATCGGCTCTCCGGACTTTCCTATATAAATACATTCATGACCTTCTATCGTGTATTTCCCTGCATTATGGATTGTATCGTAATCTCTCTTGGAATAATAAAAACGCTCTTTTGCTTCATTTTGAATAGAACCATCGTAATGAAATTTTTCAAAATGCTTTTTTAACTCATCATTAGAAATATAATAATAAACTGTTCCCGGCTTTGTTGTAGTATCTTTTATAACAGGAATTTCTTCGTTTAGAACATTATATCTCTCATTATTTACAAAAGTATAGAATTTAATGTTCAAGGTTGCTGGTGCAAAAGTGTTGCATGCAACCGTATATGGTTGCTCTATCTTTCCAATAGAAAAGGTTAGTTTATCGCCCTGTTTCACCGGAGAAATTGTTTTATTTTCATCCTCACTGGCACAAAGCCAGTCGCTTTCCTTCGTATCTCCAGGATCAACGGAAATTGTGACCGCAGAATCTTTCTTATAGTAACTCACAGTTCGATTTCCATCCGGATTGATCACTGTAACCGAATAGAAACTGTTCTTATTCTGCTTAATCTGGTCTGAATTATTATCCGGAATTTTTTCGCCATCAGATGCTCCTTTTGGCATATAATAAACGTCTGTTGGTACAGTTGCTTCCTGCTTGTCCAGGTTATAAGATACATATTGCTGTCCTTTATAAGTTACCACTGTCGCCTGTGCTAATGTCTTCTCACCACGGACTGTATATGGAAAATAATTTCCGGACTGTGTTTCCTCTGCATTCAAGCCGAACTCTCTATAAATCTCAGCAAGATCACTGACAGATAAATAGCATCTGCCCTGACGGTTCCATTTATACACCTTTTTCAGAGAATCAGCCGGCAGCTTTCGAACCTCATTGTCTGCATATATATAAAACTGAATGTCAAAGGCTGTCTGATCCGCTCTCTGGATCACATAAGACTGTGTGATCTTTCCGATTGTGAACCTCGTCTGGTTCCCTGATTCCCGTATACCATCTATCACCTTATCATCTGTTCCCATACAGGTCCATTCGATCTGGTCTGTCTGGTCCGACAATTGGGGATTAAAATCAGCCACAGCTTCTTCCACTACAGTTCCTGTTAATGCATAACGAATCCGATCCTGCCCTTCTCCCTTTACCTCTACGGAATAAAACGAGTTGTCCTTTTTTACAGAATCTTTTAAATTTAATGCAAGGCCTTTTCCATTTGGAAGGTAGTAAACATCTATCGCTTCCCCTTGTTTATTCTGTCCATAATTGTAAGAAACATATGTCTTTCCGGATTCTGTGTCTGTATAAACTTTTCCGTATTCTATCCCGCTTTTTCCCCGGTATGCAGATACAAACTTATTATTTGCATCCGGATTCTGATTCTCACCATTTTTCACAAATCCAAATTCTTCATATATCAGGAGCAGGTCCTCGATGGAAACACCATAGTAGGTAGTTCTTCCGTCTTTCCATGTTGCAATGCCGGTAATGTCATTATGCTGAAGCTTTACCTTGTTTCCATCAATAATGACATAGAAATCAATATCAAATCCTTCGGAAATCTCCTGAAGTTTCGGTGATTCCTCTTGTGCAATCTGCTCCTCGAAGGCTTTTTCTTCTTCTGAAAGCTCTCCCTGGGATGGAGTAATTTCTTCCTCCGGAATCTCTTCTAATGGCGGGGTGATTTTCTCTCCAGGAGTCTCTTCTAATGGCGGGGTGATTTTCTCTCCAGGAGTCTCTTCTGATGGCGAAGTATTTTCTTCTTTCGACGTCTCTTCCGACAATGATGTACTTTCCTCCGGAATAAAATCTTCTGTGCGCATTTCACCCTCTTGAGTACTATTTATATTTGGAATATTCTCTTCTTCCACTGAAACTGCCAAAACTGTCGTTCCTGCGCTATTCATGCACAAAACCAATAAAAGTGTCCAGGCTATCCATCTTAGCCATCTCTTTTTCCTCTTCACACAAATTCCTCCTAAAAACATATTTTCCTTTTCTCAACTATCTGCCTTTTTTATCCATTCCTTCTGCATTGCCGCTGCTATAAAGCACTGCAATAGTTTTTTTGAAAATACACCACATTCACCGTTGGCAATCATTCTTATGGCTTCTTCATGCTTTAATTTTCTTTTATAGGGGCGTACACTGACCAATGCATCATAAGCATCCACAAGGCCTACTACCTGAGCACAAAGTGGTATTTCATCACCTTTTAGTCCATCCGGGTAACCAGAACCATCATATCTTTCATGGTGATATCTGCATATTTCATAGCTATACTTATTAAGTTTTTCTGTCGTAGCTCCTCGTGGAAACCGCAATGTCATCTCTGCCCCTGTAAGAGGATGCTGCTTTACAATTCCCATCTCATCAGCTGTTAATTTACCGTTTTTGTTCAATATCTCTATCGGCACACGGATTTTTCCAATATCATGAATTGGAGACAGATGAGAGACATTTTCTATTTCTTCCTCTGTAATCCCATACTCCGGATAGTTTTTCTGTAGTTGAAGATACACTTGTTTTGTATAAAAACAGATATCATCCTGATGTTCTGTTTCTATAAGATTATTGTGATTCAACACTGCAGCCAGAAGCGAAACCATTTTCCAATACTGTTTTGTCTCATCCTGTGCTTTTTGTCTTAATTCCCGTTCCATATTTACAATTGTGTTAGGAATAACTTTTGCATTATGGAATGTAATAACAGCAGTTTTCTCATTTTCATCCACAAATCTTTTTACTTCCATCCAAACATAAGTCTCTGAGTTTTTCTCGCTTCTTCTTTGATAAACGATATCTTCTTCTGAACAGCCCTTTTTCAAATGCTCTGTCAACGAATCGCTTTTCAAAAATTCCTGAAGTTTTTCACAATCTTTTTCACATACATATTTTTCACAATATACTTTCAGAAAATCATCATATGTTCCTGCATTTTTTACATCATCATAAATCCCCCTGTTATGAGAATAGATACATTCATAACTGTTTTCCGCTAAATTAACTTTCAGAATGATATAAAATCGCCCAAAATATTCATCTTTCCCAGGTCTGATAATATCAGAGATTTTCACATTTTCTAATCGGTTATTGTAAGTGTTCTGTAAGTCCAATAAGACTTGATGTACTTTACAGCAATCCGTACAGTTTCTGGAGCAAAATCCATCCTTTTCAAGACAGCGACTGATTGCCATTGTTGATTCCATACATGATATGACATCAAATAAAGAAATCTTTTCTGAATTTTTGGCAAGGGCATATCCTCCACTGATACCTTCAGAAGCTGAAATAATCTTCTCTTTTTTTAACTGCTTTGTGATTTTGGGAATATAGCTCTCCGGAATCTTTAATTCAGAAGCTAATTTTGCCGTTGTAACCCTGCGCTTTTTTATTGCCAAATAACAGACAATCCTGATTGCATAATCCGTTGTATTTGTAAGCTGCATAAGTGCTCACCTCTCTCTTTTTTCTTTGTCCCGTACATAAACTCATTGATTGAAAAAGGAAGAATCAGAAAAAATTAGAAGTCAGGAACATGCTATTTTCAAATATGTTTTCCAATTCTTATGCCTCATTTTTCGCATCTTCCTTCCTGTTCTTCTGCTTCTCCATGAGTAATCCGCAAAGGCAGATAACTGAGCCAAAGAATAAGAACAAATAGCCTGCAACCGGACTATCATCACCTGTCTTTACCGGCGAACCATTATGAATAATATCCTTTGATCTTGGGGAAGATGGAACCGGGTTTTGATTTTTACCAGTTTGACCGGTATACGAGTTTTTGAATGAAACCTTCGATACTTTATCTCCATTTTCATTTTTGACCACTGTTACCGCCATCAGTTCATTATTGGAATCAAAGAATCCTTCAATCGTTACATCATAGGTTTTTGAATCATATGTATAATTTTCTTTATTCTCTGTTGCCTGGTACAGCTTGTAATGATATTCTCCTGCCTGTCCGACATTCATAATCAGCTCTGTAGAAGAATTACCACTCATATTCCAGGTAAATGTTCTTCTATTGCTTCCCTCCGGCATTGGATTTTGTATCTGATCTGCTATTAAAACATAAGAGCCTGTTTTGTCAGCATCTGCAGAATTGTTTACTTCAAATATCTGTTCCACTGGTATTTTCACTGTTGTGTTTTTGCCAGCTGCCAGTACTGGTTTTTGAACACCCAGAAAGAATATCATGGACAGGAATATAACCATGGCTATTTTTGTTAAACGTGCTGTTCTCATGCTTCTCCCTCTCCTTCTTTCTTCTTGTTTCTTTTCTTTTCTATCTGTCTTGCTATCAGAATCAGTACAAGGACAATCAGGATAAACCATACAATAACTGGCACTTTTCCTACTGCATTTTTCAGTTCATCAATTCCTGTACCTACGTTTTTGGCTTTTTCTTTTTCCGGATATATCTGATCTGTTAAGCGTCCCACCAGGATATTTCTTCCATTTGTCATATCCGATGTACAGGTGGTCAGCAAAACCAGATGATCATCTTCCGTTATATTCATATCTCTTTTATATAAAACATTGTTCTCGATTTCCTGCAGATACTCCTGTTTCGCTTCTGGTGTGTCCAGACACACATTGAAAATCGTTTCATTATAGGCATCTACCTGCATCAATGCATAGAATTCGATTCCATGATCTTTTCCGTCAAAGAACAGATTTCCATATGGATGTTCGTTGAAATACTGTTCTTTTGTAAATTCACCGATATCTCCAAACATCATGTGTTTTTCCATATGGTGGCCATATATAATATTATCAAAATCCGAAAAATCCGGCTTATTTGCACAATGTAAAAAGATTGCTCCGCTTAAGGAATAGTTTCCTTCCGCATCTGTATTCATATAAGTATCATCATTGTCCGTCTGCACCAATGGATAATTGATATTTGTGTCATTCACTCGTATCCATCCAATCACATCCGGATTGATTTTCTGTAATTCTTCAAAAGATTTCGTACTCTTTTCAGTAGGAATATATGCTTCATAATTTTTTGCATCTGCAGTCTGATATACCTGATGGGAATCCCACAGCATATAACCGGAGAGAAACATAGCTGCAAGAATCAGTGATAAGGCTGTGAAGTTTACAATATGGTCTAATCCTCTGATAATTCCTTTCAGCACTTTCTTCATCCGAAGCATATGTACAAGTTCCTTTCACCATTTCTGTTTCTTTTATATTTATCAAAACTGGTTCATCTGACCAATTTGCTCGCAAAATTAGCAAAAAGGGATGCGGCGGAGCAACGCCGCACACATCCCCTTTCCTGGTTGCTATATTTTATTATTTCTGTAATCTTCTGCGTTTGAATCCTACAAAAGCAATCAGTGCTACACCGCAAAGTGCAATCATCAGAACGTATGGAAGAGTGTTCATGATGATACCAGTTACAGGTACATCGTTGTATGTATTGGTTACATCAACGGTATTCTGTTTCTGACCTAATTTCTGACTATTCTGACTATTTACTACTGTAAATTCTGTGTTGTATGATGTTGCAGCAACAGAAGTCAGCTTAGTACCATTGATAGTGATTTCAGCACTACCTTTATAGTTTTTAGCTGCAGACTCTTTTACAGTAATTGTTGTTCCTACTGGAACACCAGTGAATTTCATGTTTTTATTTGCTTTCAAATGGAATGTGTATGTTCCGCCCTCAGCAAGTGTAACATCACCTCCATTAGCTTTGATTCCGCCAAGTGTGCTTGCATTTGTTCCAGCCGGGAATGCAAATGTTGCTGTGAAAGTGAACTCATCGTCAGGAGTTGTTGTTGTACCATTTGCATTAACAACTGCTTTAGATACCTTCAAAGAGCCATTCTCATTATATGTCGGATCAGGATCTGTAGGATTTGTACCTGTACCAGCTTCCTGTACATAAGTGTTAGTAAAGATGAAAGTATTAGTATCGGTATTTCCAATATCTACTTTACCAGTTTCTGTCTGACCTGCATCATCTTTCACTTTATTTACAACGATATTAGAAATTTCTGTACCAGTTGCACCATCTGTAACATATACATCCATTGTATACTCAGCCTGTGACATGATCATTTTTTCATGCTCACTGTTTGCTACTATTGGATCTGCTGTCTGTGTCTCTGTTACAGTATACTCATACTTTCCTGCTTCTGGATATGTCGGAAATGTAATCTGACCTCTCTTAGAAATTGTTCCTGTTTCAGTATCGGTAAATGATATCTCCGGCATAGTAACCGCTGCATCTGTTGTAATTATACCAGTTCCTGTCTTGACCTGCTCTGCTGTAAAGCTAAACTTCTCAGCCTTTCCGACCTCTGTGTAGTAGGTCTTAGTAATCCAAGCCTCGGTTGTCTTGCCCCCATCTGCCGCAAATGTTGGCATTGCCATTCCCATCGTCATGGCACCAGCAGCAACAACTGCGAGCACTTTTTTGAACATTTTGTTCATGCTCATAATGATTCCTCCCTTGTAGATAAAATATTATTTGTTTTTATTTGATTAACGGAGGAGGGGATTAGAGTCCTCTGGTCCGAATAACCGCAATCGCTTTTCCTTTGACGTCTTTAATATTGATGCAGCCATAGATTCTGCTGTCTGACGCCTCCGGTCTGTTATCACCCAGTACAAATATCTGACCTTCGCCAACAGTGATTGGAAAGTCAACTCCATTTTGAAACTGTGTGGTGTCAAAATAAATATCCTGTGAAATCTGCGTAGCGCCGTTAATCATCAAACCGTCTTTTGTTATATCTACGGTATCACCTGCGACTGCTACGACCCTGCCTGTGGTTGTTCTGCCATCTTTCTTAAATACTGCAATATCACCGGACACAAAACGCTTGTCCAGTCGATAATACATGACCAGATCACCATCTTTTATTGCTGGTTTCATAGATACGTCATTGATTCTCGCCATCCCGTACATAAATGTAAAAACAAGGATGACCGCCAAAATGATAAGAACAATCTTCAATAACAGCTGAAAGATATCTTCTCCCAGTGTCGTTTCCTGTCTGGGAAGCTGTTTCTCATTATTCTGTTCTTT
>ENA-OQIH01001139-OQIH01001139.1-human-gut-metagenome-genome-assembly--contig:-NODE-1139-length-12772-cov-13.729972_pt1 | contig 12772 bp, 2 predicted proteins | sample MGYA00242575_ERZ504740 | MGnify/ENA primary metagenome ERZ504740 (study PRJEB26092, sample SAMD00036192) | human gut metagenome | host: Homo sapiens | study: EMG produced TPA metagenomics assembly of...
CTTTAACATAACGAAAAAGTAGTGAGTACTTTCTCCCGTCGGAGATTTCCTCACTACTAATCTTAGTATGTTTTAGTGGTTTAGCTATTGAAGAAATTATGGAGCTTTTTTTCGTAGGTAGGTAAATCAATCGGATAATAATAAGAAATGAAGAAGTGGCGAATTTAATATTTATTACATTTGGCATTTTAAATAGCTTTAGTCCTAAATGTCGTATAAAACGAGAATCTGTGTCATAGGACCTAGAAGATTTTTAGAGAAGAGGGAAAATATCTTTTCTAAGAAATACTGTTTTCTTGAAAACTACGAGTTACAGAAAGGCGCTAAATAGGCTTTTAAACCATAGTTAGGACGATTGTGAACCATATTTTCTAGGTAGACTTCTTAAATAACTATCTATTTATATTTAAATAATGACTTATTAATTTAAAATATCTAATAAATTGTTAATTCTGAAAATCGATTTTTGAAAAAAAGAAATCATAAGTTTCTTTTTACTGACAATTCTAAAAGTATATAATTATAAAATTATTAATTGAAATTTTTATAAAAATAGTGATATCTATAATCATTCTACTGTTTACATGATTATTTTTAAGTGAACCTTATAAAAAAATTGAAAATAAGAGCATTTCTTTTCACAAATATTAGGAATTTTGTTAAAATATTTAACGATTAGTATTTTTAAATACTTTTAATCTCATTGAGGGGTGAGATACCTAATTGTATATGTGTGGAGGATTACCAAAGTGGGTAAAGATTTATTTAATGATCGTATAAGTCGATTTTCGATTCGTAAGTTGAATGTAGGCGTTTGTTCGGTCTTGCTTGGAACACTTGTTATGGTTGGTACTGCTAGTCAAGTATCTGCCGATGAAACAGCTAACCAAGTGCAAGCAGGAGATGTAACTAGCACTACTGCAACAGTGAGTGATGAGTCATCTTCACAGACTGCTGTTGCTGCACAAGCTTCAACGGAAGTCGCAAATATTTTATCTAGTACTGAGACTAATAGTCAGTCTCAGACAGTTTCAAAAGTTAGTGAAGCTAATTCTGAAACGTCTACAACACAAGCTTCTAGTGAGACAACATCTCAAGCAGCTTCGTCAACGTCAGCAACTACTGCAGCATCTACCACTAGTGTTGCTGGCTCTACAAGTGTAGGCAATACTACGGGAGTTTCAACGACAGCCTCTGTTACACCAGCATCATCTGAGACACCTGCTTCAGAAACAGCATCTGAAGCACAAGGTGTGGACGTTCAAGCAGAAGCTTCTACAACGAATGCTCTTTCAAGTGGTGCCGAAGCATCTGCTGTAGAGCAACCTGTTGTAACAGCAGAAACTTCTGGTCGACGTCGTACACGTCGTGCAATCGGTGACCCTAATGACGAAAGCTTGATTGGGGATGATGTTGAAGATGCAACTTCAACTCCAAAAGTTGAAAAACCTGGCTTTACAACAAATGTTGATGCCAAATCTATGGCTAGCCAAATCTCATGGTTGGACTTTGGAGATGTAGCTAACTGGACAGGAACTACTACAGTATTAGTTCCTAAAAGTGAAGTTAAACCAACTGAGAACTTAGAAGAAAAATTGGCTCTTCAAGTTGGGTCTACCTATACCAAGGAAATCATGCCTGGTTATGTAGTTACTGTAAAAGTCAAATCTTTGAAACCTTTCCAAGCGACTGAAATCTATAAGAAACGGATGGAAAATCAAGGGGCTACAGAAGCTGAAAAAGCAACCTATGATCCAAATGCAAAAAATGGTTATGTAAGTGGAGTCACTTCAAATGCTGCTAAGCAAGCTTTTAACAATGGTGAAGAGGCCAAAATCGTCGCTGATGCCCAAAATAATTGGACTGAAATCAGATTTGAGAATATTGATACGAAAACCAAGAAGACTACCATAAGTTCAGCTTTGAATGGTGGAAATATTGGAGTTCAGTTTGAAATCTCTGCAACCTTCCGTGGTAAGACAGTTAAGCCAGCTATTGTTATGGCTGATGGGGAGTCTGCTAACCCAGGTGAATTAGTTATGTTTACTACCAATGGAGAAGGTTGGCAGCATATTGGAGAATGGAAAAAGTTTACCAGACCAACTACTTCTGTAACATATTCACCACAAGATACTGAAAATCTTTTTGGACCTAATCCTAAATTTAATAATACCAACTTAAACCAACTTCGTAGATCTACTCAAGTTGGACCAGAAAAGAAACCAGTAGCTTGGAAGTATTTTGGAAATCCTGACAAAGTTACAGGTGGTCTAGGAACCGGTATCTTTGGACCAAACATTTCTGAAGGTAATTATACTGTTCCAATCGTTATGACGCGTGGTGCCTCTGAAGTTGGACTTTATGTCGCTTCAGGTGGTAAACAGTCAGCAATGCTAGGATTCTTCCCAATTGATGAAGGGGACGCTCCTGAGTCATACGGAAAAGCTATGCATACCATTGCAACTGTAGATGGTATAACTGGTGCTAAAGTAAATCAACCATATATTGGTAATGTGAGCCCAGATATGGATGAGAATACTGTTCTTGACTGGTTCGGTGATGATAAGGCAACTACGGCCGATGAAGGAATTGACCAATTGCTTCCAGATGAGCTTAAAGGTACAACCAATGAGATGATCAAGATGGATCGTACACGCCCAGGTAACTACAAGCTGTCAATAGAAGCCCATACAGATGGAGCTTCAGAAGCTTATATCTACGGTTGGATAGACTTTAACCAAAATGGTACCTTTGATGAAGATGAACGCTCTGATCTTGCAAGAATCACAAATGACGGTACAGTTGAGTTGACTTTTGCAAATAGCAAGACTTATATCGACCCTAGCGTTAAAGAACTAGGTGCTCGTGTTCGTATTGCCAAGAAAGCTAACGAGATTGAGAGCCCAACTGGTATGGCCCTCTCAGGGGAAGTGGAAGACTTCAGAACTCAAATTACGCACCCACCAAAAGGGGAATTCAAGGAAACAAGTGGTCCTCAAGGGGCGAAGCAAACTGCAACTGTAACCTTTACAGCACGTGGAGAACACAAGTATGAGCTTAATTCTAGTGCCGTTATTGACGAAACGGTAGAACCATACATCGTTGATAAAGATGGCAACCGTGCTACTCTTGATGGGGACGGTTACTATGTCGTTCCAGGACAAGGTAAGTACAAGATTACTGCCAACGGTAAAGATGTCGATGTTGAATTTATTCCTGAAGATAACTTCCTTGGAACAGCTGATGGTATTTCTATCCGTCGTTCAGATAACAACGGTTATGATACTGGTTGGTCAACAAAATTCCCAGATCAAGAACCAAACATTAATGGTCAGTTGAATACCATGGATGGTCAATACGTTCCAACAGTCACTCCAATTGAAATCGAAGGAGTTGACAAAACTTCGACGGATGTTCAAGGGGCGACTCAAAAAGAAACTCCGACCTTTAACACAACTGAGACTAACTCAAATGGTGACAAGATTGCAATCACTCCAAGTGCAGAATATCCTGCTAAGTTGGTGGATCCTGCCACAGGTCTCACTACTGATGCGCCATCTGTAACAGTTGAAGGGGAAGGAACTTATACGATTAATCCTTCAACGGGTGAAGTAACCTTCACTCCAGATCCAAGCTTTACTGGTACAGCAAAAGGTGTGGAAGTTACATTGTCAGCGCCAGTTGGTAGAAACAAAGATGGTAAGATCCAACAGGATTACATCAAGACTGCAACAGCTAAGTACACACCAACAGTCACACCAATCACAGTGACTCCTACAGACAAGGTTTCTGCGGATGTTCAAAACGTTCCTCAAACCCAAACACCAACATTTGATTTGAGTAATGATAAGACTGCTGAAATCACAAGCAAGAAATTGGTGGATCCAGCAACTGGTCAACCAACTGATGAAACAACTGTAACAGTAGCAGGAGAAGGTAGCTATACTATCGACCCAACGACTGGAGCAGTAACATTTACGCCAGAAAAAGACTTTGTTGGTACTGCAAAAGGAGTAACTGTTCAGGCAACAGCTACTATTACAAATGCTAACGGTAAGACTGCAACCATTACTTCAGATGCGACCTACACACCAACTGTTGTAGCTGCTGTTCCAACAGCTCAACCAGCTACATCTAAAGATGTTCAAGGTGCAACGCAAACAGGGACACCAACCTTTGCAGGAACTACTGTCCAAGTAAACGGTGAAGATAAAGCTATTACAATCAAAGATAATAGCTACACGCTTTTGGATAATGATGGCAATGAAGTGACAAGTACACCAGCTTATGCTGCTGATGGTACAACTGAAATCGGTACTTACTCTATCGATTCAGCTACTAGTCAAGTCACTTTCACACCGACTGATAAATCATACACAGGTGTGGTAACTCCAGCCAAGGTTCAAGCGGAAAGTTCAAACGGTATCAAGGTGGATACAACATACACACCTGAAATCGTTCCAGTAACACCGACAGCAACACCAGCTGAAACAGAAGATATCCAAGGTGCAACGCAAACTGGTAAACCTGAATTTAAGGGCGGAACTGTAACAGTAGATGGCGTTGAGAAAACAGTAGCGATTAATGAAGCTGTTCCAGCGACCTTCGATGATGGTTCAACGACTAAGACAGTAGACGGCGTTGGTACTTACACGGTGGCTTCAGACGGTACAGTTACATTCGTCCCTGAAAAATCATTCACAGGTAAAGCACCAGCCGTAACAGTTGTTCGTGAAGATAAGAACGGAACAAAAGCTTCTGCAACTTACACACCAACTGTAACTCCAGTAACTCCAACTGCAACACCTGCTGAATCTACTGGACCTCAAGGTTTGGTTCAAACAGGTACAGTAACCTTCACTGAAGGTGATGAAGTAGCACCAATCGACAAGGATACCATTACTCTTCTTGATGAAAATGGTCAACCAGCAACATCTGTAGTTGCTAAGTCACCAGAAGGTAAAGAAATTGGTACCTTCACCGTTGATAAAGATACAGGTGTTGTGACCTTCACACCAACGGATAAATCTTATTCCGGCGATGTTGTCCCAGTTAAGGTTCAAGCTGCGGATACTAACGGTACAACAGTAGAAACAACTTACACACCTAAGATTACTCCAGTTGTTCCAACATCTGAAGATGCTACATCAACTGATATCCAAGGTCAAACTCAAACAGGTAAACCAACCTTCACGGAAGGCAATCCAAATGTTCCAATTGATGAGGATACACCAGCTACCTTCGAAGATGGTTCAACGACTAAGACAGTAGATGGAGAAGGTACATACACTGTTTCTCCAGATGGAACCGTAACTTTCGTCCCAGAAAAATCATTCACTGGAACTGCTTCAGGCGTAACAGTGAAACGTGTTGATAAGAACGGTACTGAAATCACAGCTAAATACACACCAACTGTGACACCAGTAACCCCAACAGCTGCACCAGCTGAATCAACAGACATCCAAGGGGCAACCCAAACAGGCAAACCTGAATTCACTGAAGGCGATAGCCGTGTGCCTATGAACGACGCTGTTCCAGCAACATTTGATGATGGATCAACTACGAAGACTGTAGATGGTGTTGGTACTTACACAGTGGCAGCAGACGGTACAGTAACCTTTGTACCAGAAAAATCATTTGTTGGAACTGCACCTGCTGTAACTGTTGTTCGTGAAGATAAGAACGGAACCAAAGCTTCTGCGACTTACACACCAACAGTTACACCGGTAACACCAACTGCGACACCAGCTGAAACAACAGGTGTTCAAGGTGCAACCCAATCTGGCAAACCAACCTTCACTGAAGGTAATAACCGTGTACCAATGAATGATGACGTTCCAGCAACCTTCGATGATGGATCTACTTCTAAGACTGTTGATGGCGTTGGTACTTATACAGTAGCTGCAGACGGAACTGTAACATTTGTTCCAGAACCAAGCTTTACTGGTACTGCACCAGCTGTAACAGTAGTTCGTGAAGATAAGAACGGAACTAAAGCATCTGCAACTTACACACCAACTGTTAATCCAGTCACTCTTACTCCAACAAATAAAGTTTCTGAAGACATTCAAAATATTCCTCAAACTGAAACTCCAACATTTGCTTTGAGTGATGATGAGACTGCTCAAATTACAAGTAAGAAATTGATTGACCCTGCAACAGGTCAACCAACAGATGAAACAACTGTAACAGTAGCAGGTGAAGGTACTTACACAATCGATCCTACTACCGGAGCAGTAACCTTTACTCCTGAAAAAGACTTTGTCGGAACTGCAACTGGCGTGAAAATTCAAGCAATAGCGACGATTACAAATGAAGATGGTAAGACTTCAACCATCACTTCAGATGCAAGTTACACACCAACAGTTGTAGCAACTGTTCCAACAGCTAAACCAGCTACATCTAAAGATATCCAAGGTGCGACACAAACTGGAACACCAACCTTTGAAGGTGCAACTGTTCAAGTAAATGGTCAAGATAAAGCTATTACAATCAAAGATAATAGCTACACACTTTTGGACAAAGATGGTAATGAAGTGGCGACTACGCCAGCCTATGCTGAAGATGGTACAACTGAAATCGGTACGTACTCAATTGATCCAGCAACTGGACAAGTGACCTTCACACCAACTGATAAATCTTATACAGGTAAGGTAACGCCTGTTAAGGTTCAAGCTGAAAGCTCAAATGGCATCAAGGTGGATACAACCTACACACCTGAAATTGTTCCAGTAACCCCAACAGCTACACCAGCTGAAACAACGGATATTCAAGGTGCTACTCAAACAGGTAAACCTGAATTCAAGGGTGGAACCGTAACAGTTGATGGCGTTGAGAAAACGGTAGAAATCAATGAAGATATTCCAGCCACATTTGACGATGGCTCAACAACTAAGACAGTTGATGGCGTTGGTACTTATACAGTAGCTGCAGACGGAACTGTTACATTTGTTCCTGAGAAATCATTTACTGGAACTGCTCCAGCAGTGACGGTTGTTCGTGAAGATAAGAACGGAACCAAAGCTTCTGCAACTTACACACCAACTGTAACTCCTGTCACACCGACAGCTACACCAGCTGAAACAACTGATATTCAAGGTGCAACTCAAACAGGTAAGCCTGTATTTACTGAAGGCGATAGTCGTGTGCCAATGAACGATGATGTTCCAGCCACATTTGACGATGGCTCAACAACTAAGACAGTTGACGGCGTTGGTACTTACACAGTAGCAGCAGACGGAACTGTAACTTTTGTCCCTGAAAAATCATTCACTGGTGAAGCACCAGCCGTGACAGTTGTCCGTGAAGATAAGAATGGCACTAAGGCTTCTGCAACCTACACACCAACTGTAACTCCAGTCACACCAACTGCAACACCAGTTGAAACAACAGGTAAGCAAGGTCAAACCCAAACAGGTAAGCCTGTATTTACTGAAGGCGACAGCCGTGTGCCAATGAACGATGACGTTCCAGCTACTTTCGACGATGGCTCAACAACTAAGACAGTAGAAGGCGTTGGTACCTACACAGTAGCCGCAGACGGAACAGTAACCTTTGTTCCTGAGAAATCATTCACAGGTAAAGCACCAGCCGTAACGGTTGTTCGTGAAGATAAGAATGGAACCAAAGCCTCTGCAGCTTACACACCAACTGTAACTCCAGTAACTCCAACTGCAACACCAGCTGAATCTACTGGACCTCAAGGTTTGGTTCAAACTGGAACTGTAACCTTTACTGAAGGTGACCCAGTTGCACCAATCGACAAGGATACCATTACTCTTCTTGATGAAAATGGTCAACCTGCAGCATCAGTAGAAGCGAAATCACCAGCAGGTGATGTGATCGGTACCTTCACAGTTGATAAAGAAACTGGTGTTGTGACCTTCACACCAACGGATAAATCTTACTCAGGTGATGTTGTTCCGGTTAAGGTTCAAGCAGCTGATGCAAATGGAACTACAGTTGAAACAACATACACACCGAAGATTACTCCAGTTGTTCCAACTTCCGAAGATGCAACATCGACTGATATCCAAGGTGCCACTCAAACAGGTAAACCAACCTTCACAGAAGGTAATCCAAATGTTCCAATCGACGAAGATACACCTGCTACCTTCGAAGATGGTTCAACCACTAAGACAGTAGATGGCGAAGGAACTTACACTGTTTCTCCAGATGGAACCGTAACCTTCGTCCCAGAAAAATCATTCACTGGAACTGCTTCAGGTGTAACAGTGAAACGCGTGGATAAGAACGGTACTGAAATCACAGCTAAGTACACACCAACTGTGACACCAGTAACACCAACAGCTGAGCCAGCAACATCTACAGATATCCAAGGTGCGACTCAAACTGGTAAACCTGTATTCACTGAAGGCGATAGCCGTGTGCCAATGAACGATGATGTTCCAGCTACATTTGACGATGGCTCAACTACTAAGACAGTTGACGGCGTTGGTACTTACACAGTAGCAGCAGACGGAACTGTAACTTTTGTCCCTGAAAAATCATTCACTGGTGAAGCACCAGCCGTGACAGTTGTCCGTGAAGATATGAACGGAACAAAAGCTTCTGCAACTTATACACCAACCGTAACTCCTGTTACACCAACTGCAGAAGATACAACATCTAATGACAAACAAGGTCAAACGCAAACAGGTACCCCAAGCTTCACACCTGGTAATCCAAATGTTCCAATGGATGATGATACACCTGCAACATTTGAAGATGGCTCAACTACGAAGACCATTCCAGGTGAAGGAACTTACACTGTTGCTCCAGACGGAACCGTAACCTTTGTACCAGAAAAATCATTCACAGGAGAAGGTTCAGGCGTAACGGTTAAACGTGTCGATAAGAACGGTACTCCAGTTACTGCTAAGTACACACCAACTGTGACACCAGTAACTCCAACAGCAACTCCAGCTGAATCAGAAGCCCCTCAAGGTGTGGTTCAAACTGGAACTGTAACCTTCACTGAAGGTGACCCAGTTGCACCAATCGACAAGGATACCATTACTCTCCTTGACGAAAATGGTCAGCCAGCAGCATCAGTTGATGCGAAATCACCAGCAGGTGATGTGATCGGTACCTTCACTGTTGATAAAGAAACAGGTGTTGTAACCTTCACACCAACGGATAAATCTTACTCAGGTGATGTTGTTCCAGTTAAGGTTCAAGGTAAAGATACGAACGGAACGGTTGCTGAGACAACTTACACACCTAAGATCACTCCTGTTGTACCAACTGCTGATCCTGCAACATCTACAGACATCCAAGGTCAAACTCAAACAGGTACCCCAAGCTTCACACCTGGTAACCCTGCAATCCCAATGGATGATGATACACCTGCAACCTTTGACGATGGCTCAACTACGAAGACAATTCCAGGAGAAGGAACTTACACAGTCGCTCCGAACGGAACTGTAACCTTCGTACCAGAAAAATCATTTACAGGAGAAGGTACAGGCGTAACGGTTAAACGTGTTGATAAGAACGGTACTGAGATCACAGCTAAGTACACACCAACAGTAACTCCAGTTACACCAACTGCTGAACCAACAACATCAACAGGTAAACAAGGTCAAACTCAAACAGGTAAGCCTGAATTTACTGAAGGTGACAGCCGTGTACCAATGAACGATGATGTTCCAGCAACCTTCGAAGATGGCACAACGACTAAGACAGTTGACGGTGTCGGTAAATACACAGTAGCAGCAGACGGAACTGTAACCTTTGTTCCAGAAAAATCATTCGTCGGAACTGCACCAGCAGTGACTGTTGTTCGTGAAGATGTAAATGGTACTAAGGCTTCAGCGACTTACACACCAACCGTAACTTCAGTCACACCGACTGCAACACCGGCAGAATCAACAGGACCTCAAGGAGTAGTTCAGACGGGAACTGTAACCTTTACTGAGGGTGATTCAGTTGCTCCAATTGACAAAGATACTATTACCCTTCTTGATGAAAATGGCCAACCAGCAGCGGCGGTGTTTGCGAAATCACCAGCGGGCAATATTATTGGTACCTTCACAGTTGATAAAGACACAGGTGTCGTAACCTTCACACCAACGGATAAATCTTATTCAGGTGATGTTGTCCCAGTTAAAGTTCAAGCAGCTGATACAAATGGAACAACAGTAGAAACAACATACACACCTAAGATTACTCCAGTCGCTCCAACATCTGAAGATGCGACATCAACAGATATCCAAGGTGCAACACAAACAGGTAAACCAAGCTTCACCGAAGGAAATCCAAATGTTCCAATCGATGAAGATACTCCAGCTACTTTCGAAGATGGCTCAACGACTAAGACAGTAGATGGTGAAGGAACATACACTGTTTCTCCAGATGGAACCGTAACTTTCGTTCCAGAAAAATCATTCACTGGAACTGCTTCAGGCGTAACGGTTAAACGTGTTGATAAGAACGGTACTGAGATCACAGCTAAGTACACACCAACTGTGACACCAGTAACTCCAACTGCAACACCAGCTGAATCAACTGATATCCAAGGTGCTACACAAACTGGTAAGCCTGAATTTACTGAAGGTGACAGCCGTGTGCCTATGAACGATGATGTTCCAGCAACTTTCGATGATGGCTCAACTACGAAGACTGTAGATGGTGTTGGTACTTACACAGTAGCAGCTGATGGAACAGTAACCTTTGTACCAGAAAAATCATTTGTTGGAACTGCACCAGCAGTCACAGTCGTTCGTGAAGACATGAACGGCACAAAAGCCTCAGCAACTTACACACCAACTGTAACTCCTGTTACACCAACTGCAGCACCAACAACATCAACAGATATCCAAGGTGCAACACAAACAGGTAAGCCTAAATTTACTGAAGGTGATAGCCGTGTGCCAATGAACGATGACGTTCCAGCAACCTTCGATGATGGTTCAACCACTAAGACAGTAGAAGGTGTTGGTACTTACACAGTAGCCGCAGACGGTACAGTGACATTTGTACCAGAAAAATCATTTGTTGGAACTGCCCCAGCAGTGACAGTTGTCCGTGAAGATGTTAACGGCACAAAAGCCTCAGCAACTTACACGCCAACCGTAACTCCTGTGACTCCAACAGGTGAACCTGCAACATCTACAGACATCCAAGGTCAAACGCAAACAGGTAAACCAAGCTTCACGCCAGGTAACCCAAGTGTCCCAATGGATGATGACGTTCCAGCGACATTTGAGGATGGTTCAACAACGAAAGTTATCCCAGGTGAAGGAACTTACACAGTTGCTTCAGACGGAACAGTAACCTTCGTTCCAGAAAAAGCATTCACAGGAACAGGTACAGGCGTGACTGTGAAACGTGTTGATAAGAACGGTACAGCTATTACAGCTACCTATACACCAACCGTTACACCAGTAACACCAACTGCAGAATCAGTTACTTCAATTGGTAATAAGGGTCAAACGCAAACAGGTAAGCCAAGCTTTACTGAAGGCGATAGCCGTGTACCAATGAATAACCAAGTTCCAGCAACATTTGACGATGGTTCAACGACCAAGACTATTTCAGGTGTTGGTACCTACACAGTAGCAGCAGATGGAACTGTAACCTTCACTCCAGAACCTGAATTTACAGGAACTGCACCAGCAGTCACAGTGGTTCGTGAAGATGTGAACGGAACTAAAGCTTCAGCTACCTACACACCAACTGTCCTTCCAATCACTAAGTTTGTCGATAAAGAAGGTAAGGAAATCCCAGGATATCCTACAGTTGATGGTGAGCAACCAAAAGCTGACATTCCAGGTTACCGCTTTGTAGAAACTAAGAAATTGCCAAATGGTGATATCGAACATGTCTACGAGCAAGTAACGACATCATATGTTGATGAAAATGGTAAGCCAATTCCAGGCTACCCAACCGAAGATGGCCAACAACCGAAGAAAGACATCCCAGGTTATGAATTTGTGAAGACAGTTGTAGATGAAAATGGTAATACTCAACACATCTACAAACAAATTGTGACTCCAACACCAGTGCCGGATACAACTCCGACACCAGAGCCACAGCCAGCTCCACAAACAGAAGAGCCTAAGGCTCCAGTGCTTCCAGAAACAAAAGAAGAAGCTCACTTTATCAATCCAACTGATAAGACAGCCCAACTTCCAGAAACTGGTAGTGAAGATTCAAACCTTGCAATCTTTGGTTTGGCAAGTCTTCTAGCTGGATTCGGACTCTATGGCACAAAACGACGCAAACGTTAAAATGATTTAACGGTCGTATAGGACCTTAAGAATCCAGATTTCAATTAAAATAGACCTCATGGTATTTGCCATGGGGTCTATTTGTATGGCCCAGACTGCGAGTTTTTTTAAGTCGTCATGATTGACTTTGCTCTCTAGGAAGCGTAATCTAGACCTTAGTTAAAGGATTATAAGGAGGTCCCTCGATGATTGAAGTAACTTATTTAAATACCGCCAAGCAAGAAAAACACACTTCCTTTGAAGATTACAATGAATTTGTTAGGGCACAGCAAGCTTGTTGGATTGCCTTACCAGATTCAACGCCAGTCACTAAGGTGACAATAAACGGACATGATATTGGCTACAAGGGACAATATGGTGACCTTTACTTTTATATTATGAAGTTAGACTTGGCACAATATCAGTAATAATAAGGGAAAAGAATCAGACATCGTGTTCTGGTTCTTTTTTTTAATCAGGGTAATTTTTATAAATTAAGAATATTGCTAATTGACTGAAAATGACTTACAATAGAAAGGAAGAATTTATAGAAGGAGACA
>ENA-OQIH01001140-OQIH01001140.1-human-gut-metagenome-genome-assembly--contig:-NODE-1140-length-12767-cov-5.105989_pt1 | contig 12767 bp, 7 predicted proteins | sample MGYA00242575_ERZ504740 | MGnify/ENA primary metagenome ERZ504740 (study PRJEB26092, sample SAMD00036192) | human gut metagenome | host: Homo sapiens | study: EMG produced TPA metagenomics assembly of...
CGGTGAGCATGGCGACCTGCTTGCCGATGCCCTTGCCCTTGACGAAGGAGGTCGGGTACAGCATTTCCTGCATGCCCGGGCCACCCTTCGGGCCTTCGTAACGAATCACAAGCGCCATGCCGGGCTTCAGGGTGTCGTTCAGAATGACCTCGATGGCCTGCTCCTGGGAGTCGACCACCAGAGCCGGTCCACGGAACTTCCAGATCTCCGGCGGAACACCGGCGGTCTTGACCACGCAGCCGTCGGGGGCCAGGTTGCCGCGCAGCACGGCGAGGCCGCCTTCGTGAATCTCCGGGTGGTTGATGTCGTGGATGGCGCCGTTGGCGCGGTCACGGTCGAGCGAATCGAACAGGGTGGTGTGGGTCCACGGCTCCGGGGAGATGATGTGGCCAGGAGCGGCCTTGTACATCTGCTGGGCTTCCTCGGTGCAGGTCGGGCGCATGATGTCCCAATCGGCCAGCTTGGCTTCCAGCGTCGGATAGTCGATGGAGTGCACGTTGGTGTGCAGCTTGCCGGCGCGGTCGAGCTCGCCGAGGATGCCGGTGATGCCGCCGGCGCGGTGCACGTCGGAAATCTCCCACTTGCCGGACGGCGAGGCCTTGCAGATGCACGGCACGGTGTGGGAAATACGCTCGATGTCGTCCAGGGTGAAGTCCACGTCGGCGGACTGGGCCATGGCGAGGATGTGCAGCACGGTGTTGGTGGAACCGCCCATGGCCACATCCATGGTCATGGCGTTCTCGAAGGCTTCCTTGGTGGCGATGGAGCGCGGCAGCACGGAATCGTCGGAATCGTCGTAGTACTGGTGGGCGATCTTGACGACCTGCTTGGCGGCACGCTCGAACAGGTCCTTGCGGTAGGAGTGGGAGGCGAGGATGGTGCCGTTGCCGGGCAGGGCCAGGCCGATGGCCTCGGTCAGGCAGTTCATCGAGTTGGCGGTGAACATGCCGGCGCAGGAGCCGCAGGTCGGGCAGACGGTCTTCTCATAGTTGAGCAGTTCCTCATCGGAGACGCTGTCGTCGGCGGTGGCGTACATCACGTCGATAAGGTCGGTGCTCTTGACGGTGCCGTCGGCGAGCACCGTGGTGCCGGCCTCCATCGGGCCACCGGAGACGAACACGGTCGGGATGTTGAGGCGCAGGGCGGCCATCAGCATGCCCGGCACGACCTTGTCGCAGTTCGGGATGCAGATGAGTGCGTCGGCACAGTGCGCGTTGCACTGGTATTCGACGGTGTCGGCGATGATGTCGCGGGAGGGCAGGGAGTAGAGCATGCCGGTGTGACCCATGGCGATGCCGTCGTCCACGGCCATCGTGTTGAACTCGCGCGGGATGCCGCCAGCTTCCTTGATAGCCTCGGAAACGATGCGGCCGACCTTGTTGAGGTGGACGTGGCCAGGCAGGAACTCATCGAAGGAGTTGGCGATGGCGATGATGGGCTTCTTGCCCATGTCGTCTCCGCTGACGCCTGCAGCACGGTAAAGGGCTCGAGCGCCTGCAAAGACGCGCCCTGACATAATTTTTGCAGATCGCATTTCAGTCATGGTTCTATTCAAGCCTTTGCGAGGGACACGCCACTTGTCAAGAGTCAAATAGTGGAATTTTCAAAAACGTAACGTTTCTCACAGATTTTTTTTTGGAATACATTCCTCTGGCGAGAGTCCGGTATAGGGCTGACAGAAGTCCCCCCAAACGGCTACACTTGCTTCGGTTGAGATAGATTTTCCAATGTCTGGAGATAAGAACAATGGCTTTTGGTACTGACCCGACACCCGACGGTCTTGCGAACCCGCCGATCGACGACCTGATGAAGCACGCCGATTCCAAGTACGCGCTGGCCATTTTCGCCGCCAAGCGCGCACGCCAGATCAACTCCTACTTCACGCAGCTCAACGAGGGCCTGCTGCAGAACATCGGCCCGCTGGTCGAATACCAGAACAATGAGAAGCCCCTGTCCATCGCCTTCCGCGAAATCGACGAGGGCCTGCTTGAGGAGACCTTGGGCGAGGACGACGCCAACGAGGGCAACTGATCGATTCCGACAATTCGTTTGGATTGTTTGGACAGTTCGTCGCCGAATGATGGTGTGAGAGTTCTCTCACAACTGATTTTGAGCGACACGCTTGCCTGAGTTATCGCAATCGGCTATAACTCAACATCGGGAGCGAATAAGACGTAAGGCTCGCGCCACCGCGCTGGTTGGCACGAGCCTTTAGTTATGCCCGCTTCCACAGTGACAAGTAAAAATTGACACCGTATCATTGTGCCTCGCATCCCGCGGGGCGATAAGTCCTGAAGAAAGGGATGATATGACAGAAGAACATCGGCTTATTTCCGCCGAATCCGTGACCGAAGGCCACCCTGACAAGGTCTGCGATCAAATCTCCGACGCCATTCTTGATGATTTGCTGGCCCAGGATTCGTCCAGCCATGTGGCCGTGGAGACCTCCGCCGCCACCGGCGTGTTCCTGGTCTTCGGCGAAGTCACGTCCAAGGGGTACTGCGACGTGCAGTCCAAGGTCCGCGAAACCCTGCGCAACATCGGCTACACCTCCTCCGAAGTCGGCCTTGACGCCGATTCCTGCGGCGTGGTCGTGGCCATCACCGAGCAGAGCGCCGAAATCAACCAGGGCGTTGCCCGTCTGACTGGCGATCAGGAGACCGCCGCCAGCCGCGAAGAGCGTTACGAAGCACAGGGTGCCGGCGATCAGGGCGTGATGTTTGGCTACGCCACCGACGAGACCCCGACGCTGATGCCGCTTCCGATCTACTTGGCACATCGCCTCGCCTTCCGTCTGACCGAGGTTCGTAAGTCCGGCGAAGTGCCGCACCTGCGCCCGGACGGCAAGACCCAGGTGACCATTGAGTATGACGATGACGATAAGCCCGTTCGTCTGGACACCGTGCTGATCTCCACTCAGCACGATCCTGAGGTTACGCAGGATTGGCTTGCTGTTGAGCTGAAGAAGCACGTGATTGACCCAGTGCTTGATGAGGTGCTGGGTTCCAAGGTGCCGCATGACAACTACCGTCAGCTGGTCAACCCGACTGGTTCGTTCATCCTGGGCGGCCCGGCGGCCGACGCCGGTCTGACCGGCCGCAAGATCATCGTCGACACCTACGGTGGCGCCGCCCACCACGGCGGTGGCGCGTTCTCCGGCAAGGACCCGTCCAAGGTCGATCGTTCCGCCGCGTACGCCACCCGTTGGGTTGCGAAGAACATCGTAGCTGCCGGTCTGGCCCACAAGGTTGAGATCCAGATCGCCTACGCTATTGGTGTTGCCGATCCGGTGTCCGTCAACGTGGAAACCTTCGGCACCGAGCAGGGTGTGACGCGCGGCCAGATCGCCGCCGCCGTGCGCAAGGTCTTCGACCTGCGCCCCGCCGCCATCATCGACGAGCTCGACCTGAAGCGCCCGATCTACTTGAAGACCGCCGCTTACGGCCACTTCGGACGTACCGACGTTGAGTTCCCGTGGGAAAAGACCGACAAGGTCGAGGAGCTCAAGGCCGCGATTGCTGCGGAGTGATATCGACTAGTCCAAGAAGGGGTGTTTCCGCTGATGCCAGCGGAAACACCCCTTCTTGTATATGAGTCTAGTGCTCGTTCTTCGTCTCGCTTTGTCCATCCGTATTGTCGGTATCATCGATGTCGAATCCGCCTATGAGTACGAAACGCTTCAACATATTGGTGGCGCGCATACGCACCTTGAACACCGGCAATGCCTTGTGATCACGCTGCTCAAAGAAGGCTTTTGCCCGTTGCACGTCAAGCGAGGAACGCAGTGCATCGAAACGTCCGAACTCGTTGATGTTCGCCTCGTCTATGCGTTTGGCAAGGAATTCCTCGACCACCGATCTGTTGACGCCCAATCGATTGACCAGTTTGTCGACTTGCTCGTTCTTCTCGCGTGCAGCATAACGCGTGATGTAATCACGTAGCGTCATATCGGCTTCGACCTCCACGTCGCCACGCTCCACGTCATGCAGGAACAGTTCAGCGAGTCGTTGTTCGTCCCGTGAGAGTGCGGCAAAGGATCGGTGCAGCTGCGCAGACATCTCCGCCAGCTCCGGGCTGTTCTCCTTGAGCGCCTTCAGCCATTTATTGAAGTTGGCATTCATGTAATCGGTATCGATAAGTCCGGTATCAATTTCGGTGAGGTAGCCATCCAGCTCATATGGCGCTTCAGGATTATTTTCCACGTCATCATCTGGATCACCGCCGCAACCGCTATTGTCATCGAACAGTTCTTTATAGCGTTGTGCAAGAATGAGGTACGTACGTTCATCGATTTGAGGACATACAATCTCAGGCTCGCTATGTTCATTCTCGTCCTCGCCTGCATCCTCGGTATCTACACTATCGACCTTGTATTCTGTGATACTCCAGTCAAAGCCCTGCACTTTCGCCGCTTCAAGGTAACGGTTCAGCTCCACGAACTCTTTGGCGAACTTGCGCCTAGCCTCCACCGATTCCGGCAACTGCATAAGGTCCGGTTCCCCGCTATCCGAGAACACGTCGAGTATTTCCAAGTACCGTGTATCCATGGATTTTACGTTCGCCGGCAATTTTTGCACGAACAGGTCGAGCGGCCGATCACCCGAATACAATTTTACTGCTGCTTCGATGAAGCCATGCATAGTGTGCGGTTTGCGATAGTAGCGGATAACGCCAAACGGCTTATCCGGTCCGAACAAACGATTTGTACGGCTGAATGCCTGGATGATGCTTTCATAATCAATGATTTTGTCGAGGTACAGCGTGTTCACCCATTTCGAGTCGAATCCGGTAAGCATCTGGTCCACGACAATGAGCAGATCGAGCTGTTGACTGCGGTTCGTTGCTATACCACCGTACGGATTCTTGTGCGACAGTCGCGACGAAATGTCCTTCTTCATTGCCGGCCATGTGGGGATGACGAACTCTTTGCCGAAAGTCTCGTTGTAATCGGCGATGATTTCGGTCAGCGCATCCTCTTTGCCTATCGCTCCTTCGTTGTTGTCGATATTGGGATCGAACAACGCCGTCACATGCAACTTGGGTGCCTGCTGCTTGAACAAGTGATAATAGTTGACAGCTTCAGGAATGGAACTGGCAGCGAGCATCGCATGGAATTTGCCCGCATGGCTGAGCACCGGGAACTGTTCAAGAATGTCCGAGACCACCATACTCGGGTGCGGAGAGTCGATACCATATTGGTCTCGTCCCAGGAAATCCTCGATGCCACTGATGCGGTTCCCGGCACCATCAACCATCGGACCCATGGGGACCTCAGACTTATCCATGTAATGCTGGAATACTTTGGCCTTGACCGAGTCGGCGAGCGCATCTTCCGCACTCTCCGCCTTCGCCTTGTCGAGAGCCACGGCACGTCTGACTTCAGAATCCTTGTACGTGGTCACCATGTACGGGTCGAACCCGAGCACATTATGGTCGCGAATGCCGTCGGCAATGCTGTATCGGTGCAAACAGCGGCCGAATACCATGGCAGTGGTGGAATTCTTCTTTTGGTTCTCATCCAGAATGGGTGTGCCGGTGAAGCCGAAGAACAGCGCATTCGGGAAGGAACGACGGATGTCCTGCAACATGTCGCCGAATGTGGAACGATGGCATTCGTCCACAATAAAAACGATACGTCGTGCAGCCAGCTGATCCAGCCACGCCTGGGTGACGCCCCGCTCCCCTGCTTTCACGTTGCTCATCTTCTGGATTGAGGTGACGATCAGGGTGTCGTTGACATTGGTGCTGTTGAGTTTGTCCCGCAAAACGCCGGTGTTCTCAGTACCTTGTACTTCCGTCTCACTGTCAGCAAAACTGCGGTATTCCTTCAGTGATTGGGTGCCTAGCTCGATGCGGTCCATAAGGAACACGACTTTATCGGCGTCATGCGAATCAGCTATGAGTTGTGCCGATTTGAAGCTGGTCATGGTTTTTCCGGAACCGGTAGTGTGCCATACATAGCCGCCTGGTCGTCCCGGAGTAGTTGGCCGCTGTTCCCAATCGCATTTGCGCACCACGTCAGAGATGGCGTTCGCAGCGATGTACTGGTAGCTGCGCAGCACCTTGAGGCATCCGTCTGCCGAGTCGGCGATGGTGTAGAAGCCGATGAGCTGATGCGCCATGGGAATGGACAACAGCCCCGCAGTGCCGGAAGTACCGCCGATGAACAGCTTCCATTCGTCTTTGCCGGGGTTTTGCCCGCCGCAGATAGGCTCGTTGTTGTAGTCAGCCCAATGGAAGTAATAGCTTGGATTGAATTTGTCTACGCCCGGATTGGCGAAGTAGACGGCGTCATCGGGGTTCATGGCTACAAAAATCTGTACGAGTCGGAACAGGCCGGTGAATACGCCTTCGTGTGTGTACTTTTCAATCTGATTGGTTGCTTGGCTGACCGGTATGCCACTTTTCTTAAGCTCGATATGAATCAATGGCATGCCATTGATGAGAAGCACGAGGTCGCCGCGCCGCGAGTTCAACATCTTGTTCTTGGCGGGATAGACCGGTTGCTGAGCAATCTGATAGGTGCTTTTGCCGCCTGCGATTTCCTTGCGGTCATAGATGTAGAGGCTGATTTCCTTGCCGAAATGCGCCACATCTTCTTTGTTGTCACGCGTGATGGACACGGTACGCCCATTGACGAACGAATTGAGCGCAAGCGGGGTTCGTAGGGTCTCAATCTGCTCGATTATCTGTGCCATTTCCCCGTCTGTCAGCGGGTATTTGCCAAGCCTGTCTATGTCGTTGTTGTTGCGGTACAGTATGCCTTTCCAATTGTCGAGCAAATCCCGCTCAGTTGGATAGCGCAGGACGCCATCCTTCCATCCATGCTGCTTAAGCACGGTAATGACGTTGTCCTCGAACACCGATTCGCTATCGAATATCACGATTCTTCTCTCCCTCGGACTTCCCAGTGTCCTGCTTTTCGCGAGCCGACGCGCTTGAGTAATCCACGCCCAATGAGTATTTCAGCATCTCTTCGCACAGTCGCTGATGAAACTCCCGCAGCACGAGCCATATCCTCGTATGTTGTACTGGGATTCCTTTCCACGAAACGAAGAACAGTTCGCTGTCTCTCGGTTATCTGCTCACTTGGACCGTTTAACTGCTCATTATTGTCAGTTATCTGCTCACTTGGACCGTTTAACTGCTCATTATTGTCAATTATCTGCTCATTGTGAGCGGACTTGGCATCCGATTCCAGCATAAGCGTGAGTATCGTACGATCAGCCTCGCCGAATTTTTCCTCAATCCGTGGTTCGGGAAGTCCTGCATTCGCCCATGTGGCAAACACATCAGGAACACCAGTACCGGCTCGCTCCCCCACATCGATGAGGCTGAACATCTTCATAATCAGTCCGTTGCGCGGATCAGATACTCCGCCAAGGCGCATTTGCTCAACGCCCGTTCGGATATCACCAGGATTCTCGAAAACCAATTTATCGGGTGTGCGTCTGACCACCACTCCACGCACGCCATAATAATCGGCGTTGAACAAGCAGTTGGCCAGCGCCTCGCGAACCGCCTTATGCATGGGAGTGTCGTCAACACGAAAGATACCGTTAAGTTTGAAGGGGGTCTTCAGAGACTCGGCAAGCTTACGATTCACACGGAAAAAGAAATCAAAGAGGTTGCCCGACCACATGCCATCGCCGGAATGAACACGATCGGTCCAACGAATCGCCGGGTCTAGGGTCTCCTGATAGTCAAGAAAGTAATGGGGACATTCGCGCACGATGTCATAGTCGTTGCCGAACATGAGCAAACCGCCGAATGTGGGATGGAGCTTACCATCTTCACGGCTCACCATTGCCGCACCAACCGCACGCAGGAAACGCTCGTCATCAAGATCAGTCCAGGAACTGCCCTGACGTGCCGCACGGAAACGGGTGCGATACGCCCGCACCGTATCCGCATTGAAATCGGCAACAGTGAGATCGTCCAGCACCTTGGAATCCATCGTCTCGGTTCCCTGATCTCGGAGCATTGCCGAAATCTCCTGCCGCGTGCAACGATAGTCACCTTCACCGCGCCGGCGGTAGGTTCCCTCAAAGAGATTGTCGTTGATATGCACGGGACGTTCGTCGCGTGGAGCACGCGGAACATGAATAGCCACCACCATGCCATCATCCGCTTCGAGCACTTCGACTTCCGATTCGATGGGCAGCACGGCGCTTACCTTGGATCGATTGCTGACCGTATTCCAAAAATCCTGACGAAGGTGCTCCACCTCGGCTGACGTAAGCCCGACTGTTTCGAAGGTACCGTCTTCACGTTCCTTGACGCCGAGCAGAATGACGCCGCCATAGGTGTTGGCGAAGGCGGAATAGGTCTCCCACATACTGCGCGGGAGACCGCCCTTTGCTGCCTTCGCCTCAATCCGATTATTCTCGCGATATGAGGCAAGCTTCGCGATATCGAACGTCTCCATTACGCCCCCTCCCCTCACACGAACATCTTGTCAAGCAAGGATTTCTTGATATTCTGCAGCAATTCCAACTTACGCTGATGAAGGGTGATGAGGGAGTCAAGTCGGGAGAAGAACGCACCGATGGTCTGCTGCTCAGCCTGAGATTCCGGCAGGGACACCATCGTGTCAAAGAAGTCATCCGGCGCAATATTGAGTAATCCATGGTTCCTCGCACCTTCCGCGGCAATCATCTGCACAGCTTTATGCCATCGATTGGTTTCGTAGTACGTCACAAGATAATCAGGATTGGCGTTCAACAGAGCAAAGCATATGTAAAGTGTAGAAACACAGCCTTTTTCATACCTTGTCAACCGCTTGATAGCACCCCATGGGCTATCAGCCGAGGTGCTCTTGTTATAAGCAAACTCTCCTTGTCTAAGCAAGTAGTAGCCGCTCATATCTCGGCTGGCTACTTGAGCATTGAAAAACAGCCTCTGGTCAATCAAGCCATGCTGAGCTGATATGGTCAAAGGCAGATCCGACTCGTTGTTCTCATTCTTACGAGTAACTCTCTCGGCGATATCGCCCAACTTACGCTGTTCCCAAGGGTCAGTAAAACCAGCAAAGCGAATCGCAGGAACTTTCGCCTGTTCAGTCATCATTCGCCTCCCAACAGGGTCTTCAGCTCAGCAATACCGGCCATGTCGAACTCATTTCCGGTCAGCTGACCAAGCATATTGCCAAGTTCTGCCTCAGCCTGCTCGATTTGCTCGCATACATCGGAGTAGGTAGTCGAGTACTTATCGTTCAACGCATTCACCGATGCAATCAACTCATCAACAGCCGTCTGAGGAAGCTCCTCAAGTTTGTGCTGCAATGGTTCCACCCACTTGGCAGCGAGCAAGTCATCAGCTTGCTCATCGCTTAATCCTTCAATAACGGCCCGGGTCTTTTCATCAAGCGCTGAGCGGAGATTCTTAACGTTCTTTTTGACTTCACGCTCCTCATCAAACAACCGTTGCGCATTCACAAGGGCACGGTCAAAATCAGTCTCAGGATCCCTCCCAATCGATTTCACCGCTTTCTTCAACTCAGTGGCAACGAAAGAATCTCCATCCTCGCTGACAGCATCGGTCGAATTCTTGTCGTCTTCATCCAGATTTTCAAGAATGTCAGCGATTTCGCTGCTAATCTCAGTCAATCGGGATTCATATGTGCCGATTTCTGCAAGGTCAGCACTCAGCAGTTTTTCTTGTACAAGGTCGAACGGCAGAATATGTCCGGCCCAGCCGTCCTGCACTTCGACATCCTTGCCGCTTTTCTTTTTGACGACCATGTTGGCGTCAACCTTGCGAACGGCGTCATGGCCTTCGCTCTGTATGGTTTCAAGGTCGTTGGCGATGGTCTTCTGCCAGCTGTCATCAAGCACCTGATATGCCGTATAGGCATCTACGAGTGGTACGTCGGCCAAACGATGCAGCAGGTCATTTGCCAGAACTTCCTCCTCGGCGGCAATGCTCACGTTGACGGCATTACCGACCAGTTCGCCACGTAGATATGAGGGATAATCGGTGAAAACCTCACGATAACGCTGGATATAGGCACTCACACCAGAATCAGCATTCACCGCCTCACGAACATCTTGCACAGCGAGCTTAGCCGAATGACCATTCTCCTCCGCGAAGAGACGTTGGCGCAATCCCGGAAACACATTCCAATACTTGTTGAGCGCATCGATGTCCTGCTTGGGGATACCGCCAAACATAGTGGAATACACGTCCCAACTTTCGGCGGTTTCGGAGGAATCCACATATCGAGGAATGTTGAGGTTGTAATCGTTCTGCCGAATCTCGTCAAGGCTGACCAAACGACTGAACTTATCGACATCACGATTCTCCGACACCGTATCCACGATGCGTTTGATATCGCTCGCACGCAGCTTGTTGTTCTTACCGTCCTTAGCGAAATACTTGGAGGCATCCACAACAAGCACATGGTCATCGTTGCGGTGCTTGCGCAGCACCATCACGATAGTGGGAATGCCCGTGCCAAAGAAGATGTTCGCTGGCAGTCCGATGATGGCCTGAATATGGTGGTTCTCCACTAGATTCCGGCGAATAGTGCCCTCTTCACCACCACGGAACAGCACGCCGTGCGGCAACACGATGGTCATAATGCCGTCGTCGCGCAGATGGTAGAGATCGTGCAGCAAGAAGGCATAATCAGCCTTGGACTTGGGAGCGATGCCATATTCGAAGCGGATATCTTCACCCGGTTCCGGCGGCTCCCAGTTCTGGGAGTAAGGAGGATTCGAAACCACGGCATCTACAAACAGCGGCTCATAGGTTTCGTCCTTGGTCTCGTCGGTATCGAACCACGGCCAGTCGCTCTTTAATGTGTCACCGTTGCGGGTCACGATATTGTCCGGCAGTATACCGCGCATGACGAGGTTCATGCGTGTGAGGTTGTAGGTATTCTCCTTGAGTTCCTGCGCATAATATTTGATGTCATTCGGATTGCCATTGCGGCGGGCCACAGCTTGACCAATATGAATCAACAACGAGCCTGAGCCACTTGTGGGGTCATAAATGTTGATTTCTTCACGACCAGCAAGATGCCAGGCCACTATTTCGCTCATGAGCTGAGAAACTTCGCTCGGCGTGTAGAACTCACCGGCCTTCTTACCCGCATTGGAAGCGAAGTTGCTAATCAGATATTCGTAAATGAAGCCGAGGGTATCGTAATCCTGCCGGCTGTCCATCGGAATGTCCTTGATGAGGTAGATGAGGTCGCGAGCGGCCTTGCTACGGCTTTTCTCATCGGTACCGAGCTTGGATAGACCAGTCTGCAACGTGTCGAAGATGCCGGCGAACACACGCTTGCGGGCTGGATCGATGTTGCGTTCAAAAGCGGAAAGCGCATCACGTACGTCGGCGATGGTGAAATCGCTTTGGCTGGCAATCCATGTGGAGAACAGGTTGTCGTAGGAGATAAAGTAGCCGCACAGATCACGTACATACTGCACGGTCTCGGCATCATTCTCATCCAAGCCCTTGAGATCTTCATCTCCCCAGTCTTCAGCACGAAGACGCGCAACTTCCGTCTCTGAAAGGAACTTATAGAAGATAAAGCCAAGGATATAGTCTTTGTATTCATTCGCCTCGATCTTGGAACGCATCTTGTTGGCAGATTCCCAGATTTTGGCGGCAAGCTGCTGCTTATTCATTCATATGCTCCTTGTGCCCTAAGCTCTTTCATTACTCTTCATCAACGTATTCATTGAAAACGTCACTGTCCACGGCTTTGATTTCGTAAATCTTCCGCGTGCTGACACCGAATCCATGTTCAATCATCAGTTGCGCAAGCTTATGCCCATCAATAAGAATGATGTGCTGCCTCTTCGCATAGGTAATCGCCTTTTCCGTGAATCTTGCAGTGGTGACAAACAGCCCTTTGCCTCCGCGCCCAGTAATAGCACCTACGAATGCTTGAATATCTGGTCTGCCAACGGATTTATCTTCGGCATAACGTTTGGCCTGAACATAAATCAGATCAAAACCAAGCTTGTCTTCCATGATGATTCCATCTATGCCTTCGTCCCCCGAGATTGGCGTCATCTGGCTTGCGGAGTCGAAAGCTCCATACCCCATTTTTGCCATCAGATCAAGAACAAACCGTTCAAACGCAATCGGAGAGAGCTTGAGCACCTCTGAGAGCAAGTCATCGGCAAGCCGCATGTTGATTGATGAGAATGCACGGTCAAGTGCCTCATCTGGAGTTTCCTCGGACGAATAAGCTTCGCTTTTCTTCTCCAGGCCGCCATCGACCGTCGTATGCGTCGAAGAATCACCATTCAGATTCTTGAAAGACCGGAATGACTCATAACGTTCCAGATAATCATTATCTATCTGCGCACCCGAAGCAAGGGCCTCTTTGCCGGGTCTCGTTATGCGATATGTACCACGTTTGGGACTTTCTATGAGTCCGGCTTTCTTAAGGTACGTTCTAGCCCAACTAATGCGGCCATTGAGGACACGCGAACGGCCGCTAGGTAGCAGACGGCTGCGTTCTCCTTCTGTCACTGCAAACTCATCAGCAAGTAACGTTAGCATCTCACCAGATGCATGAATCTTGCCATCAGAGAGAATGCGAAGCATCGGAACGAAAAACTCGTCATATCTGGGAATTGTCATTGTCCGCCTTCGTTCCGTTACAGTCGTTTATCAATGATACGGCAAACATCACGGAAATACGCCTCCGCTTGGGAACAACGTAAGTTGGGTGAGATTGCCGATAAGGTGACAGAAAAAAATCTTGATGGAAACATCACCGAGGTTCTTACCAACTCTGCAGAATACGG
>ENA-OQIH01001141-OQIH01001141.1-human-gut-metagenome-genome-assembly--contig:-NODE-1141-length-12731-cov-4.237948_pt1 | contig 12731 bp, 9 predicted proteins | sample MGYA00242575_ERZ504740 | MGnify/ENA primary metagenome ERZ504740 (study PRJEB26092, sample SAMD00036192) | human gut metagenome | host: Homo sapiens | study: EMG produced TPA metagenomics assembly of...
GATACAGGTTCTTGGGCAGGGTCTCGGACCCGACAATGACGCGGTCGGGATGGAGCGTACCGTCCTTCTCGTATCGGGACGCGGCGTAGTTGTAACCGCCAATATCCAGATAAGAGAAACTTACCTTTGTGGCATCGTCCGCGGCAGGTTTGGCGGCCATTTTTTCAATCATACCCCCGGCCAGGTTCATCAGCATGTTGAAGAAGGCGCTGGTGGGAACGTTGTCCATCGTCTGACTGCCGTTTTTATTCTCTTCTCCATCCTTTTTGTTGCCGTATATGCCGCCGCCCTTGGCCGACATACTGCACAGCATCAGGTTGACCCCCATCGTCACTGCTTTGTCCGGGTCCAGCTCTCGTGCCAGAACCGCTAATTTTTTACAGTACTCCTGTCCTTCGGGCATAGCCAGTTCGGAGATTTCATTTCCGATAGAGTTCATGACCACACTGGGATGGTTGTAGTTTTTGATGACCATAGCTGTGAGATCCTGCTGCCACCATGCGCGGAAATCCTGATCCGCATAGTCGTAGGGGTTTTTATGTACCAGCCAGTTGTCGCAGAATTCATCCATGACATACATACCCAGCCGGTCACAGGCATCCAACAGCGCCTTGGAGGCAGGGTTGTGGGCGGAACGTATCGCGTTGAAACCAGCCTCCTTGAGCAGACGGACACGGCGGAACTCGGCATCCTCAAAAGAGCATGCGCCCAGAATACCATTGTCGTGGTGGACGCAGGCGCCACGGAACAGCGTTTTCTTGCCGTTTACAAAAAATCCTCTGGTGCTCCAGCTAAGGGTACGGAATCCAAACCAAGCGTCCGCCTCATCCACCATCTCACCATTTTTCAGCAGTTCCGCTCTGCATCGGTACAGTTCGGGATGTTCCGCGTCCCAAAGCCGCGGCTGGGAAACGGGAATGTCCGCCGACGCAGTGCCTTCCTTGACCGTAGCTTCGGCCTGCGCTACCACCTTTTCACCATCCAGAATAGAGACTCTGACCGTATCACCACCGGTGACCGAAACCTTCACATGGGCCGCATCGTTTCCGGAGGTGGAGACGAGCAGTCCATCCGGGCGGATATGACTCTTATCCCCCAGAAAGAGGTTTACGCTGCGATAAATTCCGCTGCCGGAATACCAACGGGAATTGGGTACCGACGAGTTGTCCGCAATCACTTTGATTTCATTTTCTTCGCCATACTTCAGTTGTGGGTCCAGCACCACAAAGAAGTTGGTATACCCGTACCGCTGTTCAGCCACAAGCGCATCGTTCACGAACACCTGCGCGTTTTGATAAACTGCCTCAAATTCCAGTACAGCGGACTGTGTCCGCCACGTTTCAGGCACAAGAAACCGTTTGACGTAGACATAGGCCCCGCCGGGAAAGTATCCGCACGCTCCCGCTGTTGCCGCATCCTTCGAGCGTTTCTCGTACAGCATGGCATCGTGGGGAAGCGTGACCGGCTGCATAGACGGTTCCTTTCCCACAGTGCCAAATAGCCAACCTCGGTTAAAATCTTTCTTTTCCACTTTCCTGCTCTCCTTAAATATGCGCGAATGCTTCGCTGTTTGTGCAATATACGATATCGTTTCGGCCTGCGATCGATTCAAAAAGCCGCTCCAAAGCATACCAACTGGCGTTTCCCTTGTCGTAGTCCATTTCATAACTGTGTGCCCACAGGAACAACAGCAGATCCTTTTCTCCGGGTTCCTCACATTTGAAACGCTCCACCAGCTTCACAGCATTTTTCAGAATCAGCGAGGAGGAAGGCCGAAAGTTCATCGGATCATCCGGGAACGCAAAGCCGCCGGAGGGAAAGACCACTCTGGCATATTGATACCCCTGCGCCTTCAGATACGCCTGGGCAGCCGGCGAGGTTGAACCCTGCGCATAGGCGTGCCCCACGACCGTGGTGCCGAAGATTTTTTCCAGCGCGGCCTTGTCCGCATCCACCGATGCACGCATTTCATCCTCGCTGACAGCCCCCAGCGGTTCATGCCGGAAGCCATGGGTGGCAATCTCCATTCCCTCATAGACTTGGCACACCTCGTCCTGTGGGATTCGGTTGTGCTGCACATAGGAAAATGGCCACTTGTGCTTTACGCCTTCGGGGCAATCCTGAAAAGAGAAGGTTCCAAGCCCTTTCACCTCGCCGCGCGTGCCAAGCAGGCCGGCATTGAGGTTGAAGGTTCCTTTGAGCCCGTATTGCCTCATGAGCTGGATCACCCGTTTGTCCTGTTCCAGTCCATCATCAAAGCTGAGCGTGAAATACTTTTTCCCCATGCCTACGCCTCCCCTGTCAGCTTTTGCAAATCATACGCCTGCGCCAGCAGCATTCCTCCGGCCTGATTCGGGTGCAGGTGGTCCCCCTGATGATAACGCTCGTCGGTGAACGAAGGATTCTTCGGATCGCGCAGCAGTGCATCCGCATCAACCATATAATCGAACAGCGCGCTATCTCGGATCCATTCATTGATGCTGACTCTCAGCGCCTCCATCTCCGGGGTATACCCTTTTTTCACAAAACCGCTGCGGGGCGGAAGCGTCTGGGCAATCACCCGGACACCGGCCTTATGAAGCCGATCCACAATATCGGTTACGGCCGAAGCATATTGTTCCAGCGAGATGACCGCCCCTGTCTTTTGGGAATAGTAGGCTACATCATTGACCCCCAACGCCAAAATCACGCCGCAGAGTCCTGAAAAACGGAGTACATCGCGCTCAAAGCGGGACACCCCTTTTTCCCCGTAGGAAGCTCCCATCAGGCCCGGGACATCATAAAGCAGACAATTCCCGCTGATTCCGGCGTTCATCAGTGCGTAGTCACCGCCATACGCATCGAACAGACGCCTTTGCAACGGTTTTACCCAGCGGTTCAAAGCCGTTATACTGTCCCCGAACGCCACGATGATTTTGGAAGGCTGCCCGGTAAACACCTCGATCTGATCCATCCCGGGAATCGCTTCATAAAGGCCGTACTGTTCCATATACTTTTCCCGCCGGGGTGGGGGCAGCTCGCTGTCCGTCGTATGATTTCCCGGGTAGCTTACCGCATTTTCCTCGATCATATTGCTGTCCATGACCTTGGATGCATAGTAGAGTCTGATTTCCAGCTCTTCCCCCATCGTCACTGGGAGCGTCACCTCATCCGAATAGCAGCATTCCCCCGCGGGGACTGTGAAAACACAGCTGCCGTCCCGCGTGACGGTATGCATCTCTCCCTGTGCCCACACGGTCAGTCCCCCAATGGTGTAGGGTTTCTTTCCATAGTGGTTGGAGAAGCGAACCCGAAGTTTCTCGCCCGAAACCTGGGATATCACAGAATACACCACTGTTTTTTTCTTGCCCGCCAAAAAGCCCATCGCGAAGGCAGGGGCCGCGGCTTGGTGCCAGATTGGTGTCCAGTCCATTGTTATCTCTCCTTATGCCAATGTAATACTCAAGATGTCAAGCGTTCCCTTTCCCTTATACCGGAAATACAGCGGGCAGGAATCAAGGGGGCGCCCGCTCTCCAACGCCAGACGTCCGGCATCGAATTTTACTCCGGCGGTTGTCCAGTCGGCTGTCCCGGCAAGGGGAATGGATGCTATGACAGGATCTTTTTCCCCGGGTAAGAGTTCCAGCACGCCGCCTGCGCCGCGAACCGTTACAGCAATGTGGGTGCTTTCAGTCAGATCAAAATATCGGAAACCGGCAATACTGCCATTCTTCATTTTGGAAATATACGCCTTTGGTGCCGCGCTCTCTGTCTCTATGGTCACTTCCCGTTCCGCGGGCTCCGGCGGCTCGTAGTCCGGACCATCCTGGGTGATCTCGGGTCCGTCCATCGGGTTGCGCAGACCAAACATTCCGGCATGGTGCAGGACGCAGGCAATGTAGGCCGGATAGGTCCCGATTCCCTTCAAAGGGCCGCCATTCAATCCGCAGCTCGTGGACTCCACCATGCGGATGGTCCCGTCCTCACGGATCTCAATGGGCTCAGCTACCGCCTGCCGGTTTCGTTTGGCGCCATTGGTCGTTCGGTGGTCAAATATATACCATTGCCCGTGGACGCATACCATACCGCCATGGCTGTTTCCCATCGGATATGCCGCATTCATGAGCTTTCTGCCCTCCAGACCGATATCACTTGAGGAATGGATCGGTCCCTTGTGGATAAATCCCTTGTCGGGGAACAGGCTCATCGCGTAATTGAGACCGGTGATGTCCGTGGCCGGATAGACCAGATAATACCACTCACCGATGTGACGGATAGAGGGTCCTTCCCAATAGTTCGGCTTCTTGGGATTAAAATCCGCCGGCATGATGATGGTGGGTTCGCTGATGATGGTCAGCATATCAGAGCTGAGTTCCATCACAAACAGCCCCTTGATCTCGTGGCCGAATTGTCCGTTGGATTTCTGCCCGCTGCCCACGTAGAGAAACACCCGCCCGTCATCATCCACCAGAACGGCTGGGTCAAACATAAACCAATCCTCCGGCTTTGAGCCGTAGACTCGCCCGTCCGGGAAGTGAACATCGCCCAAATATTGATATTTTCCCGCAGGCTTGTCACACACAGCGACCGATGTGATCGATGTATTGGCCACCGAATAGTAAAGGTAGTACCGTCCGTCTGTGCCGCGCACCACATCCGGTGCATAGTAGGACAGGTTCTCTTTATTCCACGGCGTATCTTGCTTTTTGAAGATTACGCCTTCATACCGCCAGTCGGAAAGATCATCTACCGGGGTCGACCAGCATACGTAATCGCCCTCACAGTATTCCTTGGCACCAAAGAGATCGTGGCTCCCATAAATGTACAGCCGCTGACCAAATACTTTCGGTTCAGCATCCGGGATGTATTCCCAACTGGGAAGATAGGGGTTATAACATTGCCGCTTCACAGATATTTCCTCCTTCAAAAATACTCAATTCTATGTTATACTATACTTAATTCCATGCTATACTGCCATAAAAGGGGGGATGCCCGCATGGAACACCTGTTTTTTGACAGCATTGATGAAATGCGGAACCAGACCGGCAGCCATGGTCCGAACTATCTTCGCAACCATACGGCCGAACGGGACTATTTTTCTCCGTTGTCCATTGTAACCAGCATCCAGAAGCCTCAGGAGTATCTGTTTTCCAACTATATGGATGCATGGTCCTTTTGCGTTCACACTCCAAACAAACACGAATTCTTTCATGAGACCTACATGCACAAACATAATTTTTTTGAGCTGATGTATGTGCAGCGGGGTCAAGTCCGGGTGATGATCGAGGGGGCCGAGACTACCTATACGCAGGGAAACCTTTGTCTCCTCAATCGAAACACCATGCATCGCGAAACAGATATGTCGAATGCGGATATCGTTTACATCGGCATCGATGCCTCTCTGCTGACACAGTGGCCCAAATCATTTCCGCCGCCGTTTCAGTACAAAAGCATTCTCAATCAGTTTTTCAGCGACAATCTGTCGGAACGTGCCGACTATAAAAAGGACTACCTGGACTTTACCCTTTTAGGCGAAGATACGATCCCGCAGCTCACCCAGGAGTTGATTTGCGCCTTTACGGTCAAGCGGATCGGATACCAGTTTGACGTTTATTCCTCTCTGCTCCGGCTGTTTGCCGCCTTGGAGAATCCTGACATATACAAAGCAACACACATTTCGCTGAGGAACAGTCAAGAACTGCTGACGGCGGAACAGGTCAAGAAACTGATTGAAACTCACCACGGGGCTATCCAGCGGACCAATCTGGCGGAGGCACTTAACTACTCCTGCGAGCATATATCCCGCATCATCAAGACAAACACCGGATACACTCTGAAAGCGTACTGTCAAAAGGTACAGATGGCCGAGGCGGCGCGGCTTCTGAGAACCACAGAGCTGCCGGTCTGCCAGATCGCGGCATCCATGGGCTATGAGAACAGAACGCAATTCTACAAAGTGTTTCGGCGCGAGTACGGCCTCACCCCCTTGGAATACCGCCGCCATATTGCGGAGGAATGATCCTTACCCGGCATTGCGGTGATCCAGGCATTCCCGGATTTTTCGGCGCTCATCGTCCTTGATCGGGTATGTCCGCAGGATCAAAGCCGACAATACGCCGAGGATGGCAGGAACAAGACCCATGATAACGATAAACCAATTGAGCATGGTCGGAATCTGCGACAGTTCCCCCATGTATTCGGAGGTGACGGGATCCACGTTGTAGCCGATTGACATGAGCACAGCGCCAATAATCGCAGCCGAAAGCGCTGCCTGGGCTTTGACAATGAAGCCGCCGACAACCATTGTCAAGGCGGAACGATCCTTGCCGGTTTTATAAATGTTGTAGTCCATAATCTCCATTTCCACCATGGATTGCGGGACAAAGTCAGTTCCTACCCCCACTGCCATGATGAACAGGGTAACGAAGAACAGCGCAGGAACATTCGCAAGCAGACCCGCCATCTGGGTAATAAACAGGACCACCCCGCCGACAGACTGCACAACCAGAAGGAAACAAGTCATTTTGATCGGGTTGTTCTTAAAGAGCTTCAAGAGCGGACGACCAATAACTGCACCAACCAAGAGCGGTATGAGCATCATCATGGAAGAAATGCCGTTGAGGACACCATACTGCTCCATGTTTGTGACGCCGGTGGTCAGATCCGTGCAGAATCCCCATTTTATGTAATACGCAGGCGTGGCAAAAATAAGGGACCAGATAAAACCGGAAAAGACGCCTTTCAAATAGTAGACCACCATCGGCTTGTTCTCTTTGAACAGAAGAAAGAAGTCCTTAAACTTTACCGGCTCTGCCTTTTCTTCCTGCACACTGTGCTTTTCCTTGACAAGGAACCAGCCAATAAGGGAGAGCACCATCGCTGCGCCAACAATACCGGTGATCAGGATGGCAAATGAGTCGTGATAGTTGCCCACGCGTTCGTTGACCGCAACCAGCACAGCCGTAAAGGCGGACGTAACGACGCCCAGGATCATGGTCCAAACCCGCGGTCCGATAACCAGCTTGGAACGTTCGTTGGGATCATTGGTCATCGTTCGGAACAAAAGATTATCCTTATAAAAGGATGTTCCCACATCAAACAAAAAGTAGAAAACGATAACCCACACAACAACCAGTACGGGCTTGGACGCCAACTCGGACGGGAACGAGTAGAGACATACACAGCCAATGCCGGTCAGCAGTATGCTGAGGAGAAAAAAGGGTTTGTACTTTCCGATTTTGGTTCGTTTCCCGCGATCCATCAAAAATCCCTGAATGGGATCATCCACGGCATCAAAGATCCGCGCAAACAGAAGAAGTGATGTGGCCAAGGTCGCCCCCATAGCGCCCAGCCCGGCGTAGTCGGTCATATACTGCATAAACATACTGGACATAAACACGGTACAGAGACCATTTACAGTAGACAGCGCCGTTGCGCCGAAACAGTCTCGCAGCGTAATTGCGTCCGGATTTTTCACACGGACAGACTTGAGCATTATTATCCTCCTTGTCATTTCATCAATTATTCTCAACCAACAAAGCCCGAATTCGTGCAATTCCAACAATTCAATGATAGATTATTCCTTTGTATTCCACAATGACAAAAGGTCGCCCTTTTTCAATTTATTGTATCATTTTGTTTCTTTGCACCGAAGCGAGAAAGAATAATCACATTTTGTTACAACGCGGTATGTACCTTTCACAAAAATGGTCCACTGCACCGTTTTGCCCGCCGGTACACAGGGCAGCGAGGCCTTACGGGTTATGCGTATTGTATGACACCGCCGCACGCGTATCAAAAATTTGCAATCTTCGCATAGAAGATGTCCGATTTGAGAACCCGCCACACATTCGCATAATGGGGAAAGGAATGAAAGTGCGGGCTGTTCCCATTTTGCCGGCAACTGCAAAAAACGAAAAAACCCCGCAGCCAATGGGAAATTGGCTGCGAGGAAATTGAAAACATTCTGAAAACAGCAGGAAAAAGTTGAAAATTCCGCTGAAAACTGCAAAACAGGGCGGCAGGGGCGGGAAAACGCACACCAAGCCGCCCAACAAAAAAGCCCAACCGACTTAAAATGGTTGGACATCTCTATAAAACGCACCTGGAAAATCGGTCATCGACTTCGCTGATTTTGTGCGATACAACAAAGAAAAGAGCCTGTGACATTCTTTATGTCACAGGCTTTTGGCGCGCCTGAAGGGATTCGAACCCCCGGCACCTGGCCTCGGAGAACTACGACAGGGCGGTATAGACTGACGTTGAAACGTGAAATTTGTTGGTTCTGCACAGCGGCTCCCAAAACAAGAAAAAGCCCGTTGTTGGTTGGCTTAACAGTGATAAGGAACTAATTTACTTATCAACTGTTAGCTGACGGTTTCCGGGGTGCATACGGACAAATCCCGTCTGATTTCTAACAGAAAGTCAGACGGGATTTTCGCTTTATATTACGAATTATGGAGGACATACCATGAAAACCTTAATATCTTGTGCCTACAATATGGATAATTGCTGTGTGGAAGTGAAATTCAGCGACGGCAGTATGATTGCGATTGACACTATCGTCGTTGAGAACGAGATTGCTGACAATATGTATCAGCGGTCAGAGCTGGATTATTTGATCTACAACGCTCCTTTGGAGTATGCAGACCTTATCTTGAACGGCGATCCCGAAACCTATTTGAAAACTGTAACAGAATACAAGCCTTGGGATAGCTGACAACACGCTGCCCGCAGGAGAAAATCCTGCGGGCGTTTTTCTGTTTATATTATTTCCCTCCGTTGGATCTCAATTTAGGAAAGAAGATGACAATCTTGAAGCTCTTTCCCCACTGGGAAGCTGCTTCCAGATGAAGATTTAGATCGTCGGCCATCTTCTTAACCAGGTAAAGTCCCATACCGGTAGCCTTCTTTCTGCTGTCAGTAGAATCCCCGGTAAAGCCCTTTTGAAAAATGTACGGCAGATTATATTTTTTTACGCCAATGCCGTTATCTTCAACAGAAAGGATATCTGCGGTCTCCGAATGTATCACGGAAATTGTAAGCATGGGACTATCGCTGCTATATTTGATGGCATTGCTAACGATTTGTCCCAACATAAACTGAAGTCCTCTACGGTCTGTATAGACTGTTTCAGATTGCAGTTTGTTGAGAATGACAAAATGCTTCTCTTCAAGAAGTGGGGCATAGTCCTCCAGAACTTCACCCAAGCAGTCATTCAAATTGACATCCTCAAATCGGTAATCCTTTGTACTGCTCTTCAACCGGGCATAGTACAGCATCTGCGTGACATCCTCCTGAAGCTGACTGCGGACATAATCCAGCTTTGCTTGCAGGGAAGGAGAGATTTCATCGTTCCGGTTATCCAAGAGCATGGTCAGCAACGATAGGGGCGTTTTCGCTTCATGTGCCCAGCCCTCCACGTATTCTTCATAGTCCCGTAGGGCATCCGCCATATTGTTACTCTCGTTTTTGTATTCCCGTAAAACCGAAGCCAAAAATCGGACAGATTCTCCTTCTTTCTGACTAATGGCACTGAGCAGCCGTTCTTCATTGCAGATGGTAGGATCACTGAGGAAATCTCGGAACAGTTCCATGTGGGTGTTCTCCCTCTTGTTTAGTACAAACAGAATCGCTGAAAACAAAAGGATGCTCGTCAGAACTACTAACCCGATCAAGGTTTGAAATACCTGAATGTCAGAAATCCAAAGAATGACAGCGCAAAAGCAATCCACGCCCAGCAGCAACAGAAGCCAGGGGTAGTACCGTTCTATCATGTGCCAAAGCTGCTTCATAGAGACACCTCCGCTTCCAAACGGTAGCCCATTCCTCGAACTGCAACGATTCGCTGCTTCATTTCAAGGGCGGACATCGTTTTTTTCAGCCGGGTTAGGTTAACCTGCAAGGCATTTTCATCTATGTATTCCGTGGTTCCCCATAGTGCCATGCAAAGCTGCTCCGTCGTGACCAGAGCATCGCCGCCGGACAAAAGAGCGACCAACAGTTTTCCCTGATTTTTTGGAAGCACCACAGAGGTATTATGAATATAAAGCGTGTAGGTCTGCTGGTCTAACAGGAAATCTGGTCCCTCTATGAGATTGGTACGGCCTTCATACCTTTTGAGAATATTGGATACCCTGGCAAGAAGTCGATCTTTTCTGCACGGCTTCGTCAAATATTCATCGGCACCCAACTGGAACGCTTGCAGTTCATCCTTTACCTGATCTCTGGAAGTCAGCACCAGGACGGGGATAGCAGTTTTATTCTTTAGCTCCTGGCAGATTTGAAAGCCACTGATCGGTTCATGGGTCCCTTCCACACGAATCCATTCTTCCTCCGGCTTATTGATGAGTTTACGGGATTTATACGACAGCGTTCCGGTCTTTCCCTGAACCATGTTGCCGATATAAACCTCGCTGCGGACGATATTTTTCACCGTCTGGTCTGCCCATTTGTGGTTGACCCGGCGCGGATCGGTCTGTCCCTTGCGCTGGTAGTACAGCACACCGGGGGACGGGATGCCTTCCTCATTCAGCATAACGGCGATGGCGTGAAACCCTGTTCCGGCTGCCCGCATCTCAAAGATACGGCGCACAACCGGGGCGGTGTCCTCGTTGATCACCAGATGGTGCTTATCTGCCGGGTCCCGCTTATAGCCGTAGGCGGGATAGGTTCCCATGAATTTCCCGTTTTCCGCACAGGCTTTTTTGACTGCTTTGACCTTCTTACTGGTGTCGCGGCTATAAAATTCGTTAAATAAGTTCAAAAAGCACATGACATCGGTGCTGCCATTGGTGCTTTCCGTGTCAATGCCGTTGTTCAGAGCGATAAACCGGCAGCCCAGGGACGGAAACAGGTAGTCTGTGTACTGTCCAAATTCGATGTAGTTACGGCCAAAACGGGACAGGTCCTTGACCAGAATCACATTGATCCTCTTGGCCTTGGCGTCCTCGATTAGTCGTTTGACCCCAGGACGGTCAAAATTCGTACCTGAATATCCATCGTCGATATAGGTATCAACTTCATTCCAGCCCCGCTGCCGTACATAGTTCTGAAGCAGCAGTTTCTGGTTCTCGATGCTGACGGATTCGCCGTCGCGTTCATCGTCGTTACTCAAACGGCAGTAGATGCCGACGTTGTATGTTTTTGTAGCCATCTTTGTTTTCCCTCCCGATTATCCAGATTCCATACCTCGTGCGGCGTGATGGCTCCACAGGGAGTATCCCTGTATGAACATCGTAACGGAGAATCCATTGCCGCGCAAGGATACGGGCTGCCAGCGGCGACCTCTAAACACTGAGGGCGGTTAGAGGCACCGACCGTTCCAGCAGGCGAGAAGCGGCAAAGCCGGGAGGATGGTGTGACTATGTAGCCGTGTGTGCGGAGCAGCTGGCAGGTGTGGAAACCTCCGACATGGCGCGCCGGACAGCCAGCTGCTCCAAAGTCTTTCCCAGCTCCTTTTCACCCGAAAAAAAGCTGGTTACACGGTAAATGGTTTTCCCGATTTTCACCTCTTTGTAGGAGGTCGTAGGGGTAATCTGCTGATCCATATTGACGCACCTCCAGTCAAAAAAACTGTTTCTTCATAAGATATGAGGAAACAGTTTGTCTCAATTCATATAAAGATAAGCAGCCGCACCGATAAAGTTGAGGGTATATGCGAACCAGTCAATCGGTACGGCTGCCGTATGATAGTTTGGTTATTGCTCGCCACATTTGCCACGCACCCCTGACGATGGGGACATTCCGGTCTCCGCTGGCGCGGCTGTCATAACTCCGCAGCGTCGTTTTACTCGTGCGCCGCAGGGTTCCCCCCAAGTCTTTAGGAGGCCGTGAGGAAGTATCTTTAAGCTCCCATGCAGTCATAGCGCCCGAAATGCCGCTTTCGGGGTTCAGGCTGGCGTTGATTGCTCGGAACAGTTCTGTTCATCACCTCCTGGGGCTGTCCATCTTCGCGGCGCGCCTGATTCGCTCGTACATGGGTTATGTACCGGAAATGCCGTCTATTCAGTTGTCAAGCTGCATGAGAGAGATAGACTCCCTCACTTATTTCCCCGTTGGGGGAGTGGTTTTGGTCTATGATTTCCCCATGTTTTCCAAAAAAATTTTTAATTTCTGGAGCAGCTTGACCTTGCGCTGGTGCAGAGCTGTTTTGGAAATTCCAAGCTCCGTGCTGACAATCCGTTCTGATTTGTCCTCAAAATAAAGTTTGCGGAGAATGATCCTCTCATCCGCTGACAGATATTGCAGTAATTCCTCCAGCCAAACAGACGAGACCGCCTGTTCCTCTACGGGCTGAGCGGAAGCGGCAAATTGCCTGTCCTGTTCCAGCAGACGCTCATAGGAATCCTCTCTACTGGGTAGGAAAGAGGCGGTTTCTTTCTGGAACTTTTCCACTTTCAAGTCGTAGGAAAAGTATTCCTCTTTTCGTTCGTAGTGCTGATACACGCGGTAAACCTGTTCGCTTACCGGTACAGCTTGTCCGTCTATGTAAAGATACCGTTGTTTTCTTTCATTGCTCATGGTGTTCCTCCGTTTCGATTCGTGGGTTGGTTTGCGGACGAATCGAAACGGGGCGGCGACCGGCATCCAGGGCCGCCGGCGTCAGGAACGCTGTCGAATGGGAAGTTCTTATAGAAAAAAGGTCTGACAGGAGGAGGCTTGTCCTTTCTTGTCCTTCTGCGGTGGCATTTTTTGTGTTTCTTTCCAGCTTTTTTTGCTAATGTGCGATAAAGAAGTAATAGAAGTGTAAA
>ENA-OQIH01001150-OQIH01001150.1-human-gut-metagenome-genome-assembly--contig:-NODE-1150-length-12621-cov-4.665019_pt1 | contig 12621 bp, 9 predicted proteins | sample MGYA00242575_ERZ504740 | MGnify/ENA primary metagenome ERZ504740 (study PRJEB26092, sample SAMD00036192) | human gut metagenome | host: Homo sapiens | study: EMG produced TPA metagenomics assembly of...
CCTTGTTCAATCGCTCGATCATGTTGTTCGTGCGCAGCTTGATCCCATGGTTCGCGGGGAACTCCGGCAGGAGGTAGGTGGTGGTCTCGCCGACGCCCTCGCGGAGGCAGTTCGCGGCCGACTTGAGCTTGCGTTCCTCCATTTCGCCCGCGACCGTCCCTGCCTTGGCCATGGCGGATTCGCGGTTTTCCTGCGCGAAGATGGCCTTCAGGGCGGCGGACGCCCATTCCCTGTGACTGGGCGGCGTCTTGGAGAGCACGTTGCGCATGAAGTGCACCATGCACCGCTGGTATTTCGCGTTCGGCAGCATCGAGTTGACCGTGGAGACGAGTCCGGCGCACCGGTCGCCGACCACCAGTCTGACGCCCCTCAACCCGCGTTCGATCATGCTTCGGAAGAACTGCTCCCAGCTGGCCGCGTCCTCGCGCATGCCCTCGTCGACCGCGATGACCTCGCGCCGGCCCTCCGTGCTGACGCCGATGGCGACGAGGACGCTCACGTTCTCCACGTGCCCGCCCCAGGATCGCTTGTGCCACACGCCGTCCACGAACACGTACGGGTACTCGGATTCCAACGGGCGTTTCCGCCACTCGTCGATCTCCTTGTAGATCTTCTTGAGTTTGTCGCTCAATGTCTGGGATGGCATCCGCTCGCCCCACAGCAGCTGGCTGATGTCGTCCACCCTGCGTGTGCTCACGCCCGCGAGGTACATCTCCATCAGCGCCTCCTCGACGCTGGATTCGCGCCTCCGGTAACGCTCGATCACCGCCGACCCGAACAGGGCGCCCTTCAGTTTGGGCATCTTGAGACTCAACTTGCCGGCCTTGGCGGTCAGCGTGCGCTCGCAGTGGCCGGCGCGGAACGCCTTCCGGTCGGTCTTGCGCTCGTATCTGGCGGCGTTGGCGATCTCGTCGGCCTCGGCGTCGAGCATGGCGTTGATGGTCTGCTCGACCTTGACTCGAACCAAGGCATCGAGCTTGGACTCGAACATGGCGTCGTCGAACTGTCCGATTTTATCGGACATGGCTTCCGGCCTTCTTTCCAATCGCGGTTTTCATGTGTAAGCGACTGAAAATCGTACCAAAGCCGGGCCATGTCCTTTTCATCGGAACTCACAACCGAATCTACGCAAGAAGACGGGCGTTATCCATTTTCATTTTTAAAATGTTTTCCCAGAAACGATTTTCATTAAAATTTCGCCATTTCTTGGTACTTTTTGCACTCTAATTGAAATGCGAATGTTTGGAAAGAATGCTCGAGTCATATCCTGTGAAGTGCAAATTCCAATTTCAAAGAGGGAAAAGAACATCAAATTTGATTATACAAATGGAATTGCGAATGTTCAACGAGGTATCTGCGATCTTCAAGCTTTTGCACAGACGATTATTCCCGCTATGGTTGATTTAAAAGAATCAGAATATGATTCCTTGTCTCATCTTTTCATGGAAGAAGCTCAAGGAGCTCTTTTCTAACATCCCTGTTAACACTTCAGAAGGAGACATAGATGCAGCAAGGGGTTGAAACGCTCGGCGATGAATGGAATCTAGACCAACCAACTGCAAAGCTCTTCGAGGAACGATTGAAAACAGTAACCCCGACTCCCCTAGCCTGGGTTGTCATCAATCGATTCGAAAGAAAGGAATGCGACAACAAGCACGATAAGGCGGAATATACCCAGACCACGCATTGTGCGCTCATCGACAATGAGAGCGATTCCGTCGCCAAAGCCCTGCACAATTTCAGCATCCCTGGACTAGGCAAATTTGACCTGCGTGTATCAGAGCGAAGCATGACCGGCTATGAACCCTGCTATGGCCTTCGATCAGAGAAAGCTCCATTCTACGGCTTCTTCACGCAAGTGCGCGATGCTCTAGGAAGCACAACGCCGGAAGTGGACATCTTGCCGTCTTTCCTTTGGTTTTGGGATGCGTACAGGGTAAAAGATGAGTGGAAATACACTGACGCGACCGGGAAAGAGTTACCACTACTCCGCTTTACGCTGGACGTTCCCGAAGACGATGAGGCAAATTGGAAGCTCGAGGTCAGAGCGCTGGAATTGCGTACTTTTCTGTACTACTGCGATAAAGAATTGCTGTTATACACGGATGACACCTATGCTGGTCTTCCTTGTAATGATGATGCCCGGCAGGAGAACAGCAGAGACTGGTGTTCATATACTTTTATGAAGGAACCTGAAAACCCTTTGCGGAAAAGCGTAATAGCACTATTCGGGAAATACATAATCCATGGCGCGAAGAACACTCAATTCCCGCGATTTCTTGATGATGAAGCAACAACAGAGTATCCGAGTTTCATCATTGGGCTAGCCTCGGACGGCAGGCCTATTCCCGCAAGCTGCGATCCATCTCAGCTTTCTGGATACCCTAGCTCCAGTCCAAATCATCCAAACAAGCTTGAGCAAGTTTGTTTCAAGCCAGAAGTGTTGCAGAGATACTCAGCCAATCCAGACAAGTATCAGGTATCGGACCGCTCCGTTGCCTGCGTGATTGATGGAAGAGACCTATGGCAACTTGACATCGATATAAACTCCGAAGGGCTTGTCGAAGCGTACCTAGGAGATCTCAGCAGTTTGCCTCGTGAGGAATTGCAGTATTGGAAATCGTTTAATATCATCCCATCCGGCAATCCGAACCCCAATAGAGTATTGCGAGATTACTTCAACATACCCTCGGATTTCAGTGATGCGCCCGTTTTCGAACTTATGCTCTCCTTCAAGAAAGCCTCCGAAAACGTCAAAGAGCAGCTAGGCGTAAGCATCTGGAAAGAGCCGGATAGTCACACTCTCAAAAAGATCAACACGCTCGCAGTGCCAACAGTGGACAGCACTGAAGCATTCAACAATGCGATGTTGGCTTTGACAAAAGCACTTGCAGATACCTTGGACGGGAAGCAGTTACGTAAGCTCTCAGGAATCGTCGACGACAAAATTGGATCCATACAATTAGCAATCTCGTTTTTCCAATCACAAGGAGCCGACACATCCCCCTTCGAATACCTGAAATATGTGCAGGATTTCCGTTCTGGAGGAGGTGCAGCGCATCGTCCTAATGGGAAAGGCGATGCGTCAAAAAGACTTCGCAGACTGTTAGGAGATTGCACATCCACCGATTGGAAAGAACGGTTTGTTTACGTCTGTAATCGGCTTACCGATGGATTTAACTCGCTCGTAGCCTGGCAGATCCAAGACGCGGACAGTCAGGGAGAAAAAGAAACCTCTGACGGAAAGACATCTGACAGATAGGGATAGGCGCCAGTCAGTCGGCATCCGAGAAAATCTCTTCAGATTTGATTGACTCGGAATGCTGTCAAACTGGTTCCCTCCAGCGTCTGACGATAACGCCCGAATTCTTGCGCACTTTCGGATTCCAGCCCTGACGTAAGAGGGCATGGCCCGCGTCCTGTGTACGATTTTCATTCGCCAAAACAAAAAACCGCGATTGGAAGCCAGGAGACGGAACCAAGACCCTCGAACATCATGCGGATCGACCAGAACCTACTCGAGACCAGGCTCGACCGGCTGATCACCGAGAAGATGACGCAGATCCTCAACGCGATACCCGACGCTTCAGGCCGACGAGATCACCAACGCCGCCAAGTACGAGCGCACCGGAGAGCGGAAGGCGTACAGGGCCGGCCACTACGAACGCAAGCTCACCGCCAAGGCCGGCAGGCTCGAGCTGAAGGTGCCGAAACTTAAGGGCACCCTGTTCGAGTCCGCGGTGATCGAACGCTACCAGCGGTGCATGGTGCATTTCATGCGCAACGTGCTCTCGAAGACGCCGCCGACCCACAGGGAATGGGCGTCCGCCGCTACCTGGACATGTCCCGGCTTGATGACAACCTCACGGGAGCAAACTGATCATCGCGCCATGGACGGCAATGATCCAAAGTGCGCAACTTTTCGGACACTACCCGCCATCACGAGCTATCATGTAGATATGAGTGAAGGTATTAAATTAAATGACCTGCTCCACCTCACTGACGAGGAGATCAGCAGGACGAAAATCCGTTTCATGACCAACTACAATGGCACCGAACCCATCAAGGTGTTCAGGAGAGACCCCGATGAGCTCAACACCGATTGGCTTCTATCCCGAAAAAGGAACGACAACGGGAAAGATGCGGAGCACCTGCACAAGGGGAATAACGTGATCGGCCTGGTACGTCTTCCAGAAAACAACGACCTATGGGGGCTCACATGTCTCAAGCGTATCGGGGACCCATCGGAATGCCCAAAGGAAAAGAGCGAAGACGACGACCCCCACTATGTCGGCTACGAGGGAGAGGAACTGACCGAATACCGCAAATTCTACGGCAGAGTCATCGTGCGCTATCACAAGGACACACAACAGTCCATACGGTATGCAGAAGGACTTTTAGACAATCTCATCGTCGAGAAAGTCCTATCCTCTGCAGAATCCCTATAGTGACGCCTTCGTAAGATACGGAAACAGCACCGCATTACGATTCAGGCATTAAAAAATCCGTGCGATCAGATGAATGGTCACACGGATTTCTAGTATGCAGAAACTCGCGCACAGCTATGGCATGATATGGCCACAACAAACGATGACAATCCGTCTTACATTAGTTTAGCTTTATGAAATATAATCGAAAGGATTTACATGAGAACGCTGTATCTTCTTGGTAATGGCTTCGACTTAGCATGCGGGTTGAAATCTCGCTATGCAGATTATTTTGAATCACGTTTCAAATGGTACAAAGGATATAACTCTTCTGATTCAAAAGCGATTCCAGCAATTTATAAAGAAATTCAAGACGGAGGCATCAAGAATATTCCCTCTGCTTGGTTCATTGTTTTTGCCTATGAACATGATCAACCTGGTTATAGGAATGATTATGTTCTTTGGAAAGATATAGAAAAAAATATCGATACGTTTTTACAGGATTATCCACAAGAAAACGAGATATCTATCAGCGAATATTTTAAATATTTTTCCAATAGCCCAGAAAATACACCTCCTCAAAAGAAGAGCATGTATGAGCTTTTAACACTTTACTTCCAAAAGAAGGATATCGCTTTCCGTACAGAAGAAAATTTATTTGACATATTTGATCAAGAGCTAAGCAATCTTGAAAACGATTTTGCAAAATATTTAAGGACAATAGACCAAAATCCCAACTATCAAGCCAACGCAAAGCTACTATTTGAAAAAATTCAGAAAGCCGAGACCTCAAAACGGATTGAATATGTTACCTTTGGAACCATCGGAGGACATATGTCCAGTATGCCCAAAGAGCCCCACGAAGAATTTGTAATGTCTTTTAACTACACCCGGCCATTGGAAGACATACCTAACTACGTTAACCTTCATGGTGAAGAGAATCAGGGCACTGCCATGTTTGGCATCGCAGACGACAACGGTTACCCTACTAAAACTGAGATGAAGATTACATCAGGTTACCGCTCTTCTTTCTTCAAAGACACAAGACGACAACAAAAAGAATGCTTAGATAGGCAATCTGCAAGAACCATTAATGAATTAAGTAAAAAACAAATTGACGAAATCAAATGTTTCGGATGTTCATTCAGCGATGCTGATTTTGATTATTTCAGAAGATATTTTGATCTTGCAAAATTTGACAAATCCGACTCTACGTTGGGTATATATTACACGAACGGCATATCCAGAAAATCTGCAATAAAAGATTTACGCAAACTGCTTAATAAATACGATTTAGCTCACGAATCTGATAATAATACGTATCAAACCTTGGAAAATAGTGGCAGAATTTCTTTTGAAGAAATCCAACTTCCATTAAGCAATACAAAATAACGAGTATTTCGCGAATCTTATTACGCTTGAGGATTCTTCAGCCACTAGATATACAAGGTTGCGCATTTGGGAATCATGCATGTGACGTAAAATCCTAGGTGCGCAACCTCTCGGTCACTACTCTGCTGATTCCAGATCACCTTTTAAAATATCTGTGGGCTAAACGTCCAGCTTTTCTTTCAATGCTTTCCTCATAGAAGAACCTATTAAATCTTCCAGGGCAATCAGTCGTTCTCTCATTCTGGCAGGAATTTCCTCAGTAGATTCAATCACCGCTTCAGCTACCCATTCTTTTTGAGCAAGCGTACCGTTCGCCATTATGTCCTCAACAGTTTCGGTTACGATCACGCCACCGAAACTGCATAGCTCAAGTTTGGTCAACGCGCCGGCCGCAGTATCGCACATGCCAGCAGGTCCCATTTTCAGCATGGTGACCATCAACTGTACGTACCTCTCAGCGGGGAACCGTTGCACTATGCGAGCGACCGCATTATATCGCTTATTCGATATCAGATAATCAATAATATTTTGACGTTCATCCTCACACAGTGATGCCATCGCCTCATACGCTAGCCAATAGACAATATTGGCCTTATCCTCAAAGCTTTTGACAAAACACGACAACATGCTGAAAAGTTCCTCTCGAATTCCATCAGGCAATTCATTACTGAAATGTATAAGGAATTTCAAAGGCCATCTTTTGTCTTGAAGCGCCTCAGCGTTGGACAGCATAAGCTTCGCGAATGAATCCCAATCAACTAATTCCGGATGAGCATATCCGCAGAAGAGGAATGCGCTCAGCATGTGATCCACACCATGAACAGCAATAACTCCAGACTGTTCGTAGCTTGCTATTGCCTCAGCACAATATGCAGAAAAACAATCAGAAACCCTTCGAATCTCGTCCTCGGAAAGTTTTTGCGCATCATCGACTCTCTTGATTACATCAACTTGACCGCTCTTCACCTTTACGTGCCATTGCGCTTCCGATTCCTCATCATGAGAGCTTTGCTTATATTCGTACCATTGCTGCAGAGAGCCTGCATCGCCTCGTTGCAGCAAGATTGCCAGATTGCCATCACCCCAAAAGGACTCCGGAAACAGAATCGTCAGATTCTGCGCTTCTGAGGCATAGCTTTCTCCCACGCAAGGCAGCTCCAAGAACCATTGCTCAATCTCTTCCTGTACATCTCGACTTGCAGCCATATAACAAGCTTTAAGCGTCTTGAACAGTTCAATAGGGATATTGAACGTCGCAGAAACCTTTCGGACGTATTCCCGCACAGACGCCATCGTTGTCAAGCACCAACGGCAAACTTCATCAGCCTTATCTGCAGAAAGATAATCACCTATGCACTGGAACAACGTCAGATCATTCAGTGCCGTTGAATGCGTGGACTCATCCAACGATACAGTTTCGGCATATTCAACAATCCTGGAGTTTGAAGTTCTCTGGATGGCGGACCGAAGCGCTTTCCGATAATCATCTCTGGAAGAACACCGTCGAAATGCTTCAAGCACATTGACAATGTCTGCCCCTTCTTCATTACCGTCCTCGATCTGTACATAAGCGTTTTCCGCTTGCATACAGCAATATCTTCTCCACCCACCTCTATCTCCAAGAAAAGCCGTTTGAAGAATAAGGGAGGTGAAATGCCGTTTTAGCGAATAGTTTTTCTCTCTTTCTCCGATACTATGAAGCCACCGATTCGACACTGCGTTACCCGCAATGCTACGCTCTCCCAATTCGAGCCACCAGAAAATTGGATTGTCGGATGACTGAATCACCGCAGCTACATCAACCTGCTTTTCAGATGACTTAACGTTTCCCCAAATCCAATCGTATTGCCATAGCAACCTTACCGCCACACCGCAGATTCCATTAGCGGTAATATCATCTGGATTCTGTAAGCAAAGACTCACTGCATTCGAACCGGCAGAAATAGCTTCATCCTTACGACCGAGTTCAAACATCGCCCATGATTCGTGGACCAACAGCCACGCTTTATCTACAGGATAAAGATCATAAGTCATAACAGCTTCAATATGTTGAAGAGCGGCACTCCAATCATTATTATCTATATCAAAGGCAAATTGCATTACCGCCGATGCGACTTGCTCTTCAGGAGATTTCGCAACCGAAAAAAGCTCATCCAAGCGTCCACCCCGTCCATCAAGATAATCATAAAAAGCCGCGGCCGCCTTCCAGCACCAGTCAGATGAAGCCCATGCCTCATCCTTTCTTTTCCCCTTCTGCATGGCCACGTCAGCCATGGAACCACTTCCCGCTCTCCAGTACCACTCCAATCCATACTCATTCCCATATAGCAAGGAAGCCAAGGCCTCATGACCTTTTAAGTTATCTATATGTTTATTCACATGCGGGGCTATCACACGAGGAGCGAGCATTGCGAGTCGAATGCGATCCTGGTTTTTAATGTTTTTCAGGCCATTCCACACAACTCCGTTGAATGCAGACTTCTCATACGTGCTGCACGCGAACTCGGAGAGCTCCTCCTCGTCCGTCTTTTTCAGCACATGGTCCTTACGTACAAGAATTCTGGGCATCTGACAAGAGTGATCGATCTGCGAAGATTCAATCTTGGACCAATACATTGTCCCTTCATCAGAAATCAAAACAACAATATGGGCAATTCTCCCATTAGTCCATGAAACTTCATGATTGGCGTCAAACACGAACCACCAACCGACCAAATTGCCTTGCTCATCTTTTTTGGGATACCTAAAATAGCTTGCGCCCTTTTTTACTTGCACGCCAAGGACTGCGAATGAGGGCACTCCTTCAGCGTTCACCGGCATCACCCATAAATCAGTGCCAAAATCAAGGTCCTTGGACATCACGCACCATTGGAAAGTATCAGAGAAAAAGGCCCTTACCTGGCTCTCGCCGCCTTCTCCCCTCCGAGATTCAGCTGGAATCTTAACTCCAAGAGTTCCAGACATTGTTACCCCCTCATAGACAACTTCGATGTACGCTCCACTGGTTCTGTTTTAGATTTCACAAAACTGAGATTCGTTTTATGCCTATAGTGCATCTTGTTTTTCCAAAACTAGCAGTTGCACAAACCCAGACTTCACCAGATACATACCATTGCGAAACGCAACAACAATTTCAATTCGAATTACCTATCAGCCTATTCAATCCCACAATAGCAAGAGCATTAAATCAACTTGCCCACGTACAACATCGTTTCAAAATAACCTACGGTATTGTTGCATATAGCACGGAAATCAATTCAAAGGGATCACTATGGCGACAACCGAGTTCAACGAGAAAGTGCACGATGCGGTGCTGTCCGCTCTAAAAAGGACCAATCGCATTCCATATCTGTTTGTCGGTTCAGGAATTTCTCGGCGTTACATGGGGACAGAAAATTGGAATGACTTACTTGAGTGGGTGTGTAACATCGTCGGAACACCGATGCGTAAATACGCCATATACAAGCAAATGATTCAAGCAGCAGGCTACGACAATGAATTAGGCCCTAACCCCGCGATCGCCAGCCGCATGGAAATAGATTTTCTCAACGCGTTAGAAAATAACTCCCTTACAGAATGGACAGAAAAGCGTAGCTCCGATATTTACGACAATGTTCCAGCAATGAAATTGTTCATAGCCGACCATTTGCGCAATGATTTCAGCACTAGGCTGATGACCGACGAACTCAAACTTCTGAAGAAAGCCACAAGAAGCATCGCAGGAATAATCACGACCAATTACGACACTCTCATGGAGGAATTATTCAACGGATACAAAGTCTATGAGGAACAAGATGACTTACTTTTCACACAATTTGCAGGAATCGGCGAAATATACAAAATACACGGGTCAATCAATCACCCTGAATCCATGGTTCTCGACGCAAAAGACTATGAACAGTTCAATGAAAAAGCCAAATACCTCATCGCCAAAATATTAACCATCTTTGGAGAATATCCTGTAATCTTTCTTGGATATTCAATAAGCGATCCCGATGTACGAAAAATCGTCAGAGCAATTGCAGATTGTGCTGGCCCTGAAAGAATCAGCGAAATGGAAAATAGATTCATTTTCGTGGATTACTCGCAAGATAAATTCGCCATCATGCCTTCCTCAATTGATGTCGGAAAATCTGTATCTATGACCACTATAAAGACAAATGATTTTTCTCCAATCTATTCAGCAATAGCAGAAATGAAGCAACGCTATACACCACGTGTAATCAGTCAGTTTAGAAGACAAGTCTTTGTCGGTACGAGCACATCCGAAAAAGCAGAAAAGATGCTTCCCATCGCTTGGTCTGAATTGGATTCACTTCCACAAGATACGCCGGTAATTGTAGGACTCGACCAGCGTGACTACGGGAAGCCAATCCGCTATGAGGAATTATATGAGGATCTACTTTTTGACAACAAGGGATTTAAATCAGACCTCATCATTGGCGCGTACATGGATAATCTTTTGAAGAAGAATCCTTCAGGATTACCAATGTATAAATATCTGCTTTTAGCTAAAATCCCTGTTACCGGAGAAAAGATCCGTCAGAACATCAAAGAATATTGCTGCTATGACGCATACTTATCGCCAAGCAATAAAAAAGACCAGCCTCGTTACAGAAAGAGGCTTAAAGAAAAAAGCGTAGATGGACTTATCTCAACATTCGGTAAGAAAACCGCATTTAAACATCTGACTTGTCTTTATGAAGACGAAATAGACCCAGATTGTCTATATAAATATCTTCGAGAAGTCGCTTGTTCTGATGTGCCAGAGGATCGCAGAAACAAACTCGAATCAATGCTCGAGGATTCAGAGATGAGAAGATGTATCCGCATATACGATTATCTCACATATGGGAAGCAATATTTAAATAAAAACAGCGCCTCCACAGTCGCCGCCAATAGTGCTTCTCTCTCAGGTCAAGAGGAACACCTGGCAACTCAGTGAAGGCGCCTCGCCAACGGACCCAAACACACAGCCGACAGCTTCTCGACGTTGTAAGTCCACTTGAGATAATACATCAAAAAACATGACTACACGACGCACTAGCCAAAATAAGATATAGCAAAGTTGTCGATAAGGCTAGAGACTAACTTGAATTATCTGTCGACCGACGCGCTCAAGCGTGATGAGAACTACAGATGACCATTGATAAACAGAAATCCGTGCAACTGACACAAAGTGGTCGCACGGATTTCTGGTATGAGAGCTGGCACAGGGCCGCTGAAAGGCGGGTGACCGGAATGTCCACCACCGGAACACCCGCTATATGAACAGGGCTTCGGGTATGAGCCTCGGAAAACACGCCCTTCGTCAGCTCTTCTGATTCGGTACGAGCATGATCTCGCCGTCGGCGATGCCCTTGAGATGCCTTCCGTACGGGCTCTTGCCGTAACGCTCAGCGGACTCCATGAGCTGGCCGAGCGTAATCCAGCCGTTCTCGTAGGCGATCTCCTCCACGATCGCGATCGGCAGACCCTGCGCACGCTGCACGGTGCGCACGAACTCCCCCGCCTCGAACAGAGAGTCCATCGTGCCCGTGTCCAGCCACGCATAGCCTCGGCCCAGCGTGCGCACGTTCAGCATGCCCGCGTCCAGGTACATGCGGTTCAGGTCTGTGATCTCCAGCTCACCTCGCGCCGAGGGCCTGACCCGCTTGGCGTACTCGACCACGTGCTCGTCGTAGAAGTACAGGCCGGTCACCGCGTAATGCGACTTCGGATGCGCCGGCTTCTCCTCGATGGACACGGCCTTCTTGTCCTCGTCGAACTCGACCACGCCATAACGCTCCGGATCGTCCACGTAATAGCCGAACACGCTCGCACCTTCACCGGACTCGGCCTTCGCCACGGCCTTGCGCAAGGTCGTGCCCAGGCCGTTGCCGTAGAAGATGTTGTCGCCCAGCACCAGCGCGCACGGTTCGCCCGCGATGAACTCCTCGCCCAGGAGGAACGCCTGTGCCAGCCCGTCCGGGCTGGGCTGCACCTTGTAGGAAAAGCGCACGCCGTAATGCGAGCCGTCACCCAGGAGCCGCTCGAAGTTCGGCAGGTCCTTCGGCGTGCTGATAATCAGGATGTCGCGGATGCCGGCCATCATCAGCACGCTGAGCGGGTAGTAGATCATCGGCTTGTCGTATACGGGCAGCAGCTGCTTCGACGTGACCGTGGTCAACGGGTACAGTCTCGTGCCCGAGCCACCAGCAAGAATAATGCCCTTCATTATGAAAGATTCCCTTCTCTGCGGTTTATAAAAACCTAATTACACAAGTCTCGGGCGGTTTCGCTGAGAAAACCGCCCGAGACAAATCTGCTACTTCTTGAGTTCCTTGGTGACGTATGCCTTCAGGGACTCCTCCCAATCAGGCACGTCCAGGCCCGTGGCCTCGATCTTGGCCAGGTCCAGCGCGGAATACGTCGGACGAGGGCTCACCGGCGCCTTCGCGTTCGCGAAATACTCCGCGGTCGAGATCGGCTTGACCTTCCCACCGTTGCCGTTCGTCAGATCGAATACCGTGCGCGCGATGTCCGCCCAACTCTTCACAGTCCCGGAACCGGTCAGGTCGTACGTGCCGTACGCCGCGCCGCCGTCGAGCAGGTGGAAGATCGCCTCGGCCATGTCCTTGGTGAACGTGAGGCGGCCGTACTGGTCGTCCACCACCGTCACCTCCGGCAATTCGCCCTTCGCGACCCTGTCGGACAGGCCCATCATGGTCTTGACGAAGTTACGTCCCTCGCCGATCACCCAGCTCGAACGCAGGATATAATGACGCGGGCAATTCGCGACCGCGATGTCCCCGGCGGCCTT
>ENA-OQIH01001152-OQIH01001152.1-human-gut-metagenome-genome-assembly--contig:-NODE-1152-length-12600-cov-2.702228_pt1 | contig 12600 bp, 7 predicted proteins | sample MGYA00242575_ERZ504740 | MGnify/ENA primary metagenome ERZ504740 (study PRJEB26092, sample SAMD00036192) | human gut metagenome | host: Homo sapiens | study: EMG produced TPA metagenomics assembly of...
GGACAGATTCTCCGACAGGTAGGTGTTGATGTCGGTGGTCGCGTCCTTGACCTTGCGGTAGGCGCGGCGGGAGAACTTGCGGAAGATGACCGTAAAAATCACGATGAACGGCACAAAACAGAGCACCATCAGCGTCAGCTCATAGTTGAGCGCCAGCATGGCGACCAGGATGCCGAGGATGACAAAGATGTTCTTGGTCAGCGTGACCAGCAGGTTCGTGAACATCATCGAGATAGCGTTTGTATCGTTCGTCACGCGGGTGACGAGCTTGCCGACAGGAATCTCGTTCAGCTGCTCGTGGGACAGCGACTCAATGTGGGTGAATAGGTCCTCGCGCAGGTCGGAGATGATGCGCTGGCCGACGCGCTGCAGAATGACGGCCTGGAAGTAGGTGCTGGCCATCGAGAAAACGAGCACGCCCGCATAGACGGCGACGCCCGCGAACAGCCGCGGCAGCTCGAACTCGCCTGAGACCAGCTCCTCCAGTGCGCCGACGATCAGCGGCGAGATGATGTCATAGGCAATGGAGAACAGCATTAAAAACAGCACAACGACGAATTTCGCCAGGTACGGCTTGGCGTACCCGGCCAGGCGGCGCAGAATCTCGCCGTCGTTCATCGTGCGCTCAAAGCCCATCGTCTCCTTTTTGTCCTTGATGAGGGCGTAGGCCAGCACCAGCAGCGCCGTGACGACACCGATGACTGCGCCTACCAGCAACAGCGGATTTACGTTAGCCATGGCTGCCGCCTCCTTCCTCGTCCTCGAGCTTCTGCAGATCGACCATGCGGCGGTATTCGGCGCAGCTGCGATACAATTCATCGTGCGGGCCGACGGCCTCTACCCTGCCGTCCTCGATAAAGACGATCTTGTCCAGCTGCTCCACCGTCGAAATGCGGTGGGCGATCAGCAGCGTCGTCTTGCCCGCGCGGCTGGTCTTGAGGTTGTCGAGGATGATTTTCTCGGTGCGGGTATCGACAGCCGAGACAGAGTCGTCCAGAATCAGGATCGGCGCGTTTTTCAGCAGGGCACGCGCAATCGAGATGCGCTGCTTCTGTCCGCCGGAGACGGTCACGCCGCGCTCACCGAGTACGGTCTCGTAGCCGTCCTTGAAGTCCACGATGTTGTCCCGCACATCGGCCAGCGCGGCGGCGCGGTCAATGTCGGCCTGGCTGGCGTCGTCCACGCCGAAGCCGATGTTGTGGGCAATCGTGTCCGAGAACAGGAAGTTGTCCTGCGGCACGTAGGCGCAGGCGTCGCGCACCGAATGGATGGACACGGCGTTCACGTCCTGCCCGTCCACAAACAGCGTGCCGTCGGGCACATTGTAGGTGCGCAGCAAAAGGTCCACCAGCGCGGTCTTGCCCGCGCCGGTCTTGCCGACGATGCCGACGCTCTCGCCGGGCTTGATGGTGAACGATACGTCCTTCAGCACGTCGTACTCGCCGTCTGGGTAGCGGAATGTCAGATGGCGGAACTCAATGCCGCCGTGCGGGTCGCGCAGGTCGGCGACGCCGTCGCGGTCCGCCACGTCGATGGGCGCATCCAGAAGCTCGGTAATGCGGTTCAGCGATGCCTTGCCGCGGGAGGTCTTTTCGATCAGCATCGAGATGGCCATGATGGGCCAGACGATGGCCTCAAAGTAGCCGATGTACTCCACAAGCTGACCTGCGTTGAACTGCCCGCGCCAGACGAGCCAGCCGCCGTAGCCCAAAATCACGCAGATGACCGACTCGACGAACAGCGTGACCAGCACCTCGAGCAGTGTTGCAATCTTGGTGTAGGCGACGTTGACCTCCTCGTTCTCCTTGTTGAGCCGGCGGAAGGCAATCAGCTCCTTGAGTTCCTTCACAAACGCCTTGATGACCGCAATGCCGGAAAAGTTCTCCTGCGCAAAGTCGGACAGGTCGGAGAACGCCTGCTGGCGCTCCTCCCACCGTCTGGTCATGACTTGGCTCATGACGGTGCCGAGTACGAACATGACCGCCGCCGGAATCAGCGCCAGAAGTGTTAATTTACAGTCCATCCGCCACATCTTGACCAGCGCCATAATGCCCAGCACGGCGGCGTCAAAGAACATCAAAATGCCGTCGCCGAAGCACTCCTGAATGGTGTCGAGGTCGTTGGTGTAGAGGCTCATCAGGTTGCCGACCTTGTTGACCTGATAGTACTGCTGGGACAGGCGGCGGCTGTGGTCAAACATCCGCTCCCGCAAATCGGCGGCCACGCTGACCGCTGACCCGAAGAAACAGACGCGCCACAGGAACCGCCCGATGACCATGAGCACGACGATCCAGATCATTGGCAGGCAGATGTGCTGAAACAGCACCTCCCTGGTAAAGGGCAGCGTCTGGCCGTCCACGACCACCTGCCCCAGATTTACGCCGTTGATGACCAGCCGGTACAGCTCCGGGATGAGCAGCTGAATGTAGTCCACCGTCAGCAGCGACAGAATGCCCAGCAGCAGCACCGGCGCGTGCTTGAGATAGTATCGGTTGATCGCTTTGCCGAAAATCACGGCGATCCTCCCTCCTTTTCCTATTTCTGCTTTGAACAAAGTACGACAAAATGCCGTAAAATATAAGTATATCGTACCAGCGCAGGTTCGTCAATGGGGACACAAAAGTGCGTTGTAGGGCGTTGTAGGGGCGGGGGCGCAGCACGCCCGGCCCTGCGGCAGTCGTTCAGCTCCTGGGTCGATGACGAGCATCGACCCCTACATGCAGAAGCGGATGCTTGCATCCGCGGAAACAAAAGAAAAGCCCCTTGCCGAACGTATCGGCAAGGGGCTTTCTCTGGTGCGCGGTACAGGACTCGAACCTGTGACCTCCTGCACGTCAAGCAGATGCTCTACCAGCTGAGCTAACCGCGCATATACGTCGCTGCATTTCAGCGACGTATGTTATTATAGCATACTGCTTTGCGGAATGCAAGCCCTTTTTGCAAAAAAATCAGTCCAGAATCCGCCCGTCGGTGGAGATCGTTACGACCTGCCACGGAATGAACTTGCCGGACGCCTGCAAGGCGCGCTTGGCAGCATTTTCCAGCCCGCCGCAGCAGGGCACCTCCATGCGCACAACGATGACCTCTTGAATGTCGTTGCTGCGGATGATGGCGGTCAGCTTCTCACTGTAATCGACGTCGTCCAGCTTGGGGCAGCCCACCAGCGTGATGTGCCCGCGGATGAACCGCTCGTGGAACGCGGCGTAGGCGTAGGCCGTGCAGTCGGCAGCGATCAGCAGCCGCGCACCGTCAAAGTAGGGTGCGTTCACAGGCACCAGCTTGATCTGCACGGGCCACTGGCACAGCTGGCTGGGGGCCGTCGTCGGGGCGCTCTCCCCTGCCTCGGCGGGGTGCAGGGCCTTGGCCATGCTGCCCGGGCAGACGTGCATCGCCTTGGGCGCACTGCCGGGGCAGCCGGGCGTGTGGGCGGCCTTGTGCTGCCTGGCGGCCTGCACGGCGGCCTCATTGTAGGGCGCGGCCTCGCGCTGCTCAAACGTAATGGCCCCCGTGGGGCAGTGCGGCAGGCAGTCGCCCATGCCGTCGCAGTAGTCGTCGCGCATCAGCGTGGCCTTGCCGCCGATCATGGCGATCGCGCCCTCGTGGCAGGCGGCGGCGCAGGCCCCGCAGCCGTTGCATTTCTCTTGGTCGATGTGAATGATTTGTCGTTTCATGGTCAGCCTCCTTGACTTTGTGCTGTCATTTTACTACAATGGCAGCAAGAGTTCTGTTGTAGCAACAACATGTGAGGTGCATAATTATGGAATTGTCGGATGTACCACTGTTCCGCGGACTGACCGCCGACGAGGCCGAGGCAGCCGTAGCTGCGCTGCGGATGCGCCGCAGGGCATTTGCCAAGGGGGAAATCCTGCTGGAGGCCGGGCAGAGAGCCCCGGCGCTGGGCGTGGTGCTGGCCGGGCGGGTGCACATGGAGCACCTGGACGTCTGGGGCAGCAAGACGCTGCTGGGCCAGGCCGGGCCGGGTGACCTGTTTGCCGAGACCTACGCCTGCCTGCCGGACGAGCCGCTGCGGGTCAGCGTTGTGGCCGCAGAAAACGGCGAGGCACTGTTTTTGGAGACCGGGCAGCTTTTGCAGTGCGGCTGCGAGCCATGGCGCTGGAAGCTGACGCAAAATCTTTTGCGCATTGCAGCGCGTAAAAATCTGGGGCTGGCGCAGCGCAGCCTGTACACCGCCCCCAAGACGATCCGCGGGCGGATCACGGCGTACTTCTCGGTGCTGGCGCGGCAAAGCGGCAGCCTGCGGTTTACGCTCCCCTTTGACCGCCAACAGCTGGCCGACCACCTTGGCGTGGACCGCAGCGCCTTGAGCAATGCGCTGAGCCAGATGCAGAAGGAAGGACTGCTGGTGATCGATAAGCGGGAGGTAGAGCTGAAACAGGTGGAGGAGATGTGAGGGAAGCTGTCAGCGGCCCCGACCGCTGACTGATGAGGGGCAACCTTGCGGAGATAGCCTGTAAACGGGTTATTTCCGTGAACTTACCCCTCATCCGGCCCTGCGGGGCCACCTTCCCCCAAGGGGGGAAGGCTTGAAGCCTGTATAAAAAGGCCGCTGACAATTATGCCAGCGGCTTTTTTATAAATTTATCGTACCACCGTCTCCACCTGCGGTGCGCCGCCTGCCAGCTGTTCCGCGGTGACAGGCTGTACCTCGCCGGGCTGGTCCAGCTTCTCGCGGGCTACGGCCAGCATCAGTTTGATGCGGTTTTCCTGGTTGACGCGGGTCGCGCTGGGGTCGTAGTCCACGGGGGTAATGTTCGCGTCCGGGTGCAGGGCGCGAATCTTATTGATCATGCCCTTGCCCACAATGTGGTTCGGCAGACAGCCGAACGGCTGGGCGCAGACAATGTTGCCGTAGCCGCCCTCGACCAGCTCGATCATCTCGGCGGTCAGCAGCCAGCCCTCGCCCATCTTGGCACCCAGCGAGATGATGCCCTCGGGCTTTTTCATCAGCTCGCGGAACGAGCCGGGCGCGTAGAAGCCGTACTTGCGCATGGCGTCATAGCTGGCGCAGCCGATGCCGTCCAGCCAGCGCAAGAACGCGTCCGCGCCGCCCGCCACCAGCTTGTTGCCGCCGTACAGGTCGATGTCCAGCTTGTAGTTGGCCACGCAGTACTCCACAAAGCCCATCAGGCCGGGCAGGTTGACCTCGCAGTCCTGACTTTCCAGAAATTTTTCCAGATCATTGTTGCCCAGCGGCGAGTATTTGACATAAATCTCGCCGACGACGCCGACCTTGACCTTCGGCACGCGGGTGATAGGAATGGTCGCGTAGTCCGCGGCAATGTCGTAGAACCGGCGCTTCATGTCATGGGCGGAGTAGTTTTTGTCGTCGCGGATCCAGCCCTGTATCGTAGAGATCCACTTCTCGGTCATGGCGTCGGCGTCGCCCCTGTGGTTCTCGTAGGCGTGGGTCTGGCTGCGCAGGGCGACCAGCATATCGCCGTAAAAGATCGACGCAATGACCTTGCGCAGCAGCGGCACGGTCAGCGGCAGACCGCTGCCCTTTTCCAGACCGGAGAAGTTCAGCGATGCTACGGGAATATTGCCGTAGCCCGCCTTGACGAGCGCCTTGCGCAGCAGCTTGATGTAGTTGGACGCACGGCAGCCGCCGCCGGTCTGGGTGATGAGCAGCGCAGTGTGGTCCAAATCGTATTTGCCGCTGTTCAGCGCGTCGAGAAACTGCCCGATGACGAGCAGCGCCGGGTAGCAGGTGTCGTTGTGGACATATTTCAGGCCCAGCTGCGCGACCTCGCTGCCGCAGTTGCCGAGCACCTCGGTCTGGTAGCCCTCGCTGGCCAGTGCCGCCTGCATGAGCCGGAACTGGGTCACGGCCATGTTCGGAATGAGAATTTTATGGGTCTTTACCATGTCCTTGGTAAAGTTGGGGGTCATGTATTCCATGGAATTGCCTCTTACTTTTTATCCTCTTTGCGTTCTTCCAGCGCCGCAAACAAACTGCGCAGTCTTATGTTCACCGCGCCCAGATTTGTGATCTCGTCGATCTTCAGCTGGGTGTACAGCTTGCTGCCCGCCTGCAGAATCTCGCGGGTCTCGTCGGTGGTGACGGCGTCCAGGCCGCAGCCGAAGGAGACGAGCTGCACAAGGTCCATGTCGGGGTTCTCGGTGCAGTATTTCGCGGCGGCGTACAGGCGGCTGTGGTAGGTCCACTGGTTCAGGACGGAGGTCTGGAACTTCTGCTCGTGCCAGCTGACGGAGTCCTCGCTGATGACGGCAGCGCCCTGCCGGATGATGAGCTGGTCAATACCGTGGTTGACCTCAGGGTCAACGTGGTAGGGGCGGCCCGCCAGCACAATGATGCGGCGGCCTTCCCTGCGGGCCTGCGCAATGATCTCGGTGCCCTTGTCGCGCAGCTGCCGCATGTGGCGGGCGTACTCGTCGTAGGCCGCATCAATGGCTTCGTGCACGGCCTTCCGGTCCAGCCCCGGGAAATAGTGGTCCAGCGTCTGCTGGAATTTCTTGTAGAAATCCTTGCGGCGCTCGAGGTTGAAGTAATCGTAGATGAACTTCGTCGCCTTCAGTTCGGGGCAGTTGCCCTCGAGCACCTCGGGATAGTAGGCCACGACGGGGCAGTTATAATGGTTGTCGCCCAGGTGCTCGTCCAAGTTGTAGCTCATGCAGGGGTAGAAGATCGCGTCCACGCCCTGCTCACACAGCCAGTGAATGTGGCCGTGGCTCAGCTTGGCCGGGAAGCAGGCCGTGTCGCTGGGGATCGTCGCCTGACCGCTCTGGTACAGCTTGCGGTTGGAGAAGGGGCTGACGACGACCTCAAAGCCGAGGCGGCTGAACAGCGTGTGCCAGAACGGCAAAAGCTCGTACATATTCAGGCAGAGCGGGATGCCGATCTTGCCGCGGCTGTTCGCGGGGGCTGCTGCCTTGCGGTAGCCGTCCAGCAGCTTGAGCTTGTAGGCGTAGAGGTCCAGGTCCTCGTTGTTGGCCTTGCCGGTCACGGGCTTGTCGCACCGGTTGCCGGAGATAAAGCGCTTGCCATCGGCAAAAACGTTGACGGTCAGCTGGCAGTGGTTGCCGCACCCCTGACACTGCACGGTGTTGACCTTCTGGCTGAAATGCTCCAGCTCCAGCTGGGTCAGCACGGCGCTGCGGGCGTGCGCGCCTGCCTTGGCCTTGCCGTACAGGGCCGCGCCGTAAGCGCCCATCAGGCCCGCAATGTCGGGACGGATGACGTTGACGCCCATCTCCTTCTCAAAGGCGCGGAGCACAGCCTCATTGTAGAAGGTGCCGCCCTGTACCACGATGTTGCGGCCCAGTTCCTCGGGGCTGGACGCGCGGATGACCTTGTACAGCGCGTTCTTGACGACGGAGATGGACAGACCGGCGCTGATATTTTCGATCGAGGCACCGTCCTTCTGCGCCTGCTTGACAGACGAGTTCATAAACACGGTGCAGCGGCTGCCAAGGTCAACGGGCTTGTCGGCAAACAGGCCCAGCGCGGCAAACTCCTTGACGTCGTAGCCCAGCGCCTGGGCGAACGTCTGCAAAAAGCTGCCGCAGCCGGAAGAGCAGGCTTCGTTCAGGAAGATGTTGCTGATCGCACCGTCCTCAATTTTGAAGCACTTCATGTCCTGACCGCCGATGTCGATGATGAAATCCACGTCGGGCAAAAAGTGCTTGGCGGCGGTAAAGTGCGCGACAGTCTCGACAAGACCGCGGTCACAGTGGAACGCATTTTTGACGAGCTCCTCGCCGTAGCCGGTGGTGGTCACGCTGGCGATCTGCAGGCCCGGGTGATCCTTGTAGAGACTAAGCAGCGTATCCCTGACGAGCGGGATCGGGTTGCCGAGGTTCGGACGGTAGCGCTCGAACAGAATGTTCGCGTCGTTGTCGATGACGACGAGCTTGATGGTGGTGGAACCGGAGTCGATGCCGATATGTACCGGCCCGCAGTCTGCGCCAAAGGGCAGGCAGGGCACGGTGGCCTTTAAGTGGCGGGCGTGGAAGTCCTCGTACTCCTGTTTGTTTGCGAACAGCGGCAGGCTGACGTAGGTCGCTGTGGCGCTGTAGTCGTCGAGGCGCTTGGCAACCTCGCGCAGGTCGGATTCCTCGTCGGCATAGAACGCCGCGCCCATCGCAACGAAGAGCAGGCTGTTCTCCGGCAGGGTGCCGGTGACACCCAGAGTCTTGTCAAAGCTCCGGCGCAGCGTCCCGGAGAAGGTCAGCGGGCCGCCGAGATACAGGATATTGCCCTTGATGGGGCGGCCCTGTGCCAGACCTGCAATGGTCTGGTTGACAACGGCCTGATAGATCGACGCCGCGATGTCGCCAGCCTGCGCGCCCTGGTTGATGAGGGGCTGGATGTCGCTTTTGGCAAAAACGCCGCAGCGGCTGGCGATGGTGTAGGTGCGGGTCGCGGCTTGCGCGGCCTTGTCCATCTCGTCGGCGCCCATCTTCAGCAGGGTCGCCATCTGGTCAATGAACGCGCCCGTACCGCCGGCGCAGCTGCCGTTCATGCGGACCTCGGTGCCGTTTGTCAGGAAAAGGATTTTGGCGTCCTCGCCGCCAAGCTCGATGATGCAGTCGGTGCCGGGGGCCAGCCGGTTGGCGGCCACACGGGTGGCAAAGACCTCCTGCACGAAGGGGACCTTGCAGCTGTCGGCCAGGCCCATACCGGCGGAGCCGGAGATGGCTAAGTAGGCGCGGCCATCGGGCAGATATTCGGCGGCAACCTTCTCAAGCAGCGCCCTGCCCTTCTCTAAAATATGGCTGAAATGGCGCTCGTAGGTCGAATAGACGATCTGCCCGGCGTCGTTCAGCACAACACATTTAATGGTGGTGGAACCAATGTCCAGACCAACTCTCATAGGATTTTGCCTCCTGCGGATGGAGTGAAATTGCGGGATATGTGCGCCGGGTCTGCCCCGCGGCGATACAATATCAGATTATATTATACAGGGTTCTGCACGATTCGGCAAGAGTACGGTGCAGGAAAACACGTTGTCAAATGCAGGAATCTGTCCCAAAAAACACCGAAGCGGTGCAGGAAAGTCCTGCACCGCTTCGGCATCAAAAGAAAAGAGGAGTATGGATGAAAAACTTGGGGTTCTGTTCTCAGGCCCGGGTCCCTGCTCCCTTCCTGAGAACACTTATAGTATACCCGCCATTTGTGTTAAAGTCGTGAAGGAAAATTCAACAAATTAAGAAGGGTTTGTGAACAAACCAAGCCTTCCCCGCCAGAGAGAGCCGCTCTAAACAAAAACCACCCGGCGCAAAACCGAGTGGCTATGTACAAACTTATTGCTCCTCCCGGCCCAATTTGTCGATCTGATCCTGCAAAAGCTGGGAGATCGGGCGGCGGGTGTTGCGCAGACGGTGGACCGGGGCGGCAGGGGCCGTGTGGTGCACGGGCTGTGCCTTGGCCTTGACGCGCAGACGCTCGGCGGGCTTTTCGGGAGACGGGGCGGCAGGATTGGCGGCGGCAGCGGGGCGCGGCGGCACCGGTGCGGGAATATCCGTTTCCGGTGTGCCCTGCGCAAAGCTGCGCATATCGGTGCCCAGATCTTTCAGCTCGGCCTCGGTCTGGTCAAGCGCCTGATAGATGGCCTGTGTCAGGCCGTCTAAATCCAGCGTGGCGGCGCTCAGGCGCTCGTCCACGCGGGCCAGACGCTCCCGCACCAGCATGACGCCCGACGCAATGCTGCGGGCATTCTCCGCCATGCGGTTCTTCTGGGTCTCGGCCTGCTGCTTGAGCTCCCGCTCTGCGCTCTCGGCGTACAGGCGGGCATCGGCCAGGATCTTGCCGGCCTCGAGCTTGGCCTCCCGCCCCAGATCGGATGTGGGGGCAGCCGGGGCGGCGGCAGTGTTCAGCGCACGCGCGGCGGTCAGCTGCTTTTGCAGCTCGTCCACCTGCTGCTGCAGATCGTGGCATTTCAGCTGCCAGATGTTGGCGTTTTTCTGGGATTCCCGCTGGGTGGACTGGAAGGAGGCCGTCTTTTTCTTGATGGTCTCCAGCTGCTCGTCCGCCTCGCGGCGCTTGGCCTCGGCCGTGTCTGCACGCTGGGTCGCGGCAGCCAGCTCGGCCTTCAGGGCCTCCATGCGGCTGTCGGCGGTGCCCCGCTCGCTGCGCAGCTCGTCCAGCTTGGACTGCAGCTGCTGCAGCTGGCGGTTGTACTCCAGCTCGTGCTGCTGGGCCTCGTTGGCCAGTGCGTTCATGTAAGCCAGCACGTCATTTTTATCAAAGCCGAACAAGCTGGAACGAAAACCCTGTTCCTGAATGTTCATCGGTTCAGACGGCATGGCTTTTTACATCCTCTCGCAAAAAAATCATTAAGAACGCTTGTTCAGGATGCTGAGCAGGTCGTCAAAGTAATCGCCGTCATCCTCTTCCTCGGCAGGGGCTGCGGGCTGTGCGGCCACAGGCGTGTCCATGCCGGTGCTGAAGGACTGGGTGAAGATCGGGTTGGGCATGACGGGGTTGACCTGCGGCTGGACAGGCTGCACGGGCTGGACCGGAGCAGCGGCAGGCTGTGCGGCGGGCTGGGTAGCGGCCTGTGCGGCACGCTTGGCGTCAACATGGGCCTGAATGGGCTCGTCGACCTCGGGCGTGCTCTCGAAGCCTGTGGCAACGACGGTAATGCTCATCTCGTCGCTCAGGCGCTCGTCGAACGCAGTACCCCAGATGATGTTGGCATCGGGATGCGCGCTCTGGGTGATCATGCTGGCAGCGGTCTCGACATCCTCCAGGCCGATGTCGGGGCTGGAGGTGATGTTGATGATGACGCCGCGTGCACCGGCAATGCTGGTCTCCAGCAGCGGGCTGGAGATGGCAGCCTTGGCGGCGTTCTCGGCCTTGCCGGCACCCTTGGCAACGCCGACGCCCATGTGGGCAAAGCCGGCGTCCTTCATGATGGAGCGGACGTCCGCGAAGTCCAGGTTGATGAAGGCAGGAATGTTGATCAGGCTGGAGATGCTCTCAACGCCCTGGCGCAGCACGTTGTCAGCGGCCTCAAAGGCGTTCATCAGGGTGATCTTCTCTTGGCTGATGAGCTTCAGGCGCTCGTTGGGAATGACGATCAGGGAGTCGACGTGCATCATCAGGGAGGCGATGCCCTGCTCGGCCTGCGCCATCTTGCGCTTTCCCTCAAAGGCGAAAGGCTTCGTGACGATGCCGACGGTCAGGATACCCAGGTCATGGGCCGTCTCGGCCACGACAGGGGCAGCGCCCGTGCCGGTGCCGCCGCCCATGCCGGCGGTGATAAAGACCATCTGCGCACCCTTCAGCGCGTTGGTGATCTCGTCCTTGCTCTCCTCGGCGGCGCGCTGGCCGATCTCCGGGTCAGCACCGGCACCGCGGCCCTTGGTCAGCTTGGCACCAAGCTGGACCTTCTGGGTGGCCTTGGAGTTGAGCAGAGCCTGCTGGTCGGTGTTCATCGCGACGAACTCGACCCCGGACAGACCGGACTCCACCATGCGGTTGACGGCGTTGCCGCCGCCGCCACCTACGCCGATAACCTTGATATTGGTTACATTTTGCATTTCTTCGTCGAGAACGAATGCCATGAGTGTATCCCCCTAAAAGTGATGTTGTGAAACCGGATTCCTGGGGTGCACCCACGCATGGGCACACTAATCCGTGATTTTTTACATATAACTGTTTATAAGGATAGCAAATTTTCCGCGCAATTTCAATACCTTAGCGAGAAATTCATAAAAAAATACGGCCTGCCCTGCCCTTTTGGACAACGCAGGCCGCGATAGAGACTGTATTTTTAGTACAAAGCTACATACTTTGTGTAAGAATGTGAAAAAATTGAGAAGCGGAGCTGCTGTGATCGGCCATGTGCCGGGCGGTCTCCACGCAGGGTTCGGGCATGCCCGAACCGGATGCGTTAGGCGGGCGGCAGTCTGCGGAAGGTCTCAGGAAATCTCTGCCCCCAGCCCGCGCAGTGCGGCGGGTAAATTTTCATACCCGCGGGGGATGTGCCCGGGGTCGCGCAGGCGGGGCTCACCGTCCGCGGCCAGTGCCGCCGCCAGAAGCGCCGCTCCGCCGCGCAGATCGGGCGCGGTGACGTCCGTCCCGTGCAGGACGGCCCCGCCCTGGAGCGTCAGCTGCCGCCCCCTGACCGTGCAGGCCGCGCCCATGGCGGCAAAGCCTGCGGCACAGGCAAAGCGGTTGGCAAACAGGCTGTCGTAAATTTCGCTCTCCCCCGCTGCCGTCAGCAGCACGGCGGCGGCCAGTGGCGCAGTGTCGGTGGCAAAGGCGGGCCAGGCGTCGGCCCGCAGGTGTGCCCCGCCCCGCAGCGGCACGGCGGGGTCACGGGCCAGCCGCACGCAGTCTCCGACCCGGCTGACCTGCACGCCGGTCCCGGTCAGAAAGCGCAGAAACGAGTCATAGCTGGCCGGGTCGCAGCCCGCAATTTCGATCTGTCCGCCCGCGCACGCCAGTGCGGCGGCGTAGGTCGCGGCGGCGATGCGGTCCGGCAGCGGGCGGTGAAAGGCTCCGCCCAGCGGTCTGCCGCCCTGCACGGTCAGCACCGGCGTGCCCGCGCCCTGAATATCCGCCCCGCAGGCAGACAGAAACGCGATCATGTCGCCGATCTCCGGCTCCTG
>ENA-OQIH01001157-OQIH01001157.1-human-gut-metagenome-genome-assembly--contig:-NODE-1157-length-12531-cov-9.895295_pt1 | contig 12531 bp, 4 predicted proteins | sample MGYA00242575_ERZ504740 | MGnify/ENA primary metagenome ERZ504740 (study PRJEB26092, sample SAMD00036192) | human gut metagenome | host: Homo sapiens | study: EMG produced TPA metagenomics assembly of...
ACCGGTAGCCGCACCGGATTGATCGCCAGCCTGCGTGAGATGCGCGGCGAGCTATCACCGGAGGAAACGGAACTGAGTGAGCTGACCGACAGCGCCCTTATGAAGCTCTGCGTGATGACCGATGAGGACTTTTCCCAGCTGGAGCTGTACCCGGATTTTGACCAGTAAATTTATCGTGTAAAAAATATAGTGAGAGAAATTGTCTGACGGATAAGCGATTTCTCTCACTTTCATCACAATATCCCACTATACTTAGAGAGATGGATGAAGTATAATCTAAGCAACAAACAATAATTTATTGAGGTGTTTAGAATGAAACAGAAAGTACCTATGATATGCAACATTGTGAGTCTCATTCTGTTGATTGTATTTGTTATTAAGAGCATCGTTGATTATACTCAATACTCAACATCGCTAAACTCTGCACCTTTTTATTTGTGGGTGTTAGTAAATGCTTTGTTTTTGGTAATTCCTGCAATTATTTTGTTCGTTATTGGTTTCATTGTAAAGAAGAAACAGTAAACAATTCCAGTTTGTTTGTGCATTGATGATTATCTTGAACTTAGGAGGTGTTTAATGAAAACGGTTCTTTTACATGGGTTGGGACAAACTGCACAGGACTGGAAAGAAGTAGTCCAACAACTATCAATTTCCGATGTCGATTGCCCAGAACTTTTTTCTTCAGCAGAAGATGAAATATCATATTCGCAGATTTTGGGCGATTTAGAACAGCGGTATTCAGAAGTAAAAGAGCCGCTTCGTATCTGCGGCCTTTCGTTAGGTGCGCTTCTTGCGATTGATTTTGCTATTCGGCATGAAGAAAAAGTGGCTTCGCTGGTTTTGATTGGCGCACAATATAAAGTTCCAAGTTTACTGATAGATTTTCAAAATCTTATCTTCCGTTGTATGCCAGACAAGGCTTTTGAAAGTATGGGACTATCAAAAAGCAGCACCATAAAATTGGCTCACTCTATGCGGTCATTGGATTTTACTTCTCAATTAAACAATATTCGTTGTCCAGTGACAATTTTGTGTGGCAAAAAGGATGCTGCCAATCTAAAGGCTTCTAAAAGGCTAAAAGAACTGCTACCCCAAGCCACTTTGCACATCGTTCCAAATGCAGGACATGAACTCAATAAATATGCACCAAACACGATTGCAGAGATATTAAATAACTAAAATGTAATATTCACAGTTTTACTTAGCAGGAAATCGTTTAGGTTTCCTGCTTTTCTTTTACCCAAAAACCGAAAGGAGGACAGAACACCATGCCAACCAAAGCTGAACTATATGCACAGATGGCGGAGAAGGTGACAACGCAACTCACTGGAAGCTGGCAGGAATGGGCAGGGTTCCTTACTACGGCAGCCCGACTTTACAAGTACCCGTTCCATGAGCAGCTGATGATCTACGCCCAGCGCCCGGACGCCACCGCCTGTGCGGAGTACGATTTGTGGAATGAAAAGATGGGCCGGTATGTAAGGCGCGGTTCCAAAGGGATTGCTCTGGTGGACGATTCCGGGGACAGGCCCCGCCTGCGCTATGTCTTTGACATTTCCGACACCGGAACCCGTGAACATTCCCGCACTCCCTGGCTGTGGCAGCTGGAGGAGCGCCATTTGGATTCGGTGCAGGCCATGCTTGAGCGCACCTATGATGTTTCCGGTGATGACCTTGCCGGACAGCTCACCGAGGTAGCCGGAAAACTGGCTGAGGAATACTGGACGGAGCATCAGCAGGACTTCTTCTATATCGTTGACGGTTCCTTTTTGGAGGAATATGATGAGTTTAACATCGGAGTGCAGTTCAAGGCAGCCGCCACCGTCAGTATCACTTACGCTTTGATGTCCCGCTGTGGACTGGAGCCGGAACGCTACTTCGACCACGAAGATTTCATGGCGATCTTTGATTTCAACACCCCGTCCACCATCGGGGCGCTGGGAACAGCGGTCAGCCAGATCAACCAGCAGGTGCTGCGGCAGATCGGCGTCACCGTCCGAAATGCAGAGCGCGAAGCCAACCAAGAAAGGAGCAAACAAGATGAACAATCCCATGACCTATATCCAGAACGGAGACTATCTGATTCCCGACCTGAAGCTGAGCCAGCAGCCGGAGAAACCCCTGGGCAAGTACGGAAGGATGAGGAAAACCTACCTGAAGGAACACCGTCCCATCCTCTACAACCAGATGTTGCTGAGCGAGAAGCTGTACCCGCACCTTCTGGAGATCGACGAGACCGCCCAGAGCAGACTGGAGCAGATGATGCCCCAGCTGGCGAAGGAAGCGGGAGCCACCGAGGAACTGAAAGCCAGCGATCCCATGAAGTGGGTGGGGCTGATGAACACCTGCAAAGCCCAGGCAGAGGAGATCCTGATGGCGGAGCTTATCAACAGCTGACCCTAAACCTGTTCCTCTCCGAAGCGGAACAGATCCAATCCATAGATGAAGCAGAGAATGTAGCGCATACATCCTCTGCTTTTTCTTTTGCCCAAAACGACATTGACCATGTGCTGCGTTTGGGCGGCAATACAGACCGCCAGAGGGAGCGTGTGGTTGCAGCCTTTGAAAAGCAGAAAACCACCTCTGAGATTGCCGAGATACTGAAAACGCTGTACCACGGCGGCAACGGCCTTGGCAGTGTGAGCGCATGGTATGCCGAGGATGGTATCCATCTTTCCCACGGGAAGTCTGTCCGTTATGACAGGTCTGCCCAGGTCATTTCCTGGGAGAGCGCCGCAGAGCGTATCGGAGAGCTTTTGGAGAGCGGCCAGTTTGCCTCCAATGTGGAGCTTGCAGAAGCGGCAGGCTATGAACGCTCCCTCCTTTCAGAAAAGCTCTGGTATCTGTATCACGATTTCAGCGAGGAAGCCAGAGAAGCCGGATATTTGTCCTGCCTGTCAAAGATCAAAGGCAATGGGTTCCCGGAGGAGACCCGCCGCCTGACGGAGCAGCTGAGTGACCCGGATTTCCGCCAGACCCTCAAGGAAGAATACGCCGCTTTCTGGACCGCTTATCAGCAGGATCGTGACCTGTTGCGTTTTCACTATCATAGACCGAGGGAGATCTGGGAGAACCTGAAGGACCTTGACCTGCCCCGCAGGACTTTTTCTTCGGATCTTTCTCAAGTGCCAACCGTCCAGCACTTCATTACCGAGGATGAGATCGACGCCGCTATGACCGGTGGCAGCAGTTTCGCCGGAGGAAAAGGCCGTATCTATGCGTTCTTCATGGCAAACCATACGGATAAGGAGAAAGTGAGATTCCTCAAAGACGAGTATGGCATTGGCGGACGCTCTCATGCCCTGTCCGGCGCAACACACAGCGGCGAAGATCACGATGGGAAAGGACTGCACTATAAAAAGCAGGACTGCCCGGATGTTCACTTGAACTGGGAAAAGGTTGCCAAGCGCATTACCTCACTTGTCCAGAAAGGCCGCTATCTTACCGAACAGGAACAGGCGCAGTATGACAAAATCCAGGCTGAAAAGGAATTGGCAGAAGAAGATGCCATCCAAGCCCAGCAGCCGGAGGTGGAGGAAGAAACGCCAAAGCCTACCCTTCGGGAGCAGTTTGAGCAGTATAAGACTGTGGTGACTGCCGCCATTTCCGAGGATGCCGCATACCGCAATGCCTGCGGGCATTCTGACCGTGAAAATGCTGTCATCGAGGGCAATGCCGCTGTGCGCCGTGCGGTTCTTGGTTCTAAGGATATGGAGCTGATCCGACTCTATTCGGATGTGCCGGAGTTCCGTCAGCGTTTACACCGGGAAGTGATCGACGAGACCTATCCAAAGCTCCATGAGCTTCTGCGCCCTCTTTCTCAGGAAGATATTGATACTGCCCTTTGTGCATGGAACGGCAATATCGAGAGTAAACACGCTGTTGTCCGCTATATGAAAGACCATGAAAGAGAAAAAGATACCGCCGCATGGCTGGCTCAGGAATACGGCGGCAGTAACAGCAACAGCCTGTTCGTTGTCCGTGCCGGCAGCCCGGAGGAAACGCAGCTGCCCTGGCCGAAGGTACAGCGCCGGATTGCCCAGCTCATTCAGGAGGACCGGTTCTATACCGAAGAAGAACAGAACCGTTTTGACGACATCGACCCAATCGCCATCCGGGAAGCTCTGGAGGAAAGAGGGATCGTCAACGGCCAGGTGGCAGACCCGGAAAAACTGGACAATGATCCGTTTATCCAACAGGTGATGTCAGATGCAGAGCAGATCGCAGATGCCGAGACAGAGCAGACTTCCGAAGTTTCCATTTCCGATGAGGAATATGACGCAGTTCGCCGCCCAATTCCGCAAAGAACCTCCTATGACCCAGCCGCCCCGGTCTATGCCGTGGGCGATACCGTGTATATCGAGGATGACGCCTATCAGATCACCGAGCTGCGGGAGGACACCGTACAGCTTCTGCCCACCGGCATGGTATATCCCATCTATCGGGCAGAGCGCAAAGAACAGTTCGAGCAGCTGCTTCGGGCAGACCGCCGCAATGCTTACTATACCGAGTTTCTTCCTATTGACCCGGACAAGGCAGATCAGGACTTGCGGGATGTATTGGCTCATGGACTGATGGATGAAGCGGATAAAAAGCAGATTTCCACGCTGCTGCAATCCGGCAGGAGCAACAGCGAGATCGCCTACTGGCTGAGCAGAGCCTATTCCGGTGAGATCGAGACGCTGAATCTGGAGACCGGCGATATTGCCGATTACCGTACCACGGCACAGGGCATGGAGCTGGAAGTCCTGGACGCAGAGGAAAAGCGTCTGGCTGTGCTGTATTTCCGCTGGGATGAGGTTGCGCCTTTGCTGCGCGGGATGTATGCCCGTCAGCTGGATGGCTTTGGACAGGAACGCCCCGAACCGGCTGTCGAATCCCCGACCTTCCATTCCGAGACTGTGGCCGTCTATCCGGGCGATAAGAACAATCTGCCTTATGATGTGGTGGTGGAACGGCTGCATATTGAGGAGCCGGAGCCACCAGCCCCTGTGACTGAGCCGGAGAAAACCTTTGAGGAGGTGTTGGACGAACACCCGGTTTCCATTCAGGTCAATGGCCAGTGGCAGACCTTCCCCAATGCCAAAGCTGCCGAAGAAGCCTCCTATGAGGAATACAAGGCTAACCTGCGCCACAATGCACAAAACTTCCGTATTACCGATGAGCATTTGGGTGAAGGCGGTCCGAAAGCCAAGTTCCAGGCAAATATCGAGGCAATCAAGCTGCTGAAATACCTGGAGGAAACCACCGCACAGGCAACGCCGGAACAGCAGGAAGTCCTATCCCGCTATGTGGGCTGGGGTGGCCTTGCCGATGCCTTTGACCCGGAAAAACCGGCATGGGCTTCCGAGTATGCCCAGCTGAAAGAGCTGCTGACCCCGGAGGAATATGCCGCCGCCAGAAGCTCCACCCTCAACGCCCACTACACCAGCCCTACGGTCATTCAGGCCATCTATGAAGCGGTGGACCGTATGGGATTTGAGACCGGAAATATTCTGGAGCCGTCTATGGGTGTGGGCAATTTCTTCGGTATGCTGCCAGAGAAAATGCGAAACAGCCGTCTGTACGGCGTGGAGCTGGACCCTGTTTCCGGGCGCATCGCAAAGCAGCTCTATCCCAAGGCGGACATCACAGTAGGCGGCTTTGAGACCACCGACAGGCGTGACTTTTTTGACCTTGCCATCGGCAATGTACCTTTCGGTCAGTATCAGGTCAATGACAAAGCCTACAACAAGCTGAATTTCAGTATTCACAACTACTTTTTCGCCAAAGCACTGGACCAGGTGCGTCCCGGCGGCGTGGTGGCTTTTGTAACCTCCCGCTATACTATGGACGCCAAGGATTCCACCGTGCGCCGCTATCTTGCCCAGCGTGCCGAGCTGCTGGGAGCTATCCGTCTGCCTAATGACGCGTTCAAAAAGAATGCCGGTGCCGAGGTGGTATCGGACATCATCTTCCTCCAAAAGCGGGACCGCCCGCTGGACATCGTGCCGGAATGGACCCAGACCGGACAGACGGAGGACGGGTTTGCCATCAACCGGTATTTTATCGACCACCCGGAAATGGTGCTGGGCAGACAGGAGCCGGTAAGCACTGCTCATGGTATGGATTACACCGTGAACCCTATCGAGGGACTGGAGCTTTCCGACCAGCTGCATGATGCTGTGAAGTACATTCATGGCACTTATCAGGAGGCAGAGCTGCCGGAGCTTGGCGAAGGCGAAGCCATTGACACCTCCATTCCTGCCGACCCCAATGTGAAGAACTATTCCTATGCCATTGTAGACGGGCAGGTGTACTACCGGGAAAACAGCCGCATGGTGCGCCCTGACCTCAACGCTACCGCCGAAGCCCGCGTAAAAGGTCTTGTGGGACTGCGTGATTGTGTGCAGGAACTGATCGACCTTCAGATGGACGCAGCGGTTCCGGACAGCACCATTACCCAAAAGCAGGCGGAACTGAACAGCCTCTATGACGGCTTTTCTGCTAAATACGGTCTCATCAATGACCGTGCAAACCGTCTGGCCTATGCAGATGATTCTTCCTATTACCTGCTCTGTGCGCTGGAAGTCATCGACGAGGACGGAAAGCTGGAGCGCAAGGCGGATATGTTCACCAAACGGACCATCAAGCCCCATCAGGCGGTGGCTGTGGTGGATACGGCAAGTGAAGCACTGGCGGTGTCCATCTCGGAAAAAGCCTGCGTAGATATGAGCTATATGAGCCAGCTTACCGGAAAAACAAAAGAAGAACTGGCCGGAGAGCTGCAAGGCGTGATCTTCCGTGTACCGGGACAGTTGGAGAAAGACGGCACACCCCATTATGTGACTGCTGATGAATACCTTTCCGGCAATGTACGCCGCAAACTGCGTCAGGCGCAGCGGGCGGCACAGCAGGACCCTTCTTTTGCAGTCAATGTGGAAGCTCTTACCGCCGCCCAGCCCAAAGACCTGGATGCGTCGGAAATTGAGGTGCGTCTGGGCGCTACCTGGATTGACAAGGAGTACATCCAGCAGTTTATGTACGAGACCTTCAACACCCCGTTTTATCTCCAGCGCAGCATTGAGGTCAACTATTCCTCCTTTACTGCTGAATGGCAGATCAAGGGGAAATCTTCTGTATCCTACAACGATGTGGCAGCTTATACCACCTACGGAACCAGCCGCGCCAACGCCTACAAGATTCTGGAGGATTCCTTAAACCTGCGGGATGTCCGTATCTATGACACCATAGAGGACGCAGACGGAAAAGAGCGCCGCGTACTAAACGCCAAGGAGACCACTCTGGCTGCCCAAAAACAGCAGGCGATCCGGGAAGCCTTTAGGGACTGGATCTGGAGAGACCCGGAGCGCCGCCAGACTTTGGTGCGCCAGTACAACGAAGAAATGAACTCTACCCGTCCCCGCGAATATGATGGCAGCCACATCACTTTTGGAGGCATGAACCCGGCCATTACCCTGCGGGAACACCAGAAAAGCGCCATTGCCCATGTGCTGTATGGAGGAAATACCCTGTTGGCACACGAAGTAGGCGCAGGTAAAAGTGCGACACGTTCGTAACTGAAAAGGTTACGCACAAGTCAGCTAACAATAGAATCGGGATTTGAAAGGAGTCCCTGAAAAGACTTGGAGAACTAATATTCCGATAGGTGGAATGATGGGGTAACGCCCTGAAACGCCTACCTTATAAACTGCGATATGCGGCAGTCCTCTGTAACAAGGGCTACGGTATAACGCTCGCTAAAGTCGGCGGAAATGCACCCAAACGGATTATGCCGTGGAAAGTGTCCCAGAGATGGGATATGTGCATGATACGCCGGAGGTCTATAAACTGCCTATGGTCAGAATGTCATGGATGACTGACGAAATCCCGAATGTACGGGTCTAAAAGGCGCAGGAGCAGCAATGCTCCTTTCCGATTACGGAAGTATGTGAGGATGAGTAAGAATTCTTACTATGAAAGTCCTTGCGGTGTTACAGGCACCGCCCAGCATACAGGCTCAGAGGGACACCTAAGGGCAGATATGTACAGATAGGAATATTGGAACGTGGAAAGGCTGGAACACAGAGCCGGTTACAGGCTATGAGGTGTTGGATTGGAAAGCGTATTGCGTATAACAATCCTTTATCCAGTTGAGAGAGATGGCACAGTACCGTTGAAGCCGTAGAAATACGGTGGAGGGATGGCCATTAGTCGTCAGCAATCAATAAATTGAAAACTATACAGACACAAAGGTTCGAGTATGACTAAGAAAAGCGAAATCCTCTCGAAAGAAAGGAAAGTACCTGACTTTGGCAAACAAGAAGAAACCCTTAAAGAAACAGAAAATCCGCAATTCCGAATACTACGATATGCAGCTCGTTCTTGACGAATTGTATGCCGCAAGTGTCAAGGGGCAACGGTTCTGCAATCTGGTGGAACTAATAAAACGCCCCGAAAACATCAAGCTGGCCTACAGAAATATCCGAAAGAACAGCGGCAGTCGAACGGCGGGGGTGGATAATAAGACAATAAGCGATTTGAACAAGTGGAACGAAAATGCCTTAGTTGCCCATGTTCAGCGCAAGCTGGACTGGTATATTCCTAATGCTGTCCGCAGAGTTGAGATACCAAAGGACAACGGGAAAACCCGCCCCCTTGGAATACCCACGATTATGGACAGGCTCATTCAGCAATGTATTCTGCAAGTATTAGAACCTATCTGTGAAGCAAAATTCTTCAAGCGAAGCAATGGTTTCAGACCAAACCACAGTGCAGAAAATGCCATTGCCCAAGCGGAGAGAATGATACAGAACGTCGGTTGCCACTATGTCATTGATATAGACATTAAGTCTTTCTTTGACAATGTGAACCACGGAAAACTGCTGAAGCAGATGTGGACACTCGGAATTAGGGATAAAAAGCTGCTGTCTATCATTTCTGCCATGATAAAGGCAGAAGTGGCTGGAATCGGTTTTCCCGAAAAGGGTACGCCACAGGGCGGTATCATTTCCCCGCTGTTGTCAAACATCGTCCTGAATGAACTGGATTGGTGGATTGTCAGCCAGTGGGAGGAAATGCCCACCCAAAGGAACTATGTACACAGAATCTATGCGAATGGAACTCCCGACAAAAGCAGTACCATCCGAACCCTGCGCAACTACACGAATCTGAAAGAGTGCTATGTTGTCCGCTATGCAGATGATTTCAAAATCTTCTGTAAAAAGCGGTCAGATGCAATCAAGCTGTTCGAGGCAACGAAACAATGGCTTTTGGAACGTCTGGGACTGGAAACCAGCCCGGAGAAATCGAAAATCGTAAATCTGAAACGCCATTATTCCGAGTTTCTGGGCTTTAAGCTGAAAGTTCGAACAAAGGGAAAGAAGCCTGAAGGACAGCCACGGTATGTAGTAGAAGCACATATCAAGGATAAGGCATTGTTGAAAATCCGGGAGAAAAGCAAGGAAATTATTGGGCAGATACGGCAGACCTATGACCCAGGAATGGAATATCGTCTGATACAGAAATACAACTCCTATGTCATGGGCGTTCATAACTATTACAGCATTGCAACCCATGTGAATATTGACTTTCACAAAATCGCTTTCGATGTCAAAAAGAGCCTTTACAACAGATTGAAGCACAGACTGCAAAAGAAAGGTCAAATCACAAACAGGTATATCAAGGAGAAATACGGCACAAGCCGGGAGGTGCGTTATCTGAATGGTCATGCCATCGTCCCGATTGCCTATGTTCAGCATAGAGTACCTATGGATAAGAAAAGTCGGATAAATTCGTACACGCCAGAAGGGCGAAACGAAATCCACAAGAATTTGGCCGGTATCAATATGGCAGTTCTCTATTATCTGATGAACCGCCCCTGTGGCAAGCGGAGCGTGGAATACAACGATAACCGCATTGCGCTCTATGTTGCACAGAAAGGAAAATGTGCCGTCTCCGGTGTGGAACTGGAAGCAAAGCAAGTGGACTGTCACCACAAAAAGCCATTGGTGCTTGGGGGCAATGACAGCTACCAAAACCTGATTATTGTCTCCGCTGTGGTTCACATTCTCATTCATTCCAGTAATGAGCGCACCATCCGAAAATATCTGAAAGTGCTAAACCTGGATAAAAAGCAGTTGGCAAAGCTCAATAAACTTCGTGTGATGGCAGAAATGCCGGAACTCGTTTTCTAAAGGGCAAATCTGTTTGATGTATAGATTGTCATAAAAAGTGCTGACGATGGAAAGCCGTGTGATGGGAAACTGTCACGCACGGTTTGGAGCGGGGGAAAATCTGGAGGAACGGATATGCAGCCTGCGGCTGCATATCCCGCCCAAAGGATTACCTATCGCTATCCTTTGAGATGGTGGCCGCTGCGATGGAAGCCAAACGCCTGGGCTTGTGCCAGAAATCTCTCTTTGTGGTTCCAAACCATCTGACCGAGCAGTGGGCGTCGGAGTTTCTGCGTCTCTATCCTTCCGCCAATATCTTAGTCACCACAAAAAAGGATTTTGAGACCCATAACCGAAAGAAGTTCTGCGCTCGTATTGCGACGGGTGATTATGATGCCATTATCATGGGACACAGCCAGTTTGAGCGTATCCCCATCAGCCGGGAGCGTCAGGAACGGCTTCTCTATGAGCAGATCGACGAGATCACCGAGGGGATTGCAGAGGTACAGGCCAGCGGCGGCGAGCGTTTTACCGTCAAGCAGCTGGAGCGTACCAGAAAGTCTCTGGAAGCCAGACTGGAAAAGCTGCAAGCCGAGGGGCGAAAAGACGATGTGGTAACCTTCGAGCAGCTGGGTGTGGACCGTTTGTTTGTGGACGAGGCCCACAACTATAAAAACCTGTTTCTATACACAAAAATGCGGAATGTGGCTGGTCTTTCCACATCGGACGCGCAGAAATCCTCCGATATGTTTGCCAAGTGCCGCTATATGGATGAGATCACCGGAAACCGTGGCGTGATCTTTGCCACCGGCACCCCGGTCAGCAACTCCATGACCGAGCTTTACACCATGCAGCGTTACCTTCAGTATGAACGCCTGCAAGAACTGAACATGACCCACTTCGACTGCTGGGCTTCCCGATTTGGGGAGACCGTCACAGCATTGGAGCTGGCACCGGAAGGCACCGGCTACCGGGCAAGAACGAGATTCAGCAAGTTCTTTAACCTGCCAGAGCTGATGAACCTGTTCAAAGAAGTGGCGGACATCAAGACCGCCGACCAACTGAACCTGCCCACCCCGGAGGTGGAATACCACAACATCGTGGCGCAGCCTACCGAACATCAGCAGGAAATGGTCAAAGCTCTTTCGGAGCGTGCATCGCTGGTACACAGCGGAACTGTTGACCCGTCCCAGGATAACATGCTCAAGATTACCTCGGATGGCCGTAAGTTGGGGCTTGACCAGAGGATCGTCAACCAGATGCTGCCGGACGAACCTGGCACAAAGGTCAATCAGTGTGTGGACAACATCATGCAGATCTGGCGGGACGGCAAAGCTGACAAGCTGACCCAGCTGGTGTTCTGCGACATTTCTACACCACAGGCCAAAGCTCCTGCAAGCAAGGCGGCGAAAACGCTGGATAATCCACTGCTTCACGCACTGGAAGGCGCTGTGCCTCTGCCGGAGCAGGAACCGGCCTTTACGGTATATGACGATATTCGTCAGAAACTCATTGCTCAGGGGATGCCTGCCGACCAGATCGCTTTTATCCATGAAGCCAACACCGAAGTGCGGAAAAAGGAGCTGTTCTCTAAAGTCCGTACCGGTCAGGTGCGTGTCCTTTTGGGCAGCACCGCCAAGATGGGCGCAGGCACCAATGTGCAGGACCGTCTGGTGGCACTTCATGACCTGGACTGTCCGTGGAGACCGGGAGACCTTGCCCAGAGAAAGGGCCGTATCGAGCGCCAGGGCAACCAGAATCCCCTTGTCCATGTGTACCGCTATGTGACCGAAGGAACCTTTGACGCATATCTCTGGCAGACGGTGGAGAATAAGCAAAAATTCATCAGCCAGATCATGACTTCTAAATCGCCGGTGCGCTCCTGCGATGATGTGGATGAAACAGCCCTCAGTTTTGCCGAGATCAAGGCTCTGTGCGCCGGAGACCCCCGTATCAAAGAGCGTATGGATTTGGATGTGGAGGTATCCCGCCTGAAGCTGATGAAAGCCGACCACCAGAGCAAGCAATATCGTCTGGAGGACCAGCTGCTCAAATACTTCCCGGAGGAGATTGAAAAGCACAAGGGCTTTATCAAGGGCTTTGAATCTGACCTGGAGGTTTTGGCAGCTCACCCGCACCCAGAGGACGGCTTTGCCGGTATGGAGATCCGTGGAGATCTGCTGACTGATAAGGAGAACGCCGGTGCTGCCCTTTTGGATGCCTGCAAGGAGGTCAAAACCTCCGATCCGGTGCAGATCGGCAGCTACCGGGGCTATGCCATGTCCGTGGAATTTTCCGCTTGGAAACAGGAATATACGCTCCTGCTGAAAGGCCAGATGACCCACCGGGCAACCCTTGGTACAGACCCTCGCGGAAA
>ENA-OQIH01001167-OQIH01001167.1-human-gut-metagenome-genome-assembly--contig:-NODE-1167-length-12417-cov-3.087196_pt1 | contig 12417 bp, 9 predicted proteins | sample MGYA00242575_ERZ504740 | MGnify/ENA primary metagenome ERZ504740 (study PRJEB26092, sample SAMD00036192) | human gut metagenome | host: Homo sapiens | study: EMG produced TPA metagenomics assembly of...
GGAGATTATAATGAAGCACTGAAGATGGGGACAGCAGCAGGAAGTGCGACTGCATTTTCAGAAGATGTTGCAACTGGCGAGAAGATTATGGAATTATATAAAACATTATAATGAAATAGCATACAATGAAAGAAAATTATGATAAAATGAACCTAAGAAATTAGGTTCATTTTTTGTGCGTAATTTTATAAAAACTGGAGGACATCATGACGAAAAAAGAAGCAAGACAACAAGTAAAAGAATGGATGAAAAAATTAGACAAAAATTATATAGAAAAAGCAGATCAGTCGATTTTTGAACAGGTAAAAGAGTTAAAAGAATTTCAAGAGGCAAAAACTATTTTTTGTTATGCAAGTATGAAAAATGAAGTTGATACATGGCAGCTGATAGCATTGGCACTGAAACAGGGGAAGAATGTCGGAGTTCCATTGTGTATCGGGAAAGGAATCATGGAAGTGAGACAGATTCATGCTTTAGATGATTTTGAGGAAGGGGCATATGGAATCATGGAACCATCCAGAAGGTGTCCAATCTTATCGAAAGAGAAGATTGATATGGCGGTAATACCTTGTGTAAGTGCAGATAGAGAAGGCCGTAGACTTGGACATGGAGCAGGATTCTATGACCGTTTTTTAGATGGAGTAACATTTCCAAAGATTCTGGTATGTTATAAAGAGTTAATGATGGATCAGGTACCGACAGAAGAGCATGATATTTTGATGGATCAGGTTATTTGTGACGAATAATGAAGTAATAGAATGATCAAGCAGGAGAGATGATAGACATGAGAAAGATTTTAAAGAAAACAGTAACATTAATGATGACAGCAGTGATCGGAGTATCTATGAGTTGTCCCAAGATGATAGTTTATGCGGGACAGAGAATGCAAATGCAAGAGAGATATACGACTCCAAAAGAATGGAATTATACAGAAATCACAGCATATCAGTTTGGATCTACAGATAAATTTGAAGATTATCTTCAGACAGGTGGTACACATCTATACAATGATAAATTTCAGGAAAAGGATCATATGGTCAAAATTACGGTTGCAGATTCAGGGTATTTTACAATTGCAACACAAACAGATGGAAATAGATCGCAGAAGGTAAATCTCTATGATTCAACGAAGGAGAAAGTTTTAGCTCAAACGACATCTGATGGAGATCTGGAATATGGAAGGCTTGCAAAAGCAGGTGAGGTCTTCTATCTTCAAATGCCAGAAAAAATCGATAAAATATTTGTGACAACAGGTGTGATCAAAGATGGATTTGGATCTATGAAAGCATCAGATACTTATTATGAATCAGGAACTGGAAGTACCACATATCATCCATTTTCAATTAAGAAGAGATCTGCGGTGGAATTTAACATTTCAGCGATCGATCGAAACAGTGGGATCACTTATGCACACATCGAAAAGAAAGAAAACGGACAATGGAAAAGAATCGATGATACGGTAAAGATCAAGCCAGCATCTTATGATGATGATTTTGTTCATGGATTGACTAAAGGTGAATATCGCCTGGCGATCAAAGCACCGACAATACAGTTAAATGCAGTCTCATATACAAGCAGTTCTAAAAGTAAAAAGGTAGCATATAAGAAATCAAAAGCAAAGAAGATCAAACTGGATGGACAAACATCGAATATATATACAACAGGAGAGAAAACTTCAAGATGGTATAAAATAAGTATTACATCTACAAAGAAGAAAAGAATTCTGAATCTTGGAAAGAACACGGTTTCTGGAGGATACAAGTTTACAATTTATAAAAAGGGAAAGAAAAAAGCAATTAAAACAATTAAGGTAACAGGAAATGCAAATGCGAAGACAGCGAAAATGCCAAAGAAAAAAGGAACATATTATATCAGAATCTCAAAGCTTACAAAGAAAACAAATGGAACGTATGAAATAGGGTATTATTAATCCAAATCAAAATATAAGGAGCTTCCTGTATAATTCAAATATAGGGAATTCTAAGAAAGAAGGTTGAGAAAAAAATACCTCAGTGTAAAATAAGATTACTGACTTTGCGGGTTAGTAAAAAATCTTATTAAACAGAGAGGTATCTGAAATGAAGTATAACACACAGAACGCAAAAATTGAATCTATTACGGAAAAAACATTGATAGTTGGAATTGATGTAGGAAGTGAAACACACTATGCAAGAGCCTTCGATTGGCGTAATTATGAGTATTCAAAAAAGCCATTGGAATTCAGTAATAATGAAGCAGGATTTGTGACATTTAAAGTATGGATGGAGGAACTGGCAGAGAAATATGGAAAAGATGTTGTGATTCCTGGGATGGAGCCAACAGGACATTATTGGTTCAATCTAGGAGCATACCTGCAGGACAACGGAATGAAACCAGTTCATGTGAATCCACATCATGTAAAAAAATCAAAAGAGCTGGATGATAATAATCCAAACAAAAATGACCGTAAGGATCCCAAAACGATTGCGGCACTGGTAAATGAAGGAAGGTTTTCGTATCCATATATACCAACAGGTGTTTATGCAGAGATCCGAAGCTTATCAAATCTGAGGCTTCAAGCCCAGGAAGAAATCACAAGGATCAAGAATCGTATTGCAAGATGGTTTAGTATCTATTTCCCGGAAATAAAAGACGTTTATAAAAATCCGGGAGCTGTGAGTGGTCTTATGATCTTGAAGGTAGCACCGTTACCGAAAGATATCGTAAAATTGGGAGTTGATGGAGTTAACCAGATCTGGCGGGATGCTAAGTTAAGAGCAGCTGGTCTAAAGAGGGCAAAGACCCTGGTAACGGCTGCGGAGCACAGTATAGGAAGTCAGGAAGCTTGTGATAGCGCAAGGATTGAATTGAAGATACTGCTGAATGATTATGAAATATATCATCAGCGGGAAGAAGAATTAATGGAGCTGATAGAAGAAAAACTGTCAGAAGTTCCATATATCGATAAGCTGTTGGAGATCAAAGGGATTGGAATGAAGACAGTAAGTGGATTTGTAGCAGAAGTAGGAGATATCAAACGATTTGATAATCCGAAACAGCTTCAGAAACTGGCAGGATATGCCATAGTAGAGTGTAGTTCAGGAAAACACAAAGGTGAAAGTCATATCAGTTATAGAGGAAGAAAACGCCTTAGATATGTACTGTATGAAGCAGCCATATCATTGATTGCGAGGAATACAGAATTTAAGGAAATACACAGGTATTATCAAACCAGGGGAAAGAATTCATTAAAGAAAATGCAGTCAGTTATAGCGGTTGCATGTAAAGCATTAAGGATCTTTTATGCGATATTGACAAAGGGAGTAACTTATGATGGAGCAAAGATGCTGCAAGATATCAAGAGACCACAATTGAAAGTAGCATAAGAAAAGAAGATCATCGTAAAAGGATGAAGAAAGCAGACTGTAATGGGAAACGTCCATCTAAAAGATGCTGTTACAGAAAGCAAGTCAGTAATAAAAACAAAGAATGAGCGAGTAGTCGGCAGGAATAAATTCCAGAGGGCAAGACCCTGACGAGGAGCTAAGCTGACACCCGGATTATGGATAGGCAGAACGAAGGAAGTTAGGACATATAAAGAGTAGATCCTGGTAGATACGGGAGGTGCGTTGCCATAGATGGAAGGGAATATACAAGGCCATTAAAAACAGAACAAAGAAGACGTTTTGTTTTGTATACCCTAAAACAGCTATTTTCGTACTGGATACAGAGAAATATCCATAAAACATGCTCATTCATCTGAGATAAATAACTAAAAAATCCTTTATTTTAAAGGAAAAACAACTTGACTAATTAGGGAGGAATTTCTATGGCAAGAAGGGAAATCAAGAAAATGGGAGCAGTTCTGATAGCAGCAGGTTTAAGCATTGCAATGTGTAGCCCATCAGTATCTGCAAATGTAAGGACAAATATTAATACAGACAAGATAACACAGAAAAAGACAGCCAGATATGTTGAACCAGAAGAATGGAACAAAGAGGAATTGACTGCATATCAGTTTGATTCAGAAGTAGATATGATGAAATATCTGGTGAGCGGTGGAATGCATTTATATAATAAGAATTATAAAGGCAGTGACCGCTGGGTAAAGATTAAAGTTGCAGATCCAGGGCTGTTTATGGTTGGTGTCGTAAGTAACGATGAGACAAAAATACCAGTATATGATGCGGCAAAGAAAAGAATTATAGTAAATAATTTAAATGATGGCGGGGACAAAGAATATGTAGGTATCGTGAAAACAGGAGATGAATTTTATGTAAAACTGCCAGAGAAGATAGACAAAGTGATCATTTTAACTGGTGTGATCAAAACCGAATTTACTTCCATGGCGAATCAGAAAAGTTATTATGAACTTGGAAAAGGGACAACAACCTATCATCCATTTTCCGTAGCGAAACGCTCAAAAGTACAATTTGATATTACATCCATCGGAAAGAAACATGAAAAAGTTGGAGTATACATTGAGAAAAATGTAAATGGGACATGGAAAAAAGTCGGATACAGCACAACGGTAAAACCAGATAAATATGACAGTACAGTGCTCTATGGATTAGAGGCAGGAAAATATCGTCTGGCGTTAAAAACACCGAAAGATCAGATCATTAATGTAGAATATACAAGGGATAAATCAAAGAAAAAGGCAGCTTATAAGAAATCTAAAGCGATCCATCTAAAATCAGATATTGACAGTATATATACTTCCACAGAAAAAGCAGCTCGTTGGTATAAGGTTTCTGTTTCATCTACCAAAAAAAGAAAAGCAGTTACGTTGTCCAAAGATTCTGTAGGCGGAGGTTTTAAATTCTGTGTTTATCAAAAGGGAAAACGATTAAAAACAGTAAAAGTCACAAAGAATGATAAAGTTAAGACAGTAAAACTTCCAAAGAAAAAAGGAGCATATTATGTGAAAGTTACGAAACTTACAAGCAAAACAACAGGGGCATATTATTTGGGAACATATACATATTAAGAATCACAAGGAGGGAAACAGGATGAAAAAAATGAAAAGTAGGTCATTTCGTATTCTTATGGCAGCAGTCATATCAGCAGCGATGCTGTGTCCGCAGGTTAAAATATCAGCAGCGGATGGCTTAGTATCAAAAGCAGTTACATCATATTTTCCGAGTAAAACAGTAATGAAGAAAACAGCAAGAAAAACAGAGCCGGAAGAATGGAATCAAAAAGAAATTAAAGCATACAAATTTGGAACTCTTGAAGATGCCTTATATTATGCGCTAACTGGCGGGATCAAATATTATGATCAGAATTATTTTAAAAATCCAGATCTGATCAAGCTCACTCCAGTAGAATCAGGAGCTTTAGGACTGGCAGTTGTTGGGGATAATAAACAGGAAGCAATTTTATATGATTCCAATAAAAAAATGATCAAGAAATTGCCACTGTCCTATGTAAAGGCGCAGGTAAATGCAGGAGAAACTTATTATATAGAATTTCCAAAGAACTGTAAAGAAGGATTGATCACAGCTTACGTATTACAAAATGAATGTGGTGGGTTAGCAAAAAACGACCTCAATATGCAAAAAGGTGAAGAAAAAGAAACTTATCACACATTTAAAATGACAAAAAGAGGATTTGCAGGTTTTGTTGTTGCATCCATGGTAGAAGATGGTGGAAATACAAGCTATAAAGTTCAGAAAAATGAAAAAGGAAAATGGATCACAATCGGAAGAACAAAGTCATTTAAACCAACAAACGAAGACGAAACACAGATTGCAGTAGGTTATGGACTTAGTAAAGGAAATTACCGTCTAGTATTGAAGGCTCCAAAAGAGCAGCTCAATACAATGTTGTATACGACAAAAAATTATGCCAAAAAGAAAGTTGCCTATAAGAAATCCAAAGCAAAGAATCTAAATGCAACAGAGATGTATACAATGAATGAAAAAGCAGCCCGTTGGTATAAAGTATCTGTAAAATCTAGCAAAAAGCAAAGCAAATTGAAGATTTTAACAGTTGCAGATCAAGGTGGATTTAAGTTTACGATCTATGAGAGAGGTAAGAAAAAACCAGTTAAGACAGTAAAAACATCTGCAAAACACTTAGAAAAGACAGTAAAACTTCCAAAGAAAAAAGGAATGTATTATGTCAAAGTAAGCAAGCGTACTAAGAAGACAAATGGATACTATGAGATTAAGAAATAACGGTTAGAATAGAACGTCAAAAAAGGAATTGTCAGAAAAGACAGTTCCTTTTTTCTTAATGAAAAAAAAACTCACTTACTATTCTTGAAACGAAATTAAAAAAATTATAAACTATATGTTAGGAAATACTAACCTATAAGGATGAAATAAATGAAACTAAAAAAGTTAATATGCATAGTGATGGTCAGTGTTTTAGGGGTACTATCATTCGCCGGATGTGCCAAGAAACAGGACGAAAAGAAGACAGAAACAAGTAGTGAAGCAAGTACACAGGAAGCAAGTGCGCAAGTTTTTGCCATGGACACCTATATGAATCTGAAAGCATATGGAAAGAATGCACAAAAAGCAGTGGATGATGCTAAGAGTGAGATTGAGCGATTAGATCAGCTATGGTCAGCGGTAGATAAAAACAGTGAGATCTATCAGCTGAATCAGAAGAAAAAAATGAAAGTATCTGATGAGACATTAGAATTGATCGAATTTGCAAAGAAAAAATCAAAAGAATCAAACGATGCTTTTGATATTTCTATCTATCCGATCGTGGAATTATGGGGATTTCCGACACAGAAATATCGTGTGCCATCGGACAGTGAAATTCAGAAACTTCTGAAAAACGTAAATAGTCAGAAAATCAAAATTAATAAGAAAACAAATGTTGTGACATTAGAGAAAAATATGAAGATTGATCTTGGAGGAATTGCTAAAGGATACACATCACAAAGAATTGCAAAAATCTATAAAAAGGATGGTGTGAAAAGCGGTGTAATCAGTCTTGGTGGTAACGTACAGGCAATCGGAACAAAAACAGATGGAAGCCGATGGAAAGTCGGAGTGCAGTCACCAGATGATACAGAAAGTATGATCGGTGCATATGAAGCTGCTGATGAAGCAGTCATTACATCTGGAGCATATGAAAGATACTTTGAGAAAGATGGGAAAACATATCATCATATCATTGATCCAGCAACTGGAAAACCATCCGAAAAAGATCTGAAATCAGTAACGATCATCAGTAAAAATGGTACATTATCTGATACGTTGTCAACAACATTATTTGTTATGGGGAAGGATAAAGCTATTTCTTACTGGCAGGAACACAGCAAAGAATTCAATATGATCCTTGTTGATGAAAATAATAAGGTATATATTTCACAGGGAATCAAAGATCATTTTAGTTCAGATAGTGATTTTACAGTAATAAAAAAATAAAACGTTAACAGATAGAAAGAGAGAAGGAAAAACAAAAATGAAGATCATTGATCAGTTAAAGAAAGTCAATCTGATTCAGTTTGTGCCTGCGATTTTTGTGATCAGTCTGGTTGGAAACAGTGTTTTTGGATATACGGCACCAAAGTCAGAAAAATCAAAAAATAATTCTGAAAATCAGGTAGAAGCTGCAACGACACAAGCGAAAAAGAAAACAAAGAAAGCAAATGCTGGGGATATTGATCTAAGCAAGATCAAGGATGGAACTTATGAAGGACAGGCAAACGGATATCGTGGTTTGGTAAAGGTTTCAGTTACTGTAAAAGATCATAAGATCACAGCGATCAAAGTATTAAGTAATTCCGATGATGCCGCATTTTTCAATCGTGCATCAGCAGGTGTGATCAAAAATATTCTGGCAAAGCAGTCATTAAAAGTTGATGTTGTCAGTGGAGCAACTTACAGTTCAAATGGAATCATTAAGGCAGTAAAAAATGCGTTAACAGGGGAAGAAGATAAATCATCTGCAAAAGCAGGCGGATCTTCTGCAAAATCTGCAGGAAGTGTTGGTACAGCGGATGAATCAGGAACATACAAAGATGGTACATTTGTTGGTACAGCCGCTGGATATCATGGTACTGTAAAAGTTTCTGTGACGATCAAAAAGAATAAGATCAAATCAATTAAAATTTTGGAAAATCATGATGATGCAGCGTATTTTAACCGTGCAAAAGGTATTTTACTTCCATTGATGGTTAAGAAGCAGAGCACAAATGTAGATGCTGTCAGTGGGGCTACATTTAGTTCCAATGGTATTATCAAAGCCGTGCGTAATGCGTTAAGCAAAGCGGTCGTTAATAAATCATCTAGTGACAGTAGTTCTATATCTACAACAAAGGACACAACGAAGAAAGATACAACAGAGAAAGTATCAGGAACATACAAAGATGGTGTTTACGAAGGAACTGGAACAGGATTCAGAGGAAAGATCACTGTCAGTGTTCGTATCAAGAAGAGCAAGATCGTAGAGATTAAACTTGTTAAAAATGAAAAAGATGATGCGGCATATTTTGAACGTGCATGGTCCGAAGTTCCATTTAGTATTATTGCAATGCAGAGTGCAGATACAGATAAAGTTGATGTAGTTAGTGGTGCTACATATAGTTCAAAAGGTATCATGGCAGCAGTCAGAGATGCGTTAAAGAAAGCATTGGCGAAAAAAGATACGGGAACTACAGTAGAAACAAATAATACAAACAATAGTACAAATGATAATAATACGAATACTGATAATTCATCTGAGGATAATACAACAACTGTACCAACAACACCGACAGATCAAACGTATACAGGAAGTGCAGTATGTGAGCCAGATGAAGATGGAGATTTTGACACATATGATCTTACTTTAGAAGTTGTAGTTTCATCTGATGGAAAAGTAAAAGGAATCCAAAATATAAAATGGTCAGATAAAAGCATGCAATCATGGTATAAGGATGCGGAAAAAAAGATAGTTCCTCAATTGATCGCAAATGGATTGGATACTTCAAAAAATTATGACGTGGTAACAGGAGCAACATGTTCAAGCAATGCCTTGATTAATGCATATAAGAATGCAATTTCAAAGATTAACCAATAGGTAGAGGAACAAGAAAGAGATATGAAACAATTAAAACAATATAAGCATTTCTTAATGAAACTTCTAAACCTTGTGCTGATCGTTGGAGTATGTTTTGCATATCATAATATTGCAACGATCCGAGCAGAAAAAGAAGCGAAGATCGCAGCTGAGAACAATGGTTCGGGTTCATGGAAGGACGGAACTTATGAAGGCAGCGGTCAGGGATTTGGAGGTCAGATCGTTGTGAGTGTGACCATAAAAAATGGTTCCATCGATGACATTCAGATCAAAGAAGCGAAAAATGAAGATAGTGCATATTTTGATAATGCAAAAAAAATCATAGATACAATGAAACAAAAGCAGACAGCCGATGTTGATGTAGCAAGTGGAGCGACATACAGTTCAAAAGGTATTATTGCAGCGGTACGAAATGCTTTGAAGGAGGCGTCATAATGAACCTTAGACAAAAGAGAGATATAAGACGTCTCGCCCGGCAGATCATCCAGATCATCTTTTTCCTATGGATGCCGGCATTATATACATCAGCATTTTCTGGTGTGAGGTATGTGATCGAACAGATCAGGGCAGGCAAGCCGATCGAGCAGAATGCATTTCTTGTAATGCTGATCGCATTATGTGGATTTACCATTTTGTTTGGCCGATTCTTCTGCGGATATGCCTGTGCATTTGGAACCTTGGGGGATGGAATGTATGCCCTATCCCAATGGATTCAGAAAAAAGGAAAAAAGAAGCTTCCGTGGGTATCAGAAGAAACCGGACGGAAACTGCAAAAAATGAAATATATAGTGTTATTAGTCTTAATGCTGATTTATGCATTAGGATTTACGAAAAAGTTCCACGGAACCAGTCCTTGGGAAGTATTTTCCATGTTGTACACAGGTAAGATTCCAGACGCCAGTTATTTAGCCGGATGGGTCATCTTTGTACTTATACTGGTAGGTATGTGCCTTAAAGAAAGATTTTTCTGCCAATATCTATGTCCAATGGGAGCAATCTTTGCATGGTTACCGACATTGCCGTTTTCCGTACTCGACAGAGACCGAAGCAACTGCATTCCAAAGTGCCGTGCATGTGAAATCAAGTGCCCTGTAGATTATCAGATCAAAAGGGACCAGAAGAATGCTGGGGAATGTATCCACTGTATGCAATGTGTGGATGTGTGCCCGAAACAAAACATTCATCTGGGTTCAGGTAAGAAATTAAAAGGTAATGAAATCGTTATCATTCTCCTGAAGCTTGTATTATTTATTGGAGTCTGTATTTTTGCACAAAGTTTGTAAGATAATTGACGAAATAGGAAGGTGTCTGATCACTTATAAAGGCACCTTTCTTAAAAAATGACAGTTAGCTAAAACTAACTAAATGCGAAAAATTCTCAATTAGATTCGGAATATGCAAAAATCAAGATAAATATACAAAGATATTTCAGTACTTATATTTTTGTATGAAGCTATTAATTATTATAACTTGAAGGAGGTTCACATGAGAAAAGGAATGTGGAAAAAAGGTTTAACAGTAGCTATGGCTGCTGCAATGTTGGCAGGACCTGTAAGTGTGCCAGCAGTATTTAACAATGGGGTAGCTGTTGTTAAGGCAGATGAAACGAACAAGGAACAAGATATCTATGTGTTGATGAATATCCCATATGCTGATTTTTACAAGGCAGAATTAAATAAAAATGATGTGAAAGTAGATGTGACAACTTCAGCAACAAAGGCAAAAACAAGAAGTACATTAGCCAATGGATCTTATCATGCAGACAATACTGGAGAGCATATTTCAGGAATCACTTATCCTGTAAAGATCAAAGCAGGAACAGATCTATCTAAATTAACAAAAATTACAGACGCTTCTAAAGTTTCAATTACAGTAAATATGAAAGGAAAAGAAACAACAACAGAATATAAAGGCAAAGATGCTTTATTTGAAAGTGCAGATTATTCATATTATGTATTAAGTACAGCACCAGCGTACTATAAAGAATTAACTGTAAATGAAGATGGGACTTATTCTTTTGGCAAGACTACAGCAACTGAAAAAACAGTAGAAGGTGCAGCAATTGAGAAGTTTAAGACATCATCTAAGTATGGAGATTATCAATTAAATTTAAACTTTGATAAGGTTGCGGATAGTGATCAGATCAGTGGGAATACGAAAGTTCTTGCAGCAGTGATCACAACAATTGATGGAACACAATATGGATTAAGACATGTAGAAAATATCTGGAAAGGGACAGAATTTGCATGGGGAACAGGATTTACAACACAGTCTCATGGTTGCCCAATTTCTGGAGAACATTATGCATCTATGATGGGAAAAAAAATTGATGCAGTAACATATTATACAGAAAATGGTGTAGTGAAATATGATATTGATGATACATATGTACCATATAAGTTTGATACAAGTGCATTTAAAGTTGAAAATGCAGATGTAACTTCAGGAAGTGCAAAAGTAACTGTGCCAACATTACCAGAAGCGTATGATGCAGAATATGCAGTAGAAGGGTTAACAAACGTCAGTGTTGAAAATGGAACATTAAAATATAATGCAACAGGTGTGAAACCAGGACAGTATACATTAAATGTAACAGATAAAAGCTCAAAATATGTACCATTTAGCACAAGTTTTACCTTAACTACAGATAATGTTGTGGCAGTATATAACAATAATGTTAAAGCACCTGCATTAGTAGCAGCAAAAGATGTACAGGCAGATGATTTTGCAAACTTTGTAAAAAATATTCAGAAAGTATCTGTGAACGGAAAAGAGTATGCAGCATCAGGAAAAGGATCTGTAAAATTGATCAATGAAGATGGAACATTGGTGACAACAGCAGATGCATTAAAAGCAGAAGGTACATATAACATTGTTGTAACAGCGACTGGATATAATAAAACATTAGAATTTACATATACAAACAAGTCAGATACAACAGCAACAAAGCCATCAGATGCTACAACAGCAACAAAGCCTGCAGCTACAACAACAGCGACAAAACCAGCTGTAAAACCAGTCAAAAAAGTAACAGTTAAGAAACAGACAGCAAAAGTAAAAGCAGGAAAGAAAAAATTAACAGTTACATGGAAGAAAGACAAAAACGTATCTGGATACCAGATCAAGATCGCAACTAAGAAAAACTTCAAAGGTGCAAAGACATACACAGTAAAATCTTACAAGACATATAAGAAAGTCATCAAGAAGTTAAAAGCAAAGAAAAAATATTTTGTAAAAGTACGTGCATACAAGACAGTAGGAAAATCTAAAGTTTACGGTGCATACAGTGCAGTAAGATCTTGCAAAGTGAAATAATGAAAAAATAAATAGTAGCGTATAGTTTTTTCTGAAAAATAAAAACACGAGATTGCCATAGAAGGTAGCAGTCTCGTGTTTTGTTGTTATCTAATC
>ENA-OQIH01001181-OQIH01001181.1-human-gut-metagenome-genome-assembly--contig:-NODE-1181-length-12271-cov-3.693702_pt1 | contig 12271 bp, 7 predicted proteins | sample MGYA00242575_ERZ504740 | MGnify/ENA primary metagenome ERZ504740 (study PRJEB26092, sample SAMD00036192) | human gut metagenome | host: Homo sapiens | study: EMG produced TPA metagenomics assembly of...
AATTTCAAAATTTCCTATCAACTCCCCTTGTGAACCGATAACAATAGGTTCTGTTGTTCCTGTATTTGAAATATATCTTACAATATCATAATTTCTTTGTGCATCACTTAAATATCCTGTAATTTCAGATTTCAAATTTTCTACCAATTTTGGAATACCGTTTTCTGGATTGGTAATATAACTACGAATATCTTGCTCTCCATTTTCCGTTTCCATTGTATTGCTGAATATTGAACCAATAAAGCCAATCGGAGCTTGAATTGCTCCAGATACCATTACCACAATTACACAAATAATCAGAACAGGTATCATTGCTTTTCGTCCAAGCATTTTAATCACATTCATTAAAGCGGTTACTGCTGAACCACCTGCTTTGGATACTGCTTTCATGGCTTTGTATCTGGCTCTTTCCCAAGCGGTCTTCAATCCATTGTTACGAATAAACGAAACCCCTCTAGCTGTTGCTTTTCCTGCTTTTATTCCAGTTTTTACAGTGACTTTGGTTGCTTTTACCCCTTTTATTCCTGTACGCACTGCAACTTTTCCTGTTTTAATTGTTGCAATTCCTGTTTTTCCTGCATATCCAACAGAAGCAAGTCCCAAATCATCACTTTGCATCAAGTTTGTAAAACCGAGATTGACTGCTCCGTAAATATGTGGGGTAGATTTTGTAACTGCGAACTTTCCACCTTTTAATGCAATTTTCCCAGATTTCACCGCTCCTTTTCCAAGTGCTTTCCCTCCAACAACTGCTCCTTGTTTTATTCCCATCATACCGTGAAGTCTGGCTTGTTTCAAGAGTGCCATTGCTTCTTTTCCTGTGGCTGTTCCATTTCTTAATTTAACGGAAAAATCTACGATATTTCGTGTTCCTTTAATTACTATCATTTTTCCGTTTTTCAAATTCGCCTTTATCAAATTCAAATCTGTTTGAATTCTATCCACACGATTTTGAATACCTTGAACACTGTGCAAGATACCTTGGTAGATTGGTCTGTTTATTAAACCAGATGCTTCCGCATTCATATGTATCATGTTCGGAATATCTTTGATGCTGACTGGAACATATTCTGCTGTTTGAAGATAGGTTTGTACACTTCTTTTAATGGTGATGGTTGCCAATGCGGTGGTGTATGTTCCTTTCCCAATCTTAATAAGTCCTTCGCTTGCGTTCTGTGACATGTTCCATGCAGTTTTCGCACCTGTATAAGAAATCTCTGCTGTACGCATACCAGATGAAACACTTTGTGTTCCTAAATCATCACTTTTATCCAACGCATTTTCCGTAAAGTGAATTGCCGACTTTACATTGCCTGTTGAAAGGTTTATCCCTACAATTTTATTCTGGTATGGGGCAAGTTTTGATTGTCTGCTGATTGTCTGCTCCATCTGATTTCCTGTCTGGATATTTGTTTGGTAACTTCCTTTTTTATTTGCTTCTGAAACCCTCTGTACCGCTTCCTGTTGCCTTTGATTTCCTGTCTGGATATTTCCTATAGGTGTGCTTGTAGCATTGTTTGCAGGGCTATTTACAGGGCTTGATAATGTTGCAATTCCACTAACGTTTCCTGCAACTACATGGGGTCTGTAAATATCACTGGTATTTTTTGCAATTCTGTTACCTGCCTGTGTTTCTGTGTAGGCATTTGTTTGGTAGCTATTCTGTTTTGTAGCTTCTACAGTTCTTTGTACTGCTTGATTTGACATCTGTTCGCCGGTATGCACTTGTGCAGTACTGATTGTTTTGCTTGTTACATTCGAGTGAGTAGAAATATCTTCTTTATGTGCATTTTGTGTTTTTATTCCGTTTGTAATTTCTGGCGTTTTATTTGCACTGTTTAAAACCCTTCTCTCTTCCGTCCTGTAAGCGTTGTTAGAACGGTAGTGTTCTGTGGATTCTTTTACACTTTTTTTTGCTTGGGAAGCCTTTTGGCTTCCCGTTTGCACTCTTTTTTTCTCTTCCATCAATCCCACTCCCTTTCTGTGTCCTCACCGTGATAAAATATTTTCATATGTGTTCCTAACCGACAACGGCAGTTTTAGAATATGTTTCGTCTACGAGTTGGTCAACTTCTTCATCCGTCAATGGTTTTTCCACATGATATTTGTTCTGTAATCTCGCAACTTCCCTTCTAATATCTTCTTCACTGACATCTTCACCAAATGCAGTAGACATCATGTGATAAAGGTAAGAAGTATCTGGAAACTTGTCTACAACTGGTACAACTACTTTTTCAGCGAATAATAATCCGCATCCTGCATCTGCACCTTTTACAAATTGCTCTAATGTTTCCGAAATTGGTAACATATCACGTAACACATCCAAGTCTTCGCTATGCTGATTCAACATTAAGATAAAATCCGCATTTCCAATCATACCTTTTGCCTGCTTAGAAGCCAGTAATTCTGTACAGTTTTGAGTAATACCTGTGATAACAAGTCCATATTTTCTACCTCTCTTATAAAGTTGTTTTAACTGTTCAGAAGCATAATAGCTTTGGAACATGACATGGATTTCATCACAGTAACAATAGGTTCTGATACCTTTAAATTTGTTCTCTACCATACGATTCCAAATAAAATCAAATACGATAATTAAAGCAACTTGTTTCAACTGTTCTCCCAAGTCACGCACATTAAAAACCACAAAACGGTTGTTGATATCAATATTGGTTTCATGTGCAAAAATATTCAGACTTCCTCTTGTGTAATACTCAATACCTTCCGCAACCTGCTTCGCATCTTTTGAATTATCTTTTTTAGAATCTAACTTTTCTTGCAAATCCAATAAGGTCGGAATATATGCAGGGTCAAAGTCATGTTCAAGGTATTCTTCATATGTTTCCCTTACACATTTGTCAATTAATGTTTTCTGCTGTGGCGTGATAGTGGACACATCCGCCGAGCCACCCATACTAATCATACGTTCCACAATGGACATGATATATTGTGATTTCTTCGTCAATGCTTTTTCTTTTTTCGTGGTAAGTGGTGTTGTTTCACTATTATCATCTTCTGTCAGTCCGTAGTCTTTTGGCATATCCATTGGATTGATATAACAATCTGAATCAGCACTGATTTTCAATACTGTACCGCCCATAATTCGGCAGAATCCACCGTATTCATTTTCTGGGTCAATGACTAAAACATTTGCTTTTGCATCTCTTAAAAGAACATTCATCATTTCTCTTTTTACTGCAAAACTTTTTCCCGAACCAGATGTACCTAAGATAAATCCAGATGGTGTTTTCATTTTTTTACGGTCAACAATCACAAGGTTGTTGCTCAAAGGGTTTCTTCCATAATAAAATCCTGTCGGTTGAAATAACTCTTGATTCGCAAATGGCATAAAAATCGCTGTACTTTCTGTTGTTAAAGCACGTTCTACACTCAGTTCTTTTGGTACATATCCAAAAGGCAATGTTACTTTAAAGGCTTCCTCCTGTTGGTATCTTAGTTCTTGTAATTGCGTAGTATATTTTCTTGCTTTACTTTTTAAGATTTTACAGTTTTCATTTAGTTCGTCCAATGTTGAGCCATGCACCAAAAAGAGAATGGTTACAAAGAACATTTTCTGATTCTTGTTCATCATATCGTCATACATGGTTTCAGCTTGCTTATGTGCATCCTTGATACTATGTTGTATAGTTTCTGGGCTATACCCTGCTCGGATGGCTTTCTTTTCTGCATCAATTTTGTTCATTTCAATACCTGTCAATTGTCTTTGAACAATCTGCAATCCTTTATCTTGTGCCACTGGTTCGATAGCCAGTGTGGTTGTCACTGGAAAGTCATTATCACACATATCAAAGAGAAAATCGTCTTGTAAACTTGCAGGAAGGTTGTTCAAGAACATGCCACAATAATATTCATCTTCGATTTGAAAATATTTGCTCTGAAAATGCATGAAAGATGGTGCGATATAATCCTTTGTGCTGATTCCTTGTTTCATAATGAAATCATAGTCAATATGGAATTCTCCCTCAGAACCTCTTCTGAGTTTGTCGTGATAATATTCCAATCGTTCTTCTGTATCTAAACATCTTCCATTTGCTCCAATACGTTTTAGATTGGTAATAATTTCAGCATCTAATTTATGAAATCGTAACAAGGCTTCAATCGGTTCATCCGCATCAATGGTAACTGTCACAAACTTGTGAATTTGCATATCATTTCTTCCAGAAATGATTTGTGTACGCAACACATTATTCATTTCATTTCTGTGGGTATCGTAAGAATCCCCTTCCATTTGACAGAATACTTTGCGTTCATATTCTTCTCTGGAAATAATACGGTTGTCAATGCAAAAACTGAATCGCATTTCCTCAGAAAAATAATTAAGGAATTCTCCTAATTTTACAAAGATATGTACCTGCTCTTCTTCTTTTCCTGTACGATAATTGATGTCACTGATTTCATATACTTTGGAAAATTTGTTTGGTGTAACTTCAAGCATTCCCTCAATGTAATCTGCAACATATGGAATGGTCTGTTGTGTACTTTTTGGAATTGTAGTCTTGACTTTTCTTCGTTTTTTTAATGTATTATTCTGTTTTTTAACTTCCCTAATGTTTTGTTCTACTTCTTGTTTTCGGTCATTATATTGTTTCAAATTCCATTTTTTCAGTATACTGAGTTCTTTCTTTGTGAAAACATACTGAGGATTTTCTTTGTGTTTTAAAAGAATTGCTTCCGCTTTTTCCTGTAATTTATTTTCGGATACTTTTTCTTCTATTTTTTTTTCAGATTTTTTTAACACCGTTTATTTTCCCTCCTGTTCTGTCTGTTCATTTATAATTTCATGTATCTGTTTTTTTCCTTTTTTGCTCATATTAAAAAGTGTTTGTTCTTCCAAATTAAATTCCATAAGTCTTCCTGCTTGTTCCGCTTCGTAGAGTAAAGCTGATTTTTCCAAACTCTGAATATATCGGATTTTTTTATTTCTTCTTTTCTCTAAATAGCTTTTCGGTTGTTCTTCTTTGATTGCAATATTCTGCCATTCACGGAATGCATTTTCGGTTTTGAATATTCTTTTTTTAGGATACAAGATTTCATATTTAAACCATGCAATCGCAAATTTTTCCATTGGCATTCCATTATACGTGATATATCCAATGGATAACAACGGGACAGCTATTAATATTATCATCCATGAAACTATGTTCTCTGGAAGATATTTCATACCATAAAAATATAAAGGAACACAGGTAATACATGTTCCTATGGTGCATAGTAATTGTCTTGCATTTAATCCGAGTAAGATTTTTTCTTTATATTTTCGGATTTCATCTGGTACACGTACTGCTATCATTTATTTTTTTCTCTCCTTTTCTGTTATACTGCATCTAAAATATTTTTTGCCCATTGACCGCAACGTGCTAAACTAATGCAGAGTACGATTGCAGCCATCAACATAGTAAATGATAAATCGGAAACAATAACGGTTGCTTCACTACCACTATTAATGGCATCATTTACCATTTCAGTGATAGCATTACTCATAATAATTCCAAAAATTTTCATGGAAAGTATCATCATTACCCCTTGCAAACAGACAGATGCAAAACTTCGGAAAAACTTCCCTGTGATTCTGGAAAACCCACCGCCTGTTCCATCCCCCAATGGGAAAAATGCACATGGAAGTGGAGACACCGCCAAGTAAACGTATAGTTCAAACATTCTCCCATATGCTATGACCTGTACTAAGATACCGCATATTTTAATCGCCAGAACTACTATCAGCATGGATGCAAATAAACCAAAAATCACAAAAAATCCATCAATATCTTCAAATAAAGGTTCAACTTTTGTCAAAATTTGATTTCCCAATGCAACATTCGATGAAGGAATATCATTAATCCAATCGCAAGCCTGTACATAGCAGGCTTTTAAAAAGGTTGGTGCTATATCTATACAAACTTTTGCTAAAGCCATTTTTACTGCTACTTTCAAACCATGTTCCCATTTCACTACATCTACTTTAGATGCCACATTTGCTAATTCGATTAATAGACAAATTGCAATCACTATATAACAGAATGGTTTTAGAACATTTGAGAGACTTAATATTTGATTCCACACATTACCCACTGGTTCGGATAGAACTTCTTGTGCGGATAAAAGCGTTTCATCAAATCCGTTCAACCCAGAAGCGAGTAAATTTAAAAGGAACTCCTTTACTCCATCCATATTATTTATTTCTCTCCTTTCATTTTAAAATGGCGAATTTGTATGTTATAACAAACCCGCCTTTTCTTTTGTTTCTTCTTTTTACGCAAAGAAAGTAGATGTTAAAGCGGCTACCGCTACAACGATTGCTCCAGCTACAATTGTACTGATACCTTGTGATTTTTGTTCAGCATCATTGTTTTTCCATCCAAGACCGAACATAACACCGCCAACGAACATTACAACTCCACCAAGTCTTGTAACCCAAGTTTCCAAAAGGTCTGCTATGGTCTGCCACAAAGTATCTGCATTACTTGCAAATGCAACAGTGCTTGCAGAAGCACAAAAGATTAGTGCAACTGCCATTATGTAACTGTGTCTGTTCAGAAAAAGTCCGATTTTTTGCATTGTACTTTTTCTTTCTTTCATTCCTGTTTCTTGTTTTTCTGCTACTACTGTTTGATTTTTTTTCATCTCTTTACCTCTTTCTTATAATTATTTTTTATTTTTATATATTATAAGGGTTTTAAAATCCCATATAATCAATCAATTAGTTATCTATTGGCGATTGAATATCTTCCATATCATCTTCCAAAAGTCCAGATGCCTTTGTTGTTTCAATAACTTGTCCAATGTCAATATCTTCATCAAATATATCTTCCATATCACCATCTTCAAGCATTTCCATAATGTTTTCATCAACTTCTTGCTGTTCATTTTCGCCATCCGATACCATAAATTCATTGTCTGATATTTCTTCCATCCCACCATTTTCCATTGCCTGTACAATACGTTGTCCTTGCTCTGAAATATTCTCTACCGTTTCAATAAACTGAGTGTCTTGTACAGGTTGTGGTTGTATAGAATCAGATGTCGATTCTGCTACTTCTTCTATTGCTTCTTCCATTGTTGCAACCACATCTTCTTCTATCGTATCTTTTTCTCCGTCATTAAGCGTGAATTCTTCATCTGGTATTAAGCCTAAATCACCACGCCCGATACGGTTCATCATTTTTTCTGGACTGTCTATTAACTCAATCAGCTCTACTTCCTGCATAAGCTGTTTAACGTATTCCTTTGCTTCGTCCTCACGGTGGGTACGTTCCATTTGCTCCTTTTCTTCGATAAGGGCAGATGGTTCTTTTGGGTTGTGCTGATAAGTAAATGCTCGGTTCGCATCACTGGTATAGCAATAATTTGGATGATTTGCATAATTGTACTTTTGAGAATAAAATGGATTTCTGCCACCCACGAAAAATAAGCAATCAGTTTTCGGTATCTTCCTTAATTCTGCGACATCCATCAATTCTCTACCAACCACATCCCAGTTTCGGGAACTCGAACCCTGCCTTCCTCTGGTTTGTCCTGTCGTCTTTTTATCGAACGTACCTTTTCCAATCATTTTTACAACGTATTCCAATGTTGCATCGTGAGAGATTCCACCAAGATAGAGTAATGTGTTACAGTTATCTACGATAACGCCCCAATCGTCCTTATACATGGATTTAATCTGTTCCAAAGATTGCAGGATGATAGAAATACCAATTCCAAAAGAACGTGCATACGCTAATATCTGTACAAAGTTTGGTATGTTACAAGTATTAGCGAATTCATCTAAGATGAATCGGACTGGAATAGGAAGTCTCTGTCCTTCATGTTTATGTACTTGCGTCGCACAATACTGTAATTCTTGGAATAGCTGTGTGAAAAGCATACCTGCTATAAAGTTGTAAGTTTTATCCGTTGGCGGTACAACTACAAACAGTGCAATTTTTTCTTCACCTATACGCTCCAACTCTATTGTATCGTCAGAAATAATACGTCTGATTTCAGGTGTTTTAAACGGTGCAAGTCTTGCAACTGCGGAAATAACAATACTTTTTGCTGTCTTACCACTCGCTTTTGAACGGAACTCATTAAACATTTCTACTCCAATATGTTCTTCTCCGTAAATCGGGATAACCTTTTCCTGTACAAACAAGTCCAACTTACTGTCTTTATCATCTCTGTCTTCTTCAATTTCTAACATTTTTATAAGTTGGTTTGCTGTATTGATGTTTCTATCTTTTTCTTCAAAGCAATCAACTGTAAAGAAGAAAATGGATTGCAAGAACAATCGTTCCGCTTTGGGCCAAAACGGGTCAGAACTGTTTTTACTTTCTTCTCCGCCATCTGTGTTTCTGATAATTGTTTCAATCAATGAAAGAACACGCTCTTCATAACCCACTCTGTCTGGATGGATATATTTGAACGGATTGTAATAATCGGATTCCGTTTTGTTATCCAGATTCAGAACTCTGATTTTGTAACCTTCATCTTCTAAGAATTTCCCCGATTTTTCTAGCACTTCCCCTTTGGGGTCAGTGACAACGTAACAACCAAATGCCTGTAAAAGATTTGGGAGTACATATCCCCTACTCTTACCAGAACCAGAACCACCGAAGATTAATGTATTTTGATTTAACACATAATTATAAAAACTGATTCTTTCTGTTTGCGTAAATAGAATATCTGCATTTTTATATTTCTTTTCAATCTCCGCAATTCGTTTTTTTATATCATAGAATTCCACCAGAGAATATTTATATTTCTTTGTTAAATCCTCTTTTTTCTTTTTGGCTTCTTCCTCTGAATAAAGATTATCTTCTCCTGTTTTTTCTTCAATCTCTTTCAGTTTTTTTTGATATTCCTCTTTTAACAGGTCTGGTTTCCATGCTTGTTTTCTTGCCAAAGCTTCTTCTTCTTTGACTTTTTCATTAATTTTTTTCAGTTCTTCTTTGTGATATTCTTTTAATTCTTTTTTAGGAAGTTTCAATTCCGCTTCCCGCTCTTCCAAACTATGAACCATTCTCTCCATCTGGCGTTTTGAATAAATCCTACATTCTTTCATTCTTTTAGAACGTATTCTTCGCCTTTGGAATGGATATTTCATTTTTTTTGCATCTTTAATATCTTTACTTTTGATGGTATCTGCAAACAAGTCAACGATTTCATTTTTGTTTGCCCATTGAGCCGTACCGAATTCTTTTCCAGAAATATAATTCCTTCTACTGTTTTCAATTGCAGCACAAACTACAAACCATCCAAGGAATCCCCAAAAAAGAAATTTAATTGTATAAGCGTTCCATTGAAAGTTCATAGAATCACTTTCTATGCGTTCCGTCACCAACTTAATACAGGTAAGGAGTTTATCGCTTTCTTTAATCTGTCCAGATGAAATCATATTTAACACAGATTCCCAACAGATAGCTGAGTGTAAAGCAATATACAAAACAAATATCAAGCAGACTACATAGACTACATAATTATTGCTTTTTTTAGGCTTCCCGATAAGATTTGAAGCACTCAATTTGCATTCCTCCTTTTTCTTCCTCACTGCGAGTAATTTTTATCGTTCTTCTAAAGAACTTGCATTTTTCGCATCCTTACCAATCGTACGTTCTCCTTTTTCAAAGGATTTTTCTTTTTTCAAATCATTTTCTTTCTTCTTTTCATCCATTTCTTTCTTAATTTCATCTATCTTGAATTTTTCTTTGTCTTTTCCCTTTTCTTTTTCTTTATTTGGTGCATTCTTAGTAATCATATCCGCCTGCACTGCATTGATTTCTTTTCTGGACTGTATTAGTTTTTGGCTTACTCCTTGTTTTTCCGCAATGCTCTGTGAACACTTTTCCAGTTTTTCTTTTGCCATGTGGTATTGCGGGTCATTTTCTTCAAACGTAAGCATTTCTGTTTTGGCTAAATTCTGTTCTGTCTGCAATGCTTTCAACTGTTCATAATTTGCTATCTGTTCAGAAATAATTTTAACTTCACTGGCATTTATCATTTCTTCCACTGTCATACTTTCCTTAACAATGATTGGTTTTCCTGTTTCTGAATCATAAGCAAATCCATCTTTGTATTCCGCTCCACGTTCTTCTATCTGTCCTTTCAATTCTTTTATGACAGTTTCGTATTCAATTCCTTTTCCTGTATCAATTTCATTTTCCATATTACCCAATTCTTGTTGATTTTGCATTTTTACTTCTTCTGCCCATCGTTCATATTCCTGCCTGTCATAGAATTTTAGGAATGTTCCAGAGAATTCACCTTTTCTCATAATTTTATTTTTTTGTGTTTCCCAATAACCTTTTGGTCTGTTTTCAAATCTCCCATCATGGGTGGCAAATACTTCCTTTTCGCCCGAAAACACTCTGTAATCTGTCTTAATATAATCTTTTCCTTCAAAGGTATCTTGATATCCGTGACAGACAATATATTTCGATGGGTCTTTCGCATCTACAACAATACTGTGAATGTCTTCATCCAGTGACCTTCCTGTAATTCGGTTCAATGCTTCGGAAATATCCATTTTTTTTCGCTCTCCGTACATAGCTTTATTTGCAATTTCTTCTGCGATAGCTTCATTCATTTTTTCACACATTTCTTTTTGAATATTTTTTTTCGTCTGTATTAATTCATCTAGTTTGGTCTGCTCGTCTTCTGTTAGTTCTCCCTTTTCTTTATATTGATTAATCTGTTGATTTAAATTTTCTATTTGCAATTCCTTATTACAACGGTCAATCACTTCTTTTAATCTTTTTTCCTGTCCAGAGATGCAATATAACTGGTAATATGTTTTTCCCTCTATTTCACTTTTTGCTTTCTGTCCAGTAATAATGAGATTATATCTTTTTGCCATTTCTGCAATTCGATTAAACTCACCTTTCGGTACATCTACTCCTACTGGCGTAAGTGGTTTTCCTACTTTTTGCAATTGCTTATAATTTACAAAACCTTTTTTCCCATCAATCTTATCAAGCAGTTTTTCTTTTTTTATCTTCTTCTGCAATTGCTCTAATTGTGTTTTTTTATACTTTTTGTCTGGGTCTATTTGACTATGAATCATTTTTCCCACACCAGACATCATTTTTCCCAAAAGTTTCATAATAGCTTCCAGAATCTTTGCTTCCATTTCCAAGGCTGCTCTTCCAGAATCCGAACCTAAATCACTCATATTTCCATATACTCCTTTCTTTACAAATCCAGTTCTTGTATTTGCAAAGATATTCTTTTTGCAAATTTGTTTTTTTGTCAGATATTTATTCTCTTTACCCTATTGATTATATACAACTCAGTCTCTCACGCCCCTTTTTATGACTACTATATTTCATCTCTAAAATATGTACAAAGTTCGTGTTACCAACACAACAACATATTACCATTTCTTCTCTAATTTTTCAATAATATTCTGAATTTTTAAAAGATTAAAACAACAAAAAAAGACAGGATAATAATATCCTGTCTGTTGGGGGAACGGACGAACACAGCATATGTTCTCCGCTATTCTTTCCATTTATCTTGCCTATTTCTTATTGCACAACCTCTACATACAAATTCTATACTTTGATTGTTTTTATTCTTCTCACAAAAATTCATTATGTTATTATGTTTCTTATTTTTCATAACTAATTTCCTTTCATATTATTAATCCTATCATTTAATCTCAAAGAACATTCATACAGTTTCGCAATCGTTCTTGAATTTCCTTTACTTTCTTGAACTTTTACTTTAATCACATTCAGCAATAAAACAACATCTACAATGAATGATTGGAATTCAAAATAATTATTATAATTTCCAATAATACTTTCTCCAATTTTTACAGAATCATAAAATTCAATCCAAGCTGAACTATCATTTTGATTATATTGAATTTCAAAATTATTTTGATTGATTCTTTTGAAAAATTTATCTTCTGTCATACAAGAATATTGTAACCAACTTTGAAATTTTTGTTCTATTTCTTCTGCAATCTCGCTGAATTCTTTTCCTTTTCCTTGCAAAGTTATCATCTCTCATAATCCCCCCTACTTCTTCTTTCTTCTTCTTGTTCTTCTTCCTGCTCTTCTTCCAGTGCAATTTCTATTTTTGACTTAGATTCTTTTGTGGCTCTTTCTGCTTCCATATCTTTATCTTTTTCGTTGATTCTTTCTAATGTACGCATACAATCTTCAAAATCCCTCATTTCTCTTTCCAAACATCCGAGTGCTAATTGTAATTTTTCATATTTGACTTGACAGTTTTGAAGTTTTTGCTCATACTCTTTCATTTTTTCTGGTTC
>ENA-OQIH01001183-OQIH01001183.1-human-gut-metagenome-genome-assembly--contig:-NODE-1183-length-12229-cov-20.991030_pt1 | contig 12229 bp, 10 predicted proteins | sample MGYA00242575_ERZ504740 | MGnify/ENA primary metagenome ERZ504740 (study PRJEB26092, sample SAMD00036192) | human gut metagenome | host: Homo sapiens | study: EMG produced TPA metagenomics assembly of...
TAAATAAGATATAAAAAATCCCCACCAGAAAGAAATTCTGGTGGGGTATTTGGTGGGGAACCAAATATAATTAATTAGATTTTAGCGTTTTAAAACAATTCAAAATGCTGTTAAATCAATCAAGTCACTTTAAATTAGGTTTATATTTTATTCCCACTCTACAGTTGCAGGTGGTTTACTTGTAATATCGTAGACGATACGGTTAACGTGGTCAACTTCGTTAACGATTCGAACAGAAATCTTTTGAAGAACTTCCCATGGAAGTTTCGCAAAGTCAGCTGTCATACCGTCAATTGAAGTGATAGCACGGATAGCGATAGTGTAGTCATAAGTACGGCCATCACCCATAACACCGACAGAGCGAACGCCTGTGTTAACAGTGAAGTATTGCCATACATCACGATCAAGACCGGCTTTGGCAATTTCTTCACGAAGGATAGCATCAGACTCACGAACAGTTTCAAGTTTCTCTTCAGTGATTTCACCCATAACACGGATGGCAAGTCCTGGTCCTGGGAAAGGTTGACGCCAGACAACTTCATCAGGCATTCCCATTTCAGTACCAAGGGCACGAACTTCATCTTTGAAGAGGGTGTTGAGTGGTTCAATCAATTCAAACTGCATGTCTTCTGGAAGACCACCAACATTATGGTGAGATTTGATTGTTTGAGCTGTCTCAGTACCTGATTCAATAATATCAGTGTAGAGTGTTCCTTGAGCTAGGAAGTCTACACCTTTAAGTTTGCTTGCTTCGTCATCAAAGACGTAAACAAACTCGTTACCTATGATTTTACGTTTTTTCTCAGGATCGTCAACACCAGCCAAGAGATCTAGGAAGCGTTTAGAAGCATCAACACGGATAATGTTAAGGCCAAATTTACCTCCAAGCATCTCCATAACTTGGTCACCTTCACCTTTACGGAGAAGACCGTGGTCAACGAAGATACATGTCAATTGATCTCCGATAGCTTTTTGCAAAAGGACACCAACAACAGATGAGTCAACCCCACCTGAGAGGCCAAGAAGGACTTTACGGTCACCAACTGTTTCACGGATTTGTGCAATTTGCATATCTACGAAGTTAGCCATTGACCAGTCACCTTTGGCACCACAGATACCGAAAGCGAAGTTTTTCAAGATATCGTTACCATATACAGAGTGACGAACTTCTGGGTGGAATTGGATACCGTAGAAGTTTTTCTCAGTATTTTCCATTGCGGCGAATGGGCAATCTACTGAGTCACCAACAAGATGGAAACCTTCTGGAATTTCTGTAACAGCATCACCGTGGCTCATAAGAACGACTTGTTCTTCAGGAGTCCCTGCAAAGAGTTCTGATTGGGCACGAAGGCGAAGTGTTGATTGGCCATACTCACGGTTACCGGCTTCACCAGCAGGAACAACTTTACCACCAAGTTTGTGGGTCAACAGTTGCATTCCGTAACAGATACCAAGAATTGGAATACCAAGTTCAAAAATTTCTTCGTCAATACCAAATGCATCTTCGGCATAAACAGAGTTAGGACCACCAGAAAGTACGATACCGATAGGATCGATGGCACGGACTTCATCAGCGGTAATTTTATGGCTCTTCAATTCAGAGAAAACGCCAAATTCACGAATACGACGTGCAATCAGCTGATTGTATTGGCTACCATAGTCTAGAACAATGATTTTCTGCACATCATTCAAAGTAGAAATGTCAGTCATTATTACCCTTTCTTTTTACGTCACACATGGACTCTTATGCAATCATTGTATCACAATTTTAAGGACTTAGCACCTAGATTTATACGATGAACTGTAAGTCTTGTCGTCACCTTTACAATTCTATTAGTTTTTTTGTAAAATAGGGGTAAAGAAGGGGGTATTAGATGCTACCAGCATATATTCGCATACATGATAAGATTAAGGCAGATGTTGATGATGGCACTTGGAAAATCGGGCAACGTCTCCCTAGCGAGCGGGATCTTTGCGACACTTTTGATGTGAGTCGTATGACTGTGCGTCAGGCCATAACACTTTTAGTAGACGAGGGTATTTTAGAGCGTAAACCAGGTAGTGGTACTTTTGTGGCCAGCAGTCGAGTTAAGGAAAAGATGCGTGGAACCACGAGTTTCACAGAGATTGTTAAATCCCAAGGCAAGAAACCGTCTAGTGAGCTTATTTCATATAAACGTGTGCATCCCAATGAATTTGAAATCAAAAATTTAGGTGTCTTACCACAGTCCTATGTGATTCGTATGGAACGTGTTCGCTTTGCGGATGATCTTCCAGTTGCCTATGAGATTGCCAGTATCCCTGAGAAAATTATCCGAGGTTTTAAGGAGTCAGAAATTACGGAACATTTCTTCAAGACTCTGACCGATAATGGCTATGAAATAGGGAAAAGTCAGCAGACCATATCAGCTAGTTTGGCCAATAGTAGTTTAGCCAAGCACCTTAAGGTTAAGACTGGCGATGCTCTCTTGAGTCTGACACAAATTTCCTTCCTCCAAGACGGTCAGGCTTTCGAATATGTACGAAGTTACTATGTTGGTGACCGTTTTGAATTTTATTTGGAGAATAACTAAAAGTCACTGCTTTTTTCTGCACAAGAATCGTGCTAACACCATGATTTTATGGTAAAATGGAGCTTATGGAAATTGAAAAAACCAATCGCATGAATGCCCTTTTTGAGTTCTATGCTGCACTTTTGACAGATAAGCAGATGAACTATATTGAGCTCTATTATGCGGATGATTACAGTTTGGCAGAAATTGCCGAGGAATTTGGTGTAAGTCGTCAGGCAGTATATGATAACATCAAGCGTACTGAGAAGATTTTAGAAGCTTACGAGATGAAATTACATATGTATTCAGATTATATCGTTCGTAGCCAAATTTTTGATGATATCATGGAAAAATATCCAGACGATAGCTATCTTCAGGAACAAATTGCTGTGCTCAGCAGCATTGATAATAGAGATTAGATTCAAGCAGAAAGTAAGAGAGGAAATGATATATGGCTTTTGAAAGCTTAACGGAACGCTTGCAAGGCGTTTTCAAAAATTTAAGACGTAAAGGAAAACTTTCAGAGAAAGAAGTTCAAGAAGTCACTAAAGAGATTCGTTTGGCACTTCTTGAAGCAGACGTAGCGCTACCAGTCGTTAAGACATTTATCAAACGTGTTCGTGAACGTGCTGTAGGTCACGAAATCATTGATACTCTTGATGCTTCACAACAAATTATCAAGATTGTTAATGAAGAATTGACAGAGATTCTTGGGTCTGAAACATCTGAAATTGAGAAATCTCCAAAGATTCCAACAATCATTATGATGGTGGGTCTCCAAGGGGCTGGTAAGACAACCTTTGCTGGTAAATTAGCTAATAAGTTGATCAAGGAACAAGAAGCCCGTCCAATGATGATTGCGGCGGACATCTATCGTCCAGCAGCCATTGATCAGTTGAAGACTTTGGGGCAACAAATCAATGTTCCTGTTTTTGATATGGGAACAGAGACACCAGCAGTTGAGATTGTCAATAATGGTTTGGAACAAGCGCGTGCCAATAAGAATGACTATGTCTTGATTGATACGGCTGGTCGTTTGCAGATTGACGAGACTCTCATGCAAGAATTGCATGATATTAAGGATTTTGCTCATCCAAACGAAATTCTCTTGGTTGTGGATAGCATGATTGGTCAGGAAGCTGCTAACGTTGCCAAGGAGTTCAACGAACAGCTAGATATCACTGGTGTTGTTCTTACTAAAATTGATGGGGACACACGTGGTGGTGCGGCTCTTTCTATTCGTGAGATTACCGGCAAGCCAATCAAATTTACGGGTACAGGTGAGAAAATTACGGATATCGAGACTTTCCACCCAGACCGTATGTCAAGTCGTATTTTGGGTATGGGTGACCTTCTTACCCTTATCGAAAAAGCTTCTCAAGAGTACGATGAGAAAAAATCTCTTGAGTTGGCTGAAAAGATGCGTGAAAACACCTTCGACTTCAATGACTTCATCGACCAACTAGACCAAGTGCAAAATATGGGTCCAATGGAGGATTTGCTCAAGATGTTGCCAGGTATGGCTAACAATCCAGCCTTGGCTAATGTTAAAGTAGATGAGAAACAAATTGCGCGCAAACGTGCCATCGTATCATCTATGACACCTGAAGAACGTGAAAATCCAGATCTTTTGACACCAAGTCGTCGTCGCCGTATTGCCAATGGTTCAGGGAATACCTTCATCGAAGTAAACAAGTTTATTAAAGACTTCAACCAAGCCAAACAAATGATGCAAGGTGTGATGTCTGGCGATATGGAGCAAATGATGCGTCAAATGGGTCTTAACCCAAATAATCTGCCAAAAAACATGCCAAATATGCCTGATATGGGTAATATGGATATGTCTGCTCTCGAAGGCATGATGGGTGGCGCTGGTATGCCAGATCTTGGAAATATGGATCTTAGCCAAATGCTTGGTGGTGGCCTTAAAGGTAAGGTTGGTTCATTTGCCATGAAACATGCGATGAAGCGTCAAGCTAATAAGATGAAAAAAGCTAAGAAAAAACGTAAATAAGAAACATAGAACGCTAGGGCATTTTGCTCTAGTGTTTTTTTTCTGAAAAATATTGACTTATATAACTATACACTGTAACATACTAATGTATATACAATAAAAGGAGTAGATTATGAAACCGAAAAAGAGAATTCAAGAAATGACCTTTGCAGCTTTATTAACTGCAATTGCTATCCTCATCCCAAGCATCATGCCAATTAAACTAATCATCCCACCGGCTTCGTATACTTTGGGGAGTCATGTTCCAATATTTCTAGCTATGTTTATATCTCCCTGGGTAACTGCTTTTGTTATCTTAGCTTCTAGTTTGGGATACTTTATGGCTGGCTATCCGATTGTTGTTGTTTTTAGAGCCTTTTCTCATATTATATTTGGCTTTTTAGGCGCACTCTATTTGAAAAAATTTCCACAAACGATAGAAAACCATAAATCATCATTACTTTTCAACTTTGTTTTAGGGCTTATCCATGCCATAGGTGAAGTTCTTGCTTGCGTGATTTTTTATTCTGTAACTGGTGAGGATTTCCAAAAACTATTCTATGTTCTCTTTGTTTTAGTTGGTTTTGGCACTATTGTCCATAGTATGATAGACTATGTTATAGCATTAACGATTTTCAAAAGTATACGAAAAATACGCTAGTTGAAAGAGGGATGGTTGGTCTATGGCTTCAAATCGAAAACAAGAATTATTGGCACTCTTAAAGGGAGCTAAAGAGGCAATGAATGGACAGAGTTTGGCGGAGCATTTTGGTGTGACACGTCAAATCATTGTTCAAGATATTGCCCTCTTGCGTGCAGATGGTGCCCAGATTATTTCAACTAATAGAGGATATATCTATAAAAGTAGTGATGACAATTCTTATGTACATCGACTATTTAAGGTGAATCATAAAGTGTCCGATATGGAGGATGAGCTTTTGGCTATTGTTGATAATGGAGGCCGTATTCAAAATATCATGATAGATCATCCAGTTTATGGAGAAATTCAGACTTTGTTGAAATTGACTTGTCGTCGAGATGTTAGTCATTTTTTAGACCAAGCCTCGTCAAATGACTTTCGCCCCTTATCTGATTTGACAAACGGTGTTCATTATCATCTTGTCGAAGCAGATAGTGAGCAAGATATAGATTATATTGAAGAGGCACTTAACCATCTAGGATTTTTAGTTAAAGAATGAGATAAAAGAGAAATGTAAAAGTAGTTAGTTTCACTTGAAAACAACTGCTTTTTTTGATAAACTTATGTTAGTTTATTAACTTACGGAGGTAGCCATGTTTTCAGGACAAAGACTTAAGGAAATTCGAGAAGTACAAGGAATGAGCCAAGCATCAGTAGCTAAGCATCTAGGAATTTCACGCTCCTCTTATTTTAATTGGGAAAATGGTAAGACGAAACCTAATCAAAAGAACCTTTCGGTTTTGGCCGAACTTTTTGGTGTAGCTGAAACCTATTTTCTGTCTGAACATGAGATTGTAGAAGTCTACTTGGAATTAAATGAGGAAAATCGTCAAGAAGCTTTGCGACTCACTAAGGCTCTCCTAGAAGAGCAAGAAGCAGAAAAGCAGAAAGCACCTGTTATTCCCCTTTACTCATACAAAGTTTTCGAGCGTTTATCAGCCGGAACTGGTTACACTTACTTTGGTGATGGCAATTATGATGAAGTTTTCTATGATGAAGAATTGGATCATGATTTTGCGTCATGGGTTTTTGGAGACTCTATGGAACCTACCTACCTAAATGGTGAAGTAGTGCTAATCAAACAAACAGGTTTTGATTATGATGGAGCTGTTTATGCTGTAGACTGGGATGGGCAAACCTATATTAAAAAAGTTTATCGAGAGGAAGATGGGCTACGTTTAGTTTCTCTCAATAAACGTTATGGTGATAAGTTCGCACCCTATGACGAAGATCCTCGAATTATTGGTAAAATTGTTGGTAACTTTATGCCTGTTGAGGCTTAGTCAACTTTTATCGATTGGGCATCTTAAACTAAATCTGATATAATATAAGTAAAGTAAAGCCAAGTCTTTGGCTTTTTTTAAAGAGTTTAAATCATATTTTACTAAGAAAATAAAGAGGAGAGATAAACATGGCTACTATTCAATGGTTCCCTGGTCACATGTCCAAAGCCCGTCGACAAGTTCAGGAAAATCTTAAGCATGTGGATTTTGTAACAATTTTAGTGGATGCACGTTTGCCACTGTCAAGTCAAAATCCCATGCTAACTAAAATTGTTGGCGATAAACCAAAGCTTTTAATTCTCAATAAGGCTGACCTTGCTGATAGTAATCGTACAAAAGAGTGGCGTAGCTATTTTGAGAGTCAAGGAATTAAAACCTTGGCCATCAACTCCAAGGAACAATCTACAGTTAAATTGGTGACAGACGCTGCTAAGAGTCTTATGGCTGACAAGATTCAACGACTACGTGAACGCGGTATCCAGAAAGAGACCTTGCGAACCATGATTATTGGGATTCCAAATGCTGGGAAATCTACCTTGATGAATCGTTTGGCTGGTAAAAAAATTGCCGTTGTAGGAAATAAACCTGGTGTGACAAAAGGTCAACAGTGGTTGAAGTCTAATAAGGACTTGGAAATTCTGGATACTCCGGGGATTTTGTGGCCTAAGTTTGAAGATGAATTGGTCGGTTTGAAACTTGCTTTGACAGGTGCCATCAAGGACCAGCTATTGCCAATGGATGAGGTTACAATTTTTGGACTTAACTATTTTAAAACTTACTATCCTGAACGTTTAGAGGAACGCTTTAAAGGGATTGACCTTGAAGAAGAGGCACCAGAAATCATTATGGAAATGACTCGAAAACTTGGCTTCCGTGAAGATTATGACCGTTTCTATAATCTATTTGTCAAAGAAGTTCGTGATGGAAAACTAGGACGTTACACACTTGATATTGTTGGGGTCGATACTGATGGCGACAATTAAAGAAGTCAAAGAGCAATTGGCCACTTTGACAGACCTTGACGATCACCGATGGGCAAGTTTTGAGGAAGATAGTCGAGCTGGTGTACAGACTGCCATTAAGCAACGCCGTAAAGCTATACAAGCTGAGATTGCTGAGGAAGAACGCTTAGAGATGATGCTCAGTTATGAAAAATCGCTTTATGCTCAGGGAGTTGAACTCATTGCAGGTGTTGATGAAGTTGGACGTGGCCCTTTGGCTGGGCCAGTGGTAGCTGCAGCGGTGATTTTACCGAAGCTTTGCAAAATAAAAGGTCTTAATGATAGTAAAAAAATACCAAAATCAAAACATGAAGCTATTTATAAGCAGGTCATGAAGGAAGCGGTAGCCGTCGGGATTGGTATAAAGGACAATCATGTGATTGACGATGTCAATATTTATGAAGCAACCAAGCTTGCTATGACTGAAGCTATTGAAAAACTTAGTCCCAAACCTGAACATTTGTTAATTGATGCCATGACTTTAGACCTACCAATAGGACAAACATCAATTATAAAAGGGGATGCTAATTCTTTATCAATTGCGGCAGCTTCTATCGTAGCAAAGGTAACCCGTGATAAGATGATGGCTGACTATGATCAGGAGTTTCCTGGTTACGCATTTGCCAAAAATGCAGGCTATGGTACTAAGGATCATTTGACTGGCATAGATAACTTTGGTGTTACTCCAATTCATAGAAGAAGCTTTGAACCCATAAAGTCAATAATAAAAAGTAGGTGAAGTGGTGTGATTTTAGCTATTGATATTGGAGGAACCTTTATCAAGTTTGGGTTAGTTGATGATGATTTTAGGTTTAGCAATCAATCTAAAGTTCCAACACCACCAACGTTAGACGACTTTTGGTTGACTTTAGAGCATATTGTCTCGTCTCACAAGGATATCATTTCTGGGATTGCCATTGCGTGCCCAGGAGAAATAAATAGTAAACGTGGCTTCATTTTCAAGGGAGGTCTTATCCCATATTTAACGGCTATTCCTCTTGGATCACGATTGACTAAAACATTTCAACTGCCTGTAAAGGTTATTAATGATGCTGACGCAGCAGCTTTGGCTGAAGCCAGATATGGAAGTCTACAAGACTTAGATTGTGGGGCTGCCTTGGTTTTAGGTACGGGTGTTGGTTTAGGACTTGTCTCACAGAAGGACTTGCTATCACCTCTGTCAGTCACCCAATATCTGCGAGCTCCAAGTCCCCAAAGAATGAGTCAAACCTCTCTACCTTTCCAGTGGGAATTGTTTATGCATTGCTTAGTAAGTCTTGTCGATAATAAGGGGTCTGCAGTAGGCTTTGTTCATGAAGCCAGTCAATTACTTGGGTTAGATCAAGACGATGGTCCAGCCGTATTCTCAGCTATAGAGGGAAATCAATCGGAGGATCTAAATCTTTTATTTAAAGACTATTGTCATGAAATTGCTGTTCTTGTGCTAAATTTGCAGAGCTTCTTTAGGTTGGAGAAAGTTGTTATCGGTGGTGGTATCAGTAGGCAAGGTACTTTAATAGAAGGAATAAGTGATGCCTATGAGGAGTTATTTAAGGATAAGCCTGGATTAGGATTTGAGCCCATAACTATTCAAGCCTGTCATTTCCATAACGATAGTAACTTACTAGGAGCCGCGTCTTATTTTGCTTCTGAAAATGATTTGTAATCACGGAAAGTTCCATAATGGAGCTTTTTTCTTTTCTGTTACGAATAGTGAAAAGGAGGTATCTATATGAATAATTTTGAACTTTTTAAACTTAAAGCCGCTGGGTTGACGAATTTGAATATCTTAAATATTTTGGACTATCAAAAGACTCAAGATAGAAAATTGAGTTTACGTGATATGGCAGTGGTATCCAAGTCTAAAAATGCCGTTCTTTTTATGGAAAAGTATAAGAGTTTAGATATTAAGCAACTCAAAGAACAATTCGACCATTTTCCTACGTTATCGATTTTTGATAAAGAATATCCCATTGAGCTGAAGTATACCTATAATCCTCCTGTCCTCCTTTATTATCAGGGGAATCTTGATTTACTGAGTAAACCAAAGCTAGCTGTTGTTGGGGCAAGAAAGTGTTCTGAAACAGGCAAACAGTCTGTTCGAAAAATTGTTAGTGAACTTGGGAATCACTTTACTATTGTGAGTGGATTGGCGCGTGGGATTGATACTTGTGCGCATATGGAGGCCTTGAAAAATAAGGGGAACACGATTGCAGTTATCGGGACAGGACTTGATGTTTATTATCCTAAAGAAAATAAAGCTTTGCAGGACTATATGGCCAAAAATCATTTAGTTCTTACTGAATATGGACCGGGTGAACAGCCTCTCAAGTACCATTTTCCTGAACGTAATCGGATTATTTCTGGATTGTGTCAAGGAGTTATGGTCGTAGAAGCAAAACTTCGCTCTGGAAGTCTGATTACTTGTGAGCGTGCCATGGAAGAAGGTAGAGATGTTTTTGCTATTCCAGGAAATATTTTAGATGGAAAGTCAGATGGATGCCATCACCTAATTCAGGAGGGTGCAAAGTGCATTACGACAGGGTTTGACATCCTTTCAGAGTTTTCTTGAAAATCAAACTTCTCCTATAGAGATAAAGTTTTTTATTGACAGTTAATGAAAAGGACGGTATCATGTTAGTTGCTCGGTCCAAGATGTTTCATTTTTTAATGTCTTGTGACCAGATTTTAGACAGATTAGTGGCGCAGCCAGTTTATAACATTATAAGGAAATAGTCTATGGCGACAGCAACGACAACAAAAACGAAAACTAAAACAACAAAGAAAACGACTGCTAAAAAGGCGACTAAAAAGAGAGCGACACCAAAGAAAAATTTGGTTATCGTGGAGTCTCCTGCTAAAGCGAAAACGATTGAGAAGTATCTTGGCCGCAACTATAAAGTTGTAGCCTCTGTTGGGCATATTCGTGATTTGAAAAAATCAAGTATGTCGATTGATTTTGAAAACAACTACGAACCTCAGTACATTAATATTCGAGGTAAGGGACCTCTTATCAATGAATTGAAGAAAGAAGCTAAAAAAGCCAAGCAAGTCTTTCTCGCAAGTGACCCGGACCGTGAAGGGGAAGCCATTTCATGGCATTTGTCACATATTCTTGGATTAGAGCCAGATGATAAGAATCGTGTCGTTTTTAACGAAATCACTAAAGATGCAGTAAAAAATGCCTTTGTAGAGCCACGCGCCATTGACATGGACTTGGTAGATGCCCAGCAAGCTCGTCGTGTCTTGGACCGTATTGTGGGTTACTCTATTTCACCGCTTCTATGGAAGAAGGTTAAGAAAGGTCTTTCGGCCGGGCGTGTACAATCGGTAGCTCTTAAGCTCATTATCGACCGTGAAAATGAAATTAAGGCCTTTAAACCAGAAGAATACTGGACTATTGATGGTGCCTTTAAGAAGGGTGCTAAGAAGTTTCAGGCTAGCTTCTATGGCTTGGATGGTAAAAAGCTTAAGCTCAACAATAATGACGATGTTCAAGCCGTTCTGTCTCGTATCACAAGTGATGACTTTAACGTAGATAAAGTAGAGAAAAAAGAACGCCGTCGTAATGCGCCATTGCCATATACAACTTCATCTCTCCAACAGGATGCTGCTAATAAGATTAACTTCCGAACACGTAAGACCATGATGGTTGCTCAACAGTTGTATGAAGGAATTAATTTGGGTTCAGGAGCTCAAGGTTTGATTACCTATATGCGTACGGACTCTACACGTATCAGTCCAGTGGCACAAAACCAGGCTGCTGAATTTATTACAGAACGCTTTGGTTCTAAGTATTCAAAACATGGCAGCAAGGTGAAAAATAGTTCGGGAGCACAAGACGCCCATGAGGCTATTCGTCCGTCAAATGTTTTCCAAACACCAGAAAGCATCGCTAAGTATTTGGATAAGGATCAGCTTAAGCTTTATACTCTTATCTGGAATCGTTTTGTAGCGAGTCAAATGACAGCTGCAGTATTTGATACGATGAAGGTGACCTTGTCTCAAAACGGAGTCATTTTCACTGCAAATGGTAGCCAAATCAAGTTCGATGGTTATATGGCCGTTTACAACGACTCTGATAAGAATAAAATGCTTCCTGATATGGCAGAAGGTGATACGGTTAAGAAGGTTGTGACAACGCCTGAACAACACTTCACGCAACCACCTGCCCGCTATTCTGAAGCGACTCTGATTAAGACGCTGGAAGAAAATGGTGTTGGTCGTCCGTCAACTTATGCACCGACACTTGATGTTATTCAACGTCGTTACTATGTTAAATTAGTAGCTAAACGTTTTGAACCAACAGAACTTGGTGAAATCGTTAATAGCTTAATCGTCGAATTCTTCCCAGACATCGTGGATGTTAAATTCACTGCCGAGATGGAAGGAAAACTCGATAAAGTCGAAATCGGTAAGGAACAGTGGCAAAAGGTTATTGATGAGTTCTTCAAACCTTTCCAAAAAGAATTGGAAAAAGCTGAAGAAGGTATTGAAAAAATCCAAATTAAGGATGAGCCAGCTGGTTTTGATTGTGACCTCTGTGGTCACCCAATGGTCATCAAACTTGGTCGATACGGTAAGTTCTACGCATGTAGTAACTTCCCGGACTGCCACAATACTAAGGCCATAACCAAAGAAATTGGCGTTACTTGTCCAACCTGTGGTAAAGGTCAGGTCATCGAACGTAAGACAAAACG
>ENA-OQIH01001186-OQIH01001186.1-human-gut-metagenome-genome-assembly--contig:-NODE-1186-length-12212-cov-6.195797_pt1 | contig 12212 bp, 13 predicted proteins | sample MGYA00242575_ERZ504740 | MGnify/ENA primary metagenome ERZ504740 (study PRJEB26092, sample SAMD00036192) | human gut metagenome | host: Homo sapiens | study: EMG produced TPA metagenomics assembly of...
TCCGGAGATTCCTTCACTGGAATCTGAGGAGCAGGTGCAGAAGGCGGCAGCAGAGCCTTCTGCGAAGCTTCATCATGAGGAACCGGTGGCTGCAGCGGAAGAGGAAAATCTTCTTGATGAGGAAGAAGAATACAGTGATGACGCCTTTGAATTCCAGGAAGAGGATGACGAGGATGAGGATGACTTTATCAGCAGTCTCATCGGTGATGATTCTGATGAAGCCATGGAAGAGGACGATGAGGAAGAGGAGCTCAGCGAGGAAGAGCAGCTTGAGAAATTTATCGCTACGATCCATCCAGAAAAGGATCCTACAAAGATCGTTTCCAGAAAGAAAGAGCTCACAGATGAAGAGAAACAGCTTTTCACCTATTTTGTTACAGTTCCCGGAATGAAGGAACAGCTGCTTGATGTACTCTGCGATGTGCAGATGGGCGCAGCAGACAAGACCTCCCAGACCGGAAATGTGATCGTTATGGGCGGCAGAGAAACAGGTAAGACGAGACTGATCTCAAGTCTGATCCCGGCAATCTGTAAAGAGCTGAATATCGAGGCTTCCAAGGTTGCCTATATATTTGCGGATGATCTCAACGGAAAGGATATTCCGGAGATCGTATCCAAGCTTGCCGGCGGTTTCCTTGTTATCGAGGATGCAAACCAGCTTTCCCAGGAAACAGCAGATGAGCTTGAGGAAGCTATGACCGGAAACACAAAGGGAATGATCGTGATCCTGGAGGATGAAAAGATTGGTATGCGTAAGCTGATCGCAAGATATCCGAAGCTTGCGAAGAAGTTTACATCCATGATCAACATTCCTGTATTTACAAACGATGAACTTGTTAATTTCGCCAAGGTCTATACCATGGAGAATGGATTCCGTATCGACCAGATGGGCATGCTTGCTCTGTATAATCTGATCGGGATCAACCAGAAGGAGGATCAGCCGATGTGCATCGGTACTGTGAAGACCATGCTGGATAAGGCTATGGAGAGAGCTCAGAGCGGATTGTTCAAGCGTTCCAAGAAGCGTGTGGACCGTGATGGCTACACGGTACTTTTTGAAAAGGATTTCAGCTGAAAATAAGAAAAAGCAGAGGTAAAAAATATGGCCAGACCTTATCTTGGTAACCCGAAATATACCATTGAAGTCCTTCAAAAGTATCATTTTGTTTTCCAGAAAAGGTTTGGTCAGAATTTTCTGATCGATGAGCATGTTCTGGAAAAGATCATTGAGTCTTCGGGTATCACGAAGGATGATTTTATACTGGAGATCGGTCCGGGTATCGGAACTATGACCCAGTATCTTGCGGAGGCTGCCAGAGAGGTGGCTGCTGTGGAGATCGACAGTTCGCTGATCCCGATCCTTAAGGATACGTTGAAGGATTGGGATAATGTTTCCGTGATCAATAACGATATCCTGAAAACGGATATCAAAAAGATCGCAGATGAGAAAAACGGCGGTAAGCCTGTGAAGGTGGTTGCGAATCTGCCGTATTACATTACGACTCCGATCATCATGGGGCTTTTTGAGAAGAATGTTCCTGTGGATTCGATCACTGTCATGGTGCAGAAGGAGGTTGCAGACCGTATGCAGGTTGGTCCCGGTACCAAGGATTACGGTGCGCTTTCCCTGGCTGTGCAGTATTATGCGAAGCCGGAGATCGTTGCGAATGTACCGCCGAACTGTTTTATGCCGCGGCCGAAGGTTGGAAGTGCGGTGATCAAGCTGACGCGTTATGAGAAGCCGCCGGTGGATGTGAAGGATGAGGGGCTTATGTTCCGTCTGATCCGTGCATCTTTTAACCAGAGGAGAAAGACGCTTGTGAACGGTATCAGAAATTCCGGAGATTTTTCCCTGAGTAAGGATGAGATCGAGGATGTGTTCAACAGGTGTGACCTTCCGCTGAATATCAGGGGTGAGGCGCTGACACTGGAGCAGTTTGCGATGCTTGCCAACTGTATTTATGATGAGAAAAATTAATATATGATAAACGCAAAAAGAGCCCGGGCAGCTGTTCCGTCCGGGTTCTTTTTGCGTTTCCGGACGGGAATGTTGGAGAGGTTTCCTGTCCGGATCTATATATCGTCATAGAAAGGAGGTTATGTCTGAGGTGTCAGACATAAGTAAGTAATGAAAAATTTACATTTTCTATTTTACTGATGAGATGTTAGGAAAGTTTGTTTAAAATATGAAAATATTGTGAATATATTTTTGGCGATATACATAAAGTCTGAATGGTGTGGGTGGGAATGGGGAAAATTGAGGTTTACAGAGGGGTGGGGGTGTGTGGTATACTGAGGGGCGTCGAAAAGGTAATGATGAGGTAATAAAAAGGCAGTAAAAGATAGTTAAAAATAGTAAAAGGCAATTTTTGATAAGGGCTGGTGCCCGTATGGAGGTTGAATATTATGAGAAGATTGAACAAGGTTACAGCTTTGGTTATTGCGGGTGTTATTTCATGTACATCTCCGATGATGGTTATGGCGTCTGATTCTGGTTCTGTTATGAGTCAGGCGGAGGAGATCCTGAAGGATAATGAGGTTGGGTCTCTTGCTTCTGATCCGGATAAGGTTGGGGATATCATTGTTTATGTGAAGGGGCTTTTTGATTCTAACCAGATCACGGATGATGAGATTTCTCAGGGGATCGATGAGGCTGCGGATCATTTTGGGGTGAGTCTTAATGAGGATGATAAGAGTTCGCTGGTTAATATTATCAGTAAGTTCCGTGGAATCGAGATGAGTGATGATCAGATCAAGGGGTATGTGAGTGATGCTTATAGTACTTTGAAGGATATGGGTGTTACGAAGTCTGATGTGAAGAATATTTTTGAGAAGGCGATTGAGTTTATTAAGGGGATGCTTTCACGGCGGTGATGGTTTGTGATGGCTGGTGTTTTTGATGATGTTTTAGATGGAGTTTGAGTTAGAGGGTGAGGGTTGTGGCTCTTTTGTTGGGGTTGTTGTTGGTTTGTTTGGCTGAGATGTACAATATGTACAATGTTTAGGGCTTTGGTTTTGTTTGTGAATGTGGTGTTTTTATAAATTGGGGGAGGGTGTTTTGAAAAAAATTGTGCAAATGCGCTAATTGTTTACGAGATGTTCATTGTTTGTTCATATTTGTTTGGTAGTATAGGGATAGTTCGAAAGAACGTTACGAAAGACGCTGTAATGGTGTGTATCTGTATCATTACACATACAATTTTTTTCATAATAATCGCCCCGGTAAGCCACTACCGGGGCACTCCTCGTTTTTGGGCCTTTTTGGGGCTCTTTTTTTGTGGGTGGGGATGGAGGGAGGGAGGGACGGACGGACTGCCGGAGGGGCGGCTGCATGGTCGTGCCTGGTGCGGTCGTTTCGCCGGGTTATACTAAGCGTCTGAGTCTTCTGCCGTGCAGGGCGCCCCATAACTCGCCATGTACGCTGATGCGTACCTGGCTCAGACAGATGGGGCTTACTCTGCGGCTTGTGGCCGCAGAGTACCTTCCCGTCAGAAGCCTCAGGCGCTAAGTATGACCAGCGGCTTACTCCGACGCACCGGGTCCCGACCATGTAGCCGCCCCTCCGGCAGTCCGTCCTGTGCGTTGGTTGTGGGAGTGATAAGTTTGTGTGGTGATTGGGTGGGTAATTTATGTTGGATGTATAAACTGTATCCTTTGTTAGGGATATTTGTAGTATTGAGGGGAGTATTTTCTGCTGAGGGGGTGTTTTGAGTGAGGGATTTTTTTGGATGTGTGGGGATTGAGTGGTCTGACGGGAGGTGGTGGGCCATCAGCGCTGCGCTGGATGGCTGCAAGGGCTGAGTTTCCTTGTGGTCTGACGGGGGGATGTGTGGCATCGGCGCTGCGCTGGATGCCTGTGAGGTGTGCTGGAGGTGAGTGATGTATGTGTGGCATCGGCGCGTGCTGGATGCCTGTGAGGTCTGGGGCTTGTGGAAAAAAATATAGCGCGGGTGGGGTGTGCATGCTATAATGATTAGGATTATAGTGCTGTCGGCTGTTTTGGGGGCGGCGGTGGTTTGTTTTTTGTTTGAATGGGAGGTCTGGATATGGCGGAGTCTATGAAGGATTTTGAGAGGGAGCTGGAGGCTTCTTTTAAGAGGATCGATGAGGGTGATATTATCTCAGGGACTGTTGTGAGTGTGGATGAGTCGGGGGTTGTTCTTGACCTTAAGTTTTATGCTGAGGGTTTTATTCCGGTGGAGGAGTTTTCCCGGGTGCCGGGGTTTAATATTAAAGAGGCTGTTCAGCCGGGGGATGAGGTTCAGGCGATGGTTCTTCGCAGGGATGATGGTCAGGGGAATATTCTTCTTTCCAGAGCGGATGCTGCGGATGTGCTTGCCTGGGACAGGCTGAAGGAGCTTCAGGATTCGGGTGAGGTGCTGGATGTTGTTGTGAAGGGGATCGTTAACGGGGGTGCCATTGCTTATGTTGAGGGTGTCCGTGGTTTTATTCCGGCATCCAGGCTTGCTTTGGAGTTTGTTGAGGATACTGAGGTGTTTCTGAATAAGCCGATCCAGGTGCGTGTTATCGAGGCTGATAAGGCGAAGAAGAGGCTGGTGCTTTCGGCCAGGGAGATTCTTCGTGAGAGGGCTGAGGTGGAGAGACGGAGTAAGATTTCCAATATCCAGGTTGGTTTTGTGACTGAGGGTACGGTTGAGAGTTTGCAGCCGTATGGTGCTTTTGTAGAGCTTGGGAACGGGGTTTCCGGGCTGGTGCATATTTCTCAGATCTGTGAGAAGAGGATACGGAAGCCTTCTGAGGTTTTGAGTGTTGGGGATAAGGTTAAGGTGAAGGTTATCGCGATCAAGGATGGTAAGCTGAGCTTGAGTATTAAAGAGGCATCGGATCTGATGGCTAAGGAGGTTGAGGAGGAGTCTTTTGAGCTTCCGGAGTCGGGGGAGGAGGCTACTACTTCCCTGGGTGCTTTGTTTGCAAATATTAAATTATGATTATTTTGGATGAAAAAGGATGGATGTGTATGAAAAAACCGGAGAGAATATTTGTAATCGGACATAAGAATCCGGATACGGATTCCATCTGTTCGGCTATTGCTTATGCGGATATTAAAAACAGAACTACGCAGAATAAAAAATATATCCCGAAGAGAGCGGGGCAGATCAATGAGGAGACCAGGTATGTGCTGAACCGTTTTGGCGTACAGCCGCCGGCTTATCTGGGAAATATCGGTACGCAGGTCAAGGATATGGATATCCGGACCAGTCCGCAGGCGGATAAGAATATGTCGCTGAAGAATACCTGGGATCTGATGCAGGAGAACGGGATCGTTTCTCTTCCGATCCGGGATAAGGATGGGTGTCTGGAGGGGCTTGTGACGATTGGTGATATCGCAAAGACCTATATGGATACTACAGATAGTTATCTTCTTTCCAACGCGAGGACGCAGTATCGGAGAATTGCCGAGACTGTTGGCGGTGAAGTGGTGGAAGGTAACGGGCACGGATATTTTGTGAAGGGGCGTGTGCTTGTCGGTACTGCCAACCCGAAGATGCTGGAGGGCTACGTTGAGGAGAATGATATGATCATCATGGGTGACCGTGAGGAGGATCATCTTCAGGCAATCAGCCAGAATGTCAGCTGTATCATCGTGGGGCTGAATATCGTGGTTTCCGAGAAGGTTGTAAAGCTTGCTCATGAGAAGAATATCGTGATCATCCGGTCTCCGTATGATACGTTTAATATTGCGCGTCTGATCAATCAGAGTATCCCGGTCAGCTTTGTTATGAAGCGGGATAACATGGTTACGTTTAATACCGAGGATTTTACGGATGATATCCAGGATGTTATGATCAAAAACCGTCACAGGGCGTTTCCGGTGATCAATCCTCATGGTAAGTGTATCGGTACGATCTCCAGACGTAATTTTCTGGATATGCATAAAAAGAAAGTGGTTCTTGTGGATCATAATGAGGTGGATCAGGCTGTTGATAATATCGAGAAGGCGGAGATCCTTGAGATCATCGATCATCATAAGCTGGGTACCTTGCAGACCATGACGCCGGTTGCTTTTCGTAATGAGCCGGTGGGATGTACGGGCACGATCCTTTATGAGATCTACGGAGAGCAGAGACTGGAGATCCCGGAAAAGATCGCGGGGCTTCTCTGTGCGGCTATTATTTCGGATACATTGATGTTCCGTTCACCGACCTGTACGCAGACGGATAAGATCGCTGCCAGTGCTCTTGCGCTAATCGCGGGAATCAAGATCGAGGAGTTTGCCCGAGAGATGTTTTCTGCGGGAAGTAATCTGAAGGATAAGTCTCCGGAGGAGATTTTTTATCAGGATTACAAGAAGTTTATCGGTGAGGGTAATGTTTCCTTTGGTGTGGGTCAGATCAGTTCCATGGACAGCGAGGAGCTTAAGGAGATCAAGGAGAAGCTGATGCCGTTTATGGTGAGTGAGTGTGGCCGTCATGATATCACGAGAGTTTATTTTATGCTGACGAATATCCTGGAGGAGTCTACAGAGCTTCTGTTTTACGGAGAGGGCAGCCAGCAGATGGCGGAGATCGCTTTTGAGCGGAAACCGGATGGAGATACCTTCAGTCTGCCGGGTGTGGTTTCCAGAAAGAAGCAGCTGATCCCGGCTATGATGGAGGCTGCTCAGCTGATGAACAGCGATTATGCATAAGAGGTGACGGAAAATGGCGAAACAGTTATGGAAGCCGGGGAACATGATCTATCCGCTGCCGGCTGTAATGGTGAGTGTTACCGATGGTGAGGGAAACGATAATATCATAACGGTTGCATGGACGGGTACGGTGTGTACCAATCCGGCGATGGCTTATATTTCTGTCCGACCTTCCCGTTATTCCTATGATATGATCCGGAAAACGGGTGAATTTGTGATCAATCTGACAACGGAGAAGCTGGCGTATGCAACGGATTTCTGCGGGGTCCGTTCGGGACGTGATGTGGACAAGTTTCGGAAGCTGAACCTTACGAAAGAGAAAGCGCAGTTTGTTTCTGCACCGATGATCGGGGAGGCTCCGGTTTCGATCGAGTGCAGGGTGCGTGAGGTGAAGGAGCTGGGGTCTCATGACATGTTTCTTGCGGATGTGCTTGCGGTCCATGCGGATGAAGCTTATATGGATAAAAATAACAGGTTTTGTCTCAATGATGCAGGTCTTCTGGTCTATTCCCATGGGGAGTATCTGGCGGGTGGCCGGAAAGTGGGAACCTTTGGCTATAGCGTAAAGAAGAAGCAGCAGAAATCGGAGAAGGCAGAGATGGCGGGAAAGTCAGGTATGCCAGGGAAGTTAAAGACGTCGGGAAAGCCAGGGATGTCAGGGAAGTTAAAGACGTCGGGAAAGCCAGGGACGTCAGGGAAGTTAAAGACGTCGGGAAAGCCAGGGATGTCAGGGAAGTTAAAGACGTCGGGAAAGCCAGGGATGTCAGGGAAGTTGAAGATGTCAGGAAAGCCAGGGATGTCAGGGAAATTAAAGACGTCGGGAAAGGCAGGGAGAGAGAAACGGTAGGTTCTGCGGAGCCGTAACGTTTGTTGAGGTTTGGCAGCTGTTATGCTAATATGAAAGGATACAGTATGAATAATATTACACTGATAGGGATGCCTGGTGCGGGGAAGAGCAGCATCGGTGTCGTACTTGCGAAGGTACTTGGTTACCAGTTTATTGACTCAGATCTTCTGATCCAGAAGGAGGAGAAAAGGACTCTGAGTGAGATCATTGCGGATGAGGGTACAGAGGGCTTCAAGGCGATCGAGAATCGTGTGAATGCTTCGATCCAGGTGGAGAATACGGTGATCGCTACCGGTGGAAGTGTGGTTTACTGCGATGAGGCTATGCAGCATCTGAAGTCTGAGGGTGTTGTGGTGTATCTTAAGATCTCGCTGGAGCTTCTTTCCAGGCGTCTTGGTAATCTTAAGGGGCGTGGTGTTGTGCTCAAGGAGGGGCAGACGCTGGCGAGTCTTTATGATGAGCGTGTTCCTTTGTATGAGAAATATGCGGACATTGTGGTGGATGAAGAGGATAAGGATCTGGAGGGGAGTCTCCAGGTTGTGCTTGAGGCACTGAAGAACAGGGGAGATAAGGCGTAACTGTTGGCTTGTGGAAACGGTTTGCTGGAGTGTTTCGGGTCATGGGTTGTGACAGGTTTTCGTCATAAATTGTTTACAAATCTGAAATATGTGTTATAATATACAACTGACCTAAAAAACGGTATTGCGGAACGTTTGTTCCTGCAGTAAATTCAGAGAAAGTTTCTGCTCATAGAGGAGTAAATAATAGAGGTGTGTTATGGAACAGTATGTGATTAAAGGCGGCAATCCTCTGGTTGGAGAAGTGGATATTGCGGGTGCGAAGAATGCGGCGCTTGCGATATTGTCAGCAGCCATTATGACTGATGAAACTATATTGATCGAGAATCTGCCAGATGTTAGGGACATCAATGTTCTGCTTGAGGCGATCTCCGAGATCGGGGCTCAGGTTGAGCGTATTGATAAGTCTACTGTAAAGATCAACGGTTCTACTATCGGCAATCTCAGCGTGGATTATGAGTTTATCAAGAAGATCCGTGCTTCTTATTATCTTCTGGGTGCTTTGCTTGGTAAGTATAAGCATGCGGAGGTTCCGCTTCCGGGTGGATGTAATATCGGCAGCAGGCCGATCGACCAGCATCTGAAGGGTTTCCGTGCTCTTGGTGCGGATGTTGATATCTGTCATGGTGCTATTGTTGCCAAGGCGGAGAATCTGCATGGCAGCCATATTTTCCTGGATGTGGTTTCTGTTGGTGCTACTATTAATATTATGATGGCTGCTTCTATGGCGACTGGTCGTACGATCATTGAGAATGCTGCGAGGGAGCCGCATGTTGTTGATGTGGCGAATTTCCTGAACAGTATGGGGGCGAATATCAAGGGTGCTGGTACGGATGTGATCCGTATCCGTGGTGTTGAGACGCTTCATCGTACGGAGTATTCGATCATTCCGGACCAGATCGAGGCTGGTACGTTTATGTTTGCTGCTGCGGCTACTCGTGGTGATGTTACTGTTCGTAATGTTATTCCTAAGCATCTTGAGGCTACTACGGCTAAGCTTGAGGAGATCGGGTGTGAGGTTGAGGAGTTTGATGATGCAGTTCGTGTCCGTGCGCCGCATGTGCTTCATCGTACGCATGTGAAGACGTTGCCTTATCCTGGTTATCCTACGGATATGCAGCCGCAGATCGCGGTTACTTTGGCTTTGGCTGAGGGTACGAGTATTGTTACTGAGAGTATTTTTGAGAACCGGTTTAAGTATGCGGATGAGCTTTCCCGGATGGGTGCCAATATTAAGGTGGAGGGGAACTCTGCTATTATTGATGGTGTGAGGAAGCTTACGGGGGCGCGTGTGAGTGCGCCGGATCTTCGTGCGGGGGCTGCGCTTGTTATTGCGGGGCTGGCTGCTGAGGGTGTTACGGTTGTTGATGATATTGTTTATATCCAGCGTGGGTATGAGAATTTTGAGGAGAAGCTCAGGAGTCTTGGGGCTGAGATTGAGAGGGTTTCCAGTGAGAAGGAGATTCAGAAGTTTCGGCTGCGCGTTGGGTGATGGTTGGTGACAACTGGTAACGATTGATGATAATTGGATATTTGAGTTTTGCGTTTTTGGGAGAGTTCCCGGGTGTTTGGCCTGGGGGCTCTTTTTTTGTGTGGGTGGGAGGGATGAATGGAGGGAGGGACGAACGGACAGTCTGCCAGCGGGGCGGCTGCATGGTCGTGCCTGGTGCGGTCGTTTCGCCGGGTCATACTAAGCGTCTGAGTCTTCTGCCGTGCAGGGCGCCCCATAACTCGCCATGTACGCTGATGCGTACCTGGCTCAGACAGATGGGGCTTACTCTGCGGCTTGTGGCCGCAGAGTACCTTCCCGTCAGAAGCCCCAGGCGCCAAGTATGACCAGCGGCTTACTCCGACGCACCGGGTCCCGACCATGCAGCCGTCCCGCTGGCAGTCTGTCCGTTCTGTTTTTTTGGGGGTGTGAGGGGTGGTGGTTTGCCGGAAGGGGATGAGCCATCAGCGCTGCGCTGGATGGCTGCAAAGGCTGAGTTTCCTTGTGGTTTGCCGGGAGGTGGTGTGGCATCGGCGCTGCGCTGGATGCGTTGTGGGGTGAGTTGACATCGGCGCTGTGGTGGATGCTGTGGGATGTGGTATTGGTGGTGTGGGGATGGCGGTTTTTGTCGAAGGGTTTTTGTTGACTTTTGCTGGTGGGATGGTTATACTGAAGGTACATATCTGGGAACATTCTGGGCCGTTCGGCTATCTGATCCCCATATGGTTGGTTGTATAAATATGGCGGGGAGGAGCCGGTTGGTTGTGTGAGGCTTTTTCTTTTGCCATCATAGTGAAAGGAGGAGTCTTATGCAGAGGAAGCGGCTTGAGGATATGAATCTTCTGGATGATTTTTTGTTTAATGCGGTGATGACGTTTCCTGGTATTGGTGAGAGGTTATTAACAGTTAAATATAAATTATAAAATCATATAAGTACATGTTGAGTTTTATAAGATATTAGAGTGGAATATTATGGAAAGGAGCTGATGCTTTGAGGAAATATTATTCTATACATGAATTTTCAAAAATTATAGGCGTATCCGCCCAGACATTATGAAATTGGGATGCCAATGGAAAACTTCATCCGCATCATACTACAGTAAGCGGCTATAGATATTATTCTGACGAGCAACTCAACCAGGTAATAAATGTAAAGCCTAAAAATCGCATTACAATTGGATATTGTCGCGTTTCCAGCCATAAACAGAAAGATGATCTGGAACGACAGATTGATAATACTGAAAAATCCGAACAGCAGGAACTTGTTGAAGATCTGGTTCAGATAATCACAGTATTCAGTTGCAAATTACAAGGAAAACGAGCGAATAAAGCTAAGAAACTTATCCGGGAACTGATACAGGAGGAAGTAGATGGTAAAAGCCATAAAAGCAATGTTGATACCAAACAATGTACAGAAAACTAAGATGTTTCAGTACGCAGGTGCTTCAAGATTTGCTTATAACTGGGCTTTGGCAAGGGAAATAGAAAACTATGAAAAAGGCGGAAAATTCATTTCAGATGCAGAACTCAGAAAAGAATTTACAAAGCTTAGACATTCTGATGAATACGCATGGTTATTGAGTATTTCAAATAATGTAACCAAACAGGCAATCAAAGATGCCTGCACTGCTTATAAGAACTTTTTCAAAGGTTTGCAGAAATTCCCAAGATTCAAGTCAAAAAAGAGATCAATGCCGAAGTTCTATCAGGATAATATTAAGATACAATTCAGCAATACTCATGTTAAGTTTGAAGGATTTTCTTCGAGCAGGAAAAGAAATAAACAAAAACTAAATTGGGTAAGACTTGCAGAGCATGGTCGTATTCCTACAGATGCTAAATACATGAATCCGAGAATATCTTTTGATGGGTTGAACTGGTGGATCAGCGTATGTGTGGAATTTCCTGATTGCATAGAAAAACTTAATGATGATGGAATTGGTATAGATCTAGGAATCAAAGATCTGGCTATTTGCTCTGATGGAGCTAAGTATAAGAACATCAATAAAAGTCAGAAAGTAAAGAAACTAGAAAAACAGAAACGCAGATTACAGCGTAGTATCTCTCGTTCTTACGAGAAAAATAAGAAAGGAGAAAGTTACTGCAAAACAAATAATGTAATCAAAAAGGAAAAACTTTTATTAAAACGAAATCACAGATTAACAAATATCCGTAAGAACTATTTGAATCAGACTACATCTGAAATTGTAAGTCGAAAACCAAGATTTATTTGTATTGAAGATTTGAATGTTAGTGGAATGATGAAAAATAGACATTTATCAAAAGCAGTTCAGAATCAGGGGTTTTTTGAGTTTAGAAAGCAGCTTGAACACAAGTGCAGGGATAAAGGGATCCAGCTTATTGTGGCTGATCGGTTTTATCCATCATCAAAGCTTTGCAGTTGCTGTGGAAACATTAAAAAAGACTTGAAATTATCTGACAGAATTTATAAATGTGATTGTGGAAATGTCATTGATAGAGATTTTCAGGCATCTATAAATCTCAAGGCTTATGGAGAAAGAGTTGCAAGCTAACACTAAAACGTTAGTGCAAATATGTACGGGTACGTTAATCCGGAATTTACGCCTATGGAGAGTACAAGAACTTGTGAGTAGATAGATATTTATATCATCAAAAGCATACTCGTTG
>ENA-OQIH01001189-OQIH01001189.1-human-gut-metagenome-genome-assembly--contig:-NODE-1189-length-12188-cov-3.981670_pt1 | contig 12188 bp, 9 predicted proteins | sample MGYA00242575_ERZ504740 | MGnify/ENA primary metagenome ERZ504740 (study PRJEB26092, sample SAMD00036192) | human gut metagenome | host: Homo sapiens | study: EMG produced TPA metagenomics assembly of...
GGTGTGCCGATCGCCGCCGCGACCGCGGAGTCCCGCCGTGCGTGCACGGCCGCGGCGCGCTTCGCCGCCGACCCGTTCGATGCGCCTCGCCCCGCCACCGACGCCGTCGCCCATGGCGTGGTCATGCCCGGTATGGATATCACGCTGAAATCGCTGAAGAATCCGTTCCTGTTCCGCCTCGCGGACGGACGATTCGCCACCGCCGCGACCCGTACCGCCCGCGGCGGTGAACCGGATGGTTCCGAACGGTCGGCATTCCTGCTCGCCATCAGCGATGATCTGACGGCGTTCGACCAGCGGGGGCTGGTGCTGTTGCGCACCACCGGTGGGGTCAATCGCCCGTCCGTCTCTTTCGACGCCGCGGACGCGTGCTACGTCGTCTCCTGGACCGGTGACGATGGCAAGGCACGCACCGCGCGGACGGCCGATATCGTAGCCGCCGCCGGTTCGGGCAGGCCGCTTGATGTCGTGGAATCGGCGTCGTCGCAGCCGCTGCGCCAGACCGGGGATTGCGGCATTCCGAACGCCGTCGTCGGCAACAGCATCGCCATCAGTGAGCCGGAGGCCGAGCGCCTGATGGAACGCTTCGGCCGCATCCGCAATACCGGAACGTCCGTGCCCGCCCAGCGAATCGATGCGGGCCTGCGTGGTGAGGATGCCCGGAATGCAGTCATGGCCTTGGCCGCGACCCGTGCGGAGCTGGCCTACAGCGATGGCTCGCAGGCCGCGCGCGCGGTGGATTGGAATATGGCCCAGCTTGAGGCCATCGCCCAGGAGGCCTCCGAGGGAACGCTCAAGGCCGGCCAGACCCGTACCGTCGAAGGTGTGATCCGCCAGAGCGTCTATCCGGTGCCGTTCGCGGTGGAGCGCGCCGATCCGTCGGTGTTCGCGTGGAAGTTCAATGGCAAGCCGATGTTCATGTTCATCGCCACCGATGACACCGACGGTAATTGCGTGGACCCGAACAACGGCAGGACCCATATGCCGCTGCGCATCGCCGACTCCATCGAAGCGCTTTCCGACGCCGCGGGCGGACGGGCCAAGGAGATCGATCTGCTCGCATGCGGCGATCTCAATAGCGAAGATCGTCCGATGACCGGCTGCTTCTGGGCGCCGGAACTGCATGTGATCGGCGGCAAGCTGTCGGTTCTGTTCATGCCTTGCTTCGACGGTCCGCGCGTCAATCCCGACGGCACCCCCAACGATCGTGCCGGCAAACCGGACATGTGGACCGGCAGCTGCCACATCATGCAACTCAAGCAGCATTCCGACGGCACTGATTTCGATCCACGCGAGCCGGAGAACTGGACGGTGCCCGAGCCCATCCTCGACCCGGATGGCGAGGCCCTCAACCCGATCCAGCGCATTTCGCTTGACATGACCGTGCTGTGCGATTCAGGCCGCTGGTACTACGCATGGCAGCAGGTCGGTAGCATCTGGATCGCCAGCTTCGACCCGGATCGTCCGGCGAAGCTCGCCAGCAAGCCAAAGCAGATCGTCGTGCCGGAATTCGCGTGGGACAACATGATCGCCGAAGGGCCGAACGCCATCGTGCATGACGGAACGATTTTCCTGATCTACTCGGGCTCGCTGGTCGGCATCGACTACACGACCGGTCTGGTCACCGCGCCGGCGGGGCGGGGCGTCGATTTGACCGATGCCAGCGCATGGACGAAGCTCGATTATCCGTTGCAGAAGTCCGGCATGTACAACGGGCGGTGGCAGCTTGGCACGGGACATGGCATGTGGTCTCATGACGAGGACGGCAACCTCATCTACGTGTTCCACAATGCCGAGTACGAGAACGGGCGCTATGGCGGCCGTGACGCCCAGGTGCGCCGCGTGCACTGGTCCAAGGAGGGTATGCCCATTTTGGATATGCAGACGGCGGAAGAGCTTGACCCCGACTATGCTAGGGTGACTATGGAGGTCGGTCGCGAGGGCGACTGGGCTCGCTGAATGCCAGAAGGGGTAGAGGGGTATATATGCCGAAGCGAACTGGGGGAAGCGGCGAGCATGTCGTGACCATGCGCGAGGTGGCCAAAGCGGCCGGCGTATCGATAAAAACGGTTTCCAACGTTGTCAACGATTACGAATTCGTCTCGCAGGCCACGCGCGACAAGGTCAACAAAGCCATCGCGGAACTGGGATACACGGTGAACGTGTCGGCACGCAACCTGCGCCGAGGGCAGACCGGCATCATCGGCCTGGCCATTCCCGACCTGCAGATGCCGTACTTCGCGCAACTGTCGTCGCTCGTCATCGAGGAGGCGAAGAAGGTCGGCCTGCGCGTGATCGTGGAGCCGACGCAGTATTCGCGTGACGGTGAGCTGGAGGCGTTGCACGGCGCCCAGCAGACGATGATCGACGGCCTGATTTACAGCCCTTTGGAGCTTGGGCAGGATGATGTCGATCAGCTGAAGGTCGATTATCCTCTCGTGCTGGTCGGTGAACGCATCTTTACCGACCAGGTGGACCATATCGCCACGGAGAACGTCGAAGGTGCGAAGCGGGCCACGCAGTATCTGCTGACGACCGGCTGCCGGCATGTGGCGGTGGTTGGCGTGCATCGTGGCGAGAAGGTCGGTTCCGCCGCGCTGCGCTATCAGGGGTATCTTGAGGCTCTGGAGGAGGCCGGCGTCGAATTCGACGATCGGCTGGTCGTCGAATCGGGCATGTGGCATCGTAGCGACGGTGTGAGGGCCATGAACACGTTGCTGGATTCCGGCGTCGAGGTCGATGGCGTCGTCGCATTGAACGACATGCTGGCTTCCGGCGTGATGCATGCCATTCAGATGCGTGGCCTGCGCATTCCCGATGATATTTCCGTGGTCGGCTTCGATAATTCCGACGATTCGCAGTACCTGTCGCCTGCTTTGACGTCGATCGCGCCGGGACTTGAGGCGGTCGCCCGTCTGTCGGTGAAGGTGCTCAAGGAACGCATCGACGGCCGTGACCCGAATGTCGACAAGCCGGGGGAGAAGATCTTCCGCAAGGTCTCGTCGTCGCTGGTCGTGCGCCAATCCACCAAACTCCCCGCCGATTCCCTCGTTCTCTAAGCGTTCGTCTGCCTGCGGCAAATTTCCTGGCGTACCGGGATACTTTCCGTCCGGCCCTCGTTGCCGTACCCATCGGTTGGCTCTTCCCCCAAGGTGCCGCCGCCGGGCATGGGCGCTCGACCGTAAGCTTGGCCGAACGGCCTTGAGTGTGTCGAGCACCCATGACCGACGGCGGCACCGACATTGGCATGAATGGCGCAAACGATGGACGCCCATGACCGACGGCGGCACCGCATCCAAGCATCTTCTGACAATGACGCGCCCAAGTTGTTACAACGATGTAAGAATGATATATTCAACGTTGTAAATACTGGAACAACGGATTGAGAAGGACTAAACATGGTTGTTTACAACAATCCGATCGTGCTTCAGCGCGCAGACCCCTGGGTGCTCAAGGTTGACGGCGAGTATTATTTCACCGCCTCCGATCCGGAATACAACTGCATCGCCATCCGGCACGCGTCGAACATCAACGATCTGCAGAAGGCTCCCGAGACGGTGGTGTGGCGCAAGCACGAATCCGGCCCGGCAAGCATCTACATCTGGGCCCCCGAACTACACCGCATCAATGGCGCATGGTATATCTACTTCGCAGGCGCCGCAACGGATTTCGAAGCATCCGGCCTGCCGACGCACCGCATGTTCGTGCTGGAGAACACCGACGACGACCCGACCTCCGACAATTGGGTGGAGAAGGGCCAGATCGTCACCCCGGTCGACTCCTTCGCACTTGACGCCACCACCGAAGTGATCGATGGCGTGCAGTACTTGGTATGGGCGCAGAAGGATCCCGCTATCGAAGGCAACTCCAATCTGTATATCGCCAAGATGGCCAATCCGTGGACGCTGGGCAGCGAGCCCGTCATGCTGACCAAACCGGAATACGACTGGGAATGCATCGACTTCCTGGTCAACGAAGGACCGGCCTTCCTGTTCCATGAGAACAAGATCTACATCACGTATTCCGCCTCCGGCACCGGCGTTCCGTACGCCGTGGGGCTGTTGACCGCCGAGCGCGGCAGCGATCTGCTGGACAAGGCCTCCTGGGCCAAGAGCCCGGTGCCGGTGTTCAAGACCTGCGCCGAGAACGGCCAGTATGGCCCGGGCCACAATTCATTCACCAAGTCCGAGGACGGCACCGAGGATCTGATGATCTACCACTGCCGTAATTACACGGAAATCAAGGGCGATCCGCTGTTCGACCCGAATCGCCACGCGCGCGTCGGTGTGGTCAAGTGGACCGCCGACGGTCCGGATTTCGGCGTGCCGGAACCTGATAATCTATGGACCCCCACTACCACGGACGTATTGCCCGCCGATGGCGGCCCGCTTGCGGGAACTCCGGCCGTAGGCCACTGAGGGGCGTGGCCGGAGGGGTCGCCCCGTCTATAACCCCATCCATGAAGCTGGCTGTTGTCGTCGGCGTGTTACCGTTTGTACAACGATGAAAATAGCTGTATAATCAAAATTACAACGTTGCAAATGAGCAGGGAGGCTCAATCGAAAAGGATTCTTCCCATTCGGATTGCAACGAGGAGCGGTCCAGCGATGGTCCGTTGAGGAAAAGGAAGGAAACAATGTCTACATCCAGGCATCTTACCGGGTTACGGCGCTTTGCCAAGGCTGCCGTAGCCGTGTGTGCGTCACTTGGACTTGTGCTTGCCGCCGGAGGCTGCGGTGCCTCTTCGGGTGAAAGCAAGACCATTTACTTCTGGAACAATCTGGTGGGCGATGACGGTCCTGCAATGCAGCGCATCGTCAAGGAATACAACGCCCAGAGCGATTACAAGGTCGTTTTCCAGCCGATGAACGGCGGCGATCTGACCACGAAGATCTACTCCGTGATGCAGACCGGCAAGAACATCCCCGACATCATCATCGGCGACCAGTTCCAGACCGCCGTTCTGCAGTCCCAAGGTCTGCTCGACACCATGGACGATTGGCAGAAGGTCGCCCCGGACCTCAAGGAAAGCAGCTTCCTGCCCGCCACTTGGAAGGGCGTCACCGTCAATGGCAAGGCCTACGGCATTCCGCTGTATCTGTACCAGATGGCCATCTACTACAACAAGGATCTGGTCAAGAAGTACAACCTGCAGTACATCCTCGACGACGGATTCGTCACCATCGACGAGATCAAGGACCTCAAGGGCAAGCTGCCCAAGGGCACCTACGCCCTGACCTACGGCAACCTTCCGTGGGCATTCATGTCCCTGCTGTACGGCGCGGGCGGCACGCTTGAGAACGACATGGACGACCTGACCAAGGACGTGTGGCGCAAGCCCATGGAGAAGCTCAAAGAGGCATACGACGCCGGTGTGATCGCCCCGATGGACGTCGACGGCGAGCAGGCATTCGGTTCCGGCAAGGCCGTGTTCGCACAGCTCGGCACTTGGGCGCAGGGCAACATGTCCAACACCTTGGGTTCCGACAAGATAGCGGAGGCCAACACCCTGCAGTACAGCGCCGACAATCCGGTGAACTTCTTCTACCAGTGCAACTGGATGCAGCTGAAGGACCCGCACCGCTCCGCGGCGAAATCCGCAGCCGCCGCCGACTTCGTCAAGTACGTGTACGAGCACTGGATGGATTGGTCTGAGGTCGGTTCCATCTCGCCGGCATACCGCGATCTGAACAACCCGAAGTATCAAAAGCTGATCCAGGCGTCCTTCACCAACAGCAAGAAGGAACGCGACTACATCAAGACCTCCAACTACCTCTACGGAGGCTACGCGACCGCTGGTTGGGGCACATACAACGACATCGTCTACGGCAATGTTGGTCTTGAAGAAGGTCTGAAGACCCTCGACCTCATGGCCCAGGGCCAAATCGAGATTCAGGAGGAATCGTGATGAGCAAGACATCTACGATCGGATCCGCAAAATCATCCATGAAGCGCAAGAACTCCATCTGGCACGCGCTGCCGTACATCGCTCCGCACTTCATCATCTTCGCCGTCTTTGGCATCATCCCGATTATCTTCGGCATTGGACTGGCGTTCACCCGCTGGAACATGGTCGGTGCGCCGAAGTTCGTCGGCCTGCAGAACTTCGCGAAGATCTTCGACCCCAGCACCTATTTCTACTCGATCTTCTGGCGTGATCTCGGCCACACTCTGCTCTTCGTGATGGTCAGCGTGCCGCTGACCATCATCGTGCCGCTGCTGCTCGCCGTGGCGCTCAGCAAGAAGGGACTCAAGGGTGCTGGTCTGTTCCAGGCGATCTTCTACATCCCAGGTCTGATCTCCATCGCCGCCGGTGCACTGGTCTGGCGTATGGTCTTCAACTCCCAGTTCGGTCTGCTGAACACCACCTTCCACACCGACATCAACTGGCTCGGCAAGAACCCGTACGCATGGATCACCATCTTCGTACTCGTGCTGTGGGCCGGTATCGGCGGCAACCTCGTCATCTACCGTTCCGCGCTCTCCGGCGTGGACGAGAGCCTCTACGAAGCCGCGAAGGTCGACGGAGCCGGTCCGGTCAGGATCTTCTTCTCCATCACTCTGCCGGAGATCAAGCTGCCGTTGTTCTACACCACCATCATGACCACCACGGGCGCCTTCAACGTGTGGGGCCAGCCGGTCATGCTGACCAACGGCGGACCGAACTACCAGACCCAGGTGCTGCTGATGGATATCAGGAACCTCGCGTTCCCCGCCGGCCCTGCGGCCGCCGGCATGGCTTCCGCAATGGCATTGCTGCTGGGCATCATCCTGATGGCCATCGCCGCAATCCAGCTGATCTTCATGAATAAGGAGGACTGAAGATGTCCGCTGCAACCACAGTCAATGTCGCAAGCGCGGCAATTCCTGAAAACAAAACCAAAAAGGTCTCCCCGTCGCTGATCGCCGTCTATGTGGTGCTCGTCGTGCTGGCAGTCGTCTGGCTGCTTCCGGTGATCTACACCGTGACGACTTCGTTCAAGTCGGTGGCCGAATTCACCTCCAACGCGTTCAACTTCCTGCCCGCGAAGTGGGTGCTTGACAACTACATGACGCTGATCGAGGCATCCGCCAGCTACCCGGTCCTGAACTGGCTGGGCAACTCGCTGAAATTATCTCGACCGTGTTCGCAGTGCTGTCCGTGTGCATCGTCGCGCTCGCAGGCTTCGGCTATTCCCGTCTGAACTTCAAGTACCGCGATACGCTGTTCTTCGTCCTGCTGCTCATCTCGATGTTCCCTGCCGTGGTCAACATGATCCCGCAGTACCGCATTATCGCCTCCCTCGGCTGGGTCAACACCTACTGGGCCTGCATCATCCCTGGCCTGGGCAACGTGGCGAACATCTTCCTGGTGCGCAACTTCATGAAGGGCATCCCGAAGGAACTGGACGAGGCGGCCGAAATCGACGGCGCCACTGATTTCCAGATCTTCACCCGCATCATGCTGCCGGCCATCCGCCCGATTCTGATCGTCATCTTCCTGTTCAGCTTCACCGGCGCTTGGAACGACTTCCTGTGGCCGACCTTGGTGTTCAACGACATCAACAAGATGCCGGTCACCGCTGGTCTGCAGCTGCTGAGCAACCAGATGGGCCAGTACAACCAGATGGGCTCCCTGATGGCGGCCACCTGCATGGCCATCATCCCGACCCTGCTGCTGTTCCTGTTCGCGCAGAAGTACTTCCTGCAGTCCCTGAACATCACCTCCGGCCTCAAGGGCTGATACCGGCCGAGTGAGATAATGCACAGGTCCGTCCCCAAACGGACGGGCTTGTGATTTTATCTTTCCCGAGCTGCGCATCGCACATCGGATGAGGCCACACCACGGAAAGGACCGATATGAATCCGCAAGGCAACACCATGCAGCCGCCGGCACCATTGGCTCGCAAGGCGGAACGAGTGCTGATGACCATCGCCGCCGCCTACAACGTGATCATGGCGTCCATCACACTGTTCATGTTCACCAGCTGGTTCAAAGGCCAAGCCTACGATCTGCTGGAACATAACGGTTTGCTGAAAACGGACTATTCCGCGGTGGACAACGCCTCGACGGTGGTGGGCATCTACGCGCTGCTGGTGCTGATTATCGGCATCGTCAGCTTCATCATGTCCATGCGGTGTCTCGCTCCCGGCACCACCAGCCGGTGGGTGATCATCTGGCTGGCAATCGTGGTGGTCTTCTCCCTGGGCACGATGGACCTCATCGGCCTTGCACTGTATTCCATCACCTTGGTCATCTATCTGGCCCGCAACAAGGCCATCGCGGCGCAGCAGGATGTGATCCGCACATGGGCCCGCACGCATCAGGGCTAATCCTCCTTCCCGAAGAAAGCTGTCGCTCCCGTGGCGGCGGCTTTCTTCGTATCCGCGCATGTTGACGCGGTACGTTATCGAACACGCAATTCACTTATCCAATTCATCCATCCACAACCACAAGGTGGGACCATGACCGACACAACCGACGACTACGGTTACCTGCTTGTCCACTTCATCGAGGATCCGGACGGCTACGCCGAGAAGATTTACATGGATATATCCGACGGTGACAATCCGCACCGTTGGGTGCCGCTCAACGATGGAAAGCCTGTGCTGGCTTCGCATCTCGGTACCACAGGCGTGCGCGATCCGCATATCATCCGCAATCCCGACACCGGCACGTGGTATATCATCGCCACCGATCTGCGTGTGTTCGGAGGCGACGGCGGCGGCTGGTACGAGTGGAGCCACCACGCCAGCACGAATCTCATCATCTGGGAATCCGACGATCTGCTCCATTGGAGCGAGCCGCGCATGCTCGACGTGTCCCGCAAGCCGGACGGCTCCCATCTGGAGCTTGGTATGGCCTGGGCATGCGAATGCCTCTGGGTGCCGGACTACTATCCGCAAGGCCATCACGGTGGGCGCGGCGCATTCGTCATGTATTGGTCCAGCACCGTGTTCGACGACGAGGATAGGACGCACGACGACAAGAACGTCTACTGCACCGTGCTGTGGGGCGCCACCACCGATTTCACGCAGGACACATTCGAATATGGCGGCGTATTCATCGACAACCACGGCGACGCCATCGACACCACGATGATCCAACGTCCGTTGCCGGACGGCAGTGTACGCACGTACCGCATCACCAAGGACAACGCGCATGGCACCGGCATCTGGATGGACCGCACCGACGCGAAGCGCTGGTGGGAGCCGGGGACGGTCTGGACCAAGGTGCAGGACCGGATTGGCGCAGGCTACGTGCCGGACGGCAACCCCGGCGGCGTGGAAGGTCCTGCGGTGTTCGCCAACCACCACAACAACGGTGGACCGGACGACGAATGGTACTTGTTCGTGGACGTGATTCCGTCGATTGGATACCGGCCGATGGTCAGCCGCGATCTCGATCAGGGCTGGGTGCCGTTGCAGGCGGACGATTACTTCCTCACCGCGCATACGAAACACGGTGGCGTCGCCTCGCTGACGCGCGTCGAATACGACCGTCTCGCCCAGCATGTGCATGCATTCTGACGAACGACGTTGACGACCGTGCGCCCGCGTGTGCACGCGGCAAAACCAAGGGGGGCTTCCCGGAATAACTGGGAAGCCCCCTTTGCGTGTTCGCTGACCGCGACGGCAATCGCAGTCAGCGACTGCTATTGCTGCTATGTATCGCCATTGGCGCCGTTATTACCGGAATTATCGCCACTGGTTCCTCCGCCATTGCCACCGTTGGTGTCGTTACCGTCGCCGTTAGCGGGGATACCGCCACTATTACCGCCGTCGCCACCGCCCTGACCGGTATTCTGCGTTTCCTCGGTCTGATTCGGCGTGGTCTGTTGGGTGTTCTCCTCGGTGCGCGGAGTCACGGTGGTCTGCTGCTTTCTAGTCCAGGTCTTCTGCGCGCCGGTGCCCCACGTACCGTCCGGTCCGCCGACCTTGCCGTTATCGGTGGCGTCGGGGAACGTTTCGTTCGGAGTGTCGGCAAGGGCCTGCTTCATGTATTCGGTGAACAGATGCACGGGGTAGTCGCTGCCGCCGGTCCATCGGCCGAACGAAGGGATCTGCTGCGGATTGCCGTTGGCGTCCGGATACCACATCGCCACAGAAGTCAGCATGGACGGCGTGTAGCCGATGAAGCTCGCTGCGTTGGAATCGTTTGCGGTGCCTGACTTGCCGGCAATGGTGTGCCCAGTGGCACGCGCCTCGGTGGCGGTGCCTCGCTGGACCACGCCGGTAAGCGCCTTCGTCACGAGATTTGCGTTGTTCGCTTCGAACGTCTGCTCCGCCGAGGTCGGCGCGTTGTACAGGTCGGTGCCGTTCGCCGTCTGCACTTGGGCAACGATATGCAGCGTCGGCTTGTTGCCTTGGTTGGCCAGTGTGGCGTATCCCTGCGTCATGTCCTTGAGGGTCAGGCCGTTGTTGCCGAGCACGGTGAACGGGTTGGAACCATCCAAAGACGAATCGTCAACGCCGGCCTGCCGTGCGGTTTCGGCGATTTTCTGTGCGCCGAGCTTGGTTTGCAGATCCATGTACACGGTGTTCGAGGATTGTTCCGTCGCCGTGTACAGGTTCACGTATCCCAGATTCTCGCCGCCGTAGTTGCTCACCGTTTCGGTGATGCCCGGGAACGTCCGGTACGAGTTGCCGTTGAAGTACGTGTTGAGGCTGACGCCTTCGTTGACGGCGGCCAGCAATGCGAACGGCTTCATGGTGGAGCCGACTTCGTACGTTGCCTGGGTGACGTTGTTGAGCTGCTTGGTCAGGTAGTCGTCTCCTGCGTACAGCGAGATGATGGAACCGTCCTTGGGGTTCACCGACAGCGCGCCGAACTGCATGCCGTCGGGCACGATGCCTTGCATGCCGTTTTGGGAGGGACTGATGGTGGAGAACATCAGGTCCTGCTTCGATTTGTCAATGGTGGTGACGATTTTGTAGCCGCCGGTTTCCAGGTCCTGCTTGCTGAACGCCTTGGTGTTGACGAGTTCGTTCTGCACCATCGTCAGCAGGTATCCGTTCGGTCCGGACATCTGGTTGTTCTGTTGGATTTCGATGGTTTGCGGGAATTTCGCGGCTTTCTTCTCGTCCGGCGTGATGTAGCCGTCTTCGTCCATGATGTTCAGCACGCGCTTGTAACGTTTTTCGGCTTGCTTGGGATTCACGTCGGGGGTCCATACGCTCGGCGCGGGAATGATGCCGGCAAGCATGGCCGCTTCGGAGAGCGTCATATCCTTCGCGTCCTTGCCGAAGTACGCTTTGGCCGCTGCCTGGATGCCGTATGCGCCACGGCCGAGATAGATGGTGTTCATGTAGTTGCACAACACCTGGCTCTTGTCCTGTGCTTGGGCGATTTTGACCGCCAGGAACGCCTCACGCAGTTTGCCCACGTACGAGGTGGTTTCGCCCAGATAATAGCGTTCCGCATACTGCTGGGTGATGGTGGAACCGCCCTGCCTGCTGCCGGTGGTCAGGTTGTTGTAGAACGCGCGTGCGATGCCGGTCGGATCGATGCCCTTATTGGTGTAGAAGGAGCGGTCTTCCGATGCCACGATCGCGTTGCCGACGTAGTCGGGCAGGTCTGCGCAGCTGATGATTTCGCGGTTCTGTTCCGCATAGCTGCCGATCGGCGTGGTGCCGTCGTTGTAGTACACGGTCGTCTTTTCGGCCAGCGCGAACTTTTCCGGCTGTGGGATTTCCGTGGTGGTGTACATGTAGGCGAACAGGCCGATGCCTGCCGCGATGAGCGCCGCGAAGATGCCGAGCACCCATTTGAGTACGAGATGCTTGTGTTTTCTGGTCTTTTTGGGTGCGCGATGCGAAGTGTGCTTCGGCCCCTGGGGCGGCTTGCTCAGCACTTCTCCATGGACCCCGTAGGTGGTGCCCACCCGTGGCGTCGTGGACGTTGCGCTGCCGCTGCGGGCGCTTTTTGAGCGTGAGCTGACACTTCGTGTTCGTGAAACCATGGTTTCCACCGTAGCCGAACGACCTGAAAAACAAGGGTGTAGATAGTGCTGTCCGACTGGAAAAACATGTTTTTGCGCAGCTTTTTTACAAATCGACAATCTGTTGACGACTGCCGTAATATGGCCGTTTTTCAGTGATTTTCAGTTTACAATGCGGTTTGTGGGTATGGATAACGTCCGAATTCCTGCGCACTTTCGGTTTTGTTCTTCGTTGAGATGTTGAAGCGGGCATGGCCCGCGTCCTGT
>ENA-OQIH01001190-OQIH01001190.1-human-gut-metagenome-genome-assembly--contig:-NODE-1190-length-12168-cov-4.888347_pt1 | contig 12168 bp, 11 predicted proteins | sample MGYA00242575_ERZ504740 | MGnify/ENA primary metagenome ERZ504740 (study PRJEB26092, sample SAMD00036192) | human gut metagenome | host: Homo sapiens | study: EMG produced TPA metagenomics assembly of...
CAGTCGCCCATGATTGTTCATGGATGGTCGCGCCGCAAACGACGTGTTGAACGACGGCATCGCCATAGCACGAGAATGTCACCATAATCCCGATACAGATGGCCCACATGTGGTCACCGGTCCGATTGCCGTACCGAAAGCCACCCAGGTGATCTGCCGGCAATCACTCCGACCACGTTGGCGCCGCGCTTCCCTACGGTGTGATCTCCACCCGCCACGCGCGTGGAGTGCTGGCAGGATCCGAGGATTTCGACATTCACGGTCTGATTGATCTCGCCAAAGAACTCTATAAGGGAATGGAATAACAGATGGTTTCCCCAACAAACAATCATGCAGCAAGATAGCAACACCACCCAGGCGACGGATCGCACCAAAAGGGACGCTCTCTCCTTCGGCGCGAAGCAAATCGCAATCATGACTGAAGTGGGACTCATCGCCGGTTCCCTACATTGCCTACGTTGACGACCATGCCGTTGGCGCGGCTGATCTACCCGTGTTTCCGCCGTATCATCCATCCGACTCGCGCATAACCGTCCATACGGGAATCCGCGAACGCAAGTAAATGTCGCTTCCGTCAATCGCCGACCGCAAGAGGCGTTCATGGAGCGGCGGATTTCCTTATATTCCAACAAAACCCGTACTGTTATGCGACACGTAATAACAGTACGGGTTTTCTGTGTTACTGTTATATATAACAGCTAAACAGTTTGCATCTAACTGTTCGGCCGGGAGATATATCACCTACGAAACATACAGAAAAAGAGGCACAGATTGAAGCTGATCATCTCATCCGTGTCCGGAGAACCGATTTACGAACAGATCAAGAACCAGATCAGGTCCGCGATCATGTCGGGTGATCTTACGGCAGGCGAGGCGCTTCCCTCACTGCGCAAGCTCGCCAAGGAACTGCGCGTCAGCGTGCTCACCGTGACCAGAGCGTATAACGAACTGGCCGACGAGGGGCTCGTGGAGAATGTGCAGGGCAAAGGCACATTCGTGATGGAACGAGGCAACGAACTCATGAAGGAACGTGCGCGTGAACGCATCATGGACAAGCTCCGTGAAGTTTCCATCGAGGCCAAAGCCGCCGACATCAGCCTACTTGATCTGCTTGGCATGTTCGAGAAAGCGTACAGGGAACAATCATGAACGATTCCTCACTCCCCCAAGGAACGCGGCCAACCTTGGCCTTGAGCGTAACCGGATTGACGAAGCATTATGATTCCGGCTTCACATTGGATGACGTGACCTTCGACCTGCCGTCCGGCTACATCATGGGTCTGGTCGGTCCGAACGGAGCCGGCAAATCCACGTTGATCAAACTGATCCTCAATATGACCACGCGAGACGCGGGACGAATCGAAGTGCTCGGCCTTGACGCGATGGCCGATGAGGAGCGGGCCAAAGAGCAGCTGGGCGTAGTGCTCGACAGCAGCTATTTCATCGAATACATGACGGTCGACGCGGTGGAACGGACAAGCAGCCCAATGTACCCGCTGTGGGACCACAATCTGTTCGACGCATATCTCAGACGGTTCGGACTCGGACGGAACAAGAAGATCAAGGATCTGTCGCGCGGCATGCAGATGAAGCTCATGCTCGCCGTGGCGTTGAGCCACGATGCGAAACTGCTGATTCTCGACGAGCCGACCAGCGGCCTGGACGTACTGTCCCGCGACGAGCTCATGGACATCCTGTCCGATTATGTTGCGGATGGCGGACACAGCGTAATCTTCTCCACGCATATCACCGCCGATTTGGAGCGTTGCGCGGATTTCCTCGCGTATATAACGAACGGCATGCTGTATTACAGCGGGCCGAAAGACGAGTTCGAAGACGCGTTCCGTCTGGTCAAGGGCGGTCCGGATGAGCTTACGGATGGTCTACAGCGGGCAATGGTCGGCATCCGCACATACGCAACCGGCTTCGACGCGTTGGTCCGCACGCAGGACATCCCACACATCGGCGGCACCGACGGTCTCCTGACACAGCATGCTTCGATTGAGGATGTGATCAGACTGACCAACGCCGCGGCACATACGGCAATCGGCAATACCAACGAAGGAGACGTACGATGAACACGACAGCGAACGCGGACGCCATGACCGCCATCCTTAGGCAGATTTCCTTGGACTGGAACCGTACCATCAGCTACGGGCGGTCGTACATAGCCATCTTCTTCGCGTACGTTCCAGGTTTCACATGCCTGATGGCGGCCACAGGGTCCACTCTCGACAGCGTTGCGGGAGCCGCCATCGGCGGGGCGGCCTCCGGCTTCCTGATGCTTAATATCACCCTGTTCTCCTATGAACAAATGAACAACCATCATTGGATGAACGGCATCGTGCCCATCAACCGCAACCACCAGATCCTCGGACGATTCGCATTCCTTATCGCCTGCGATCTGGTGGCGGGATTGGAAGTGGCCGTCAGCATCGCCTGCGCCGGCATCATCATGCACGAGCCAGTTAAAGTGACGAATGCGATCGGCTTCGCCGCGATGACCGTGCTGACCCTCGTTCTGCTCAACGCCATCGTGCAGCCGTTCCTGTACCGGTTCTCCCCTTATCGCGCCATGGCCGCCATTATTCTGAGCATCGGCGTGATCGGGGGCGCGGCCATCGGACTGTGCAAGGCGTTGCCGGAACTCGAAAAGACCGTCGAACAGCTGGCCGAGGCGATCAGCCGGCACCAAGCCATTGCGTTAGCGGCATTCTTGATCATCGACGTACTCGCCTTGGCGTTCTCCCGCAAGATATCGCTGCATATTTACGGCAGCAAGGACATCTGAACCAAGCCAGCCGGTAGACTCTTATGGAACGTATTTGGGGTCTTCCGAATCAACGGAAAGCCCCAAATGCATATATCCCCGCACGACGCCGGTTCCTACAATACGGCAGGCGCGTCATGGAAGTCGAACATGACACCATCCGCCAGACCGCAAATCGCCGGCCAATCGGCATCGGACGAATCGTCGTGCATGGCCCATACCTTCATGCCAACCGACTTAGCGGAACGCATACCGATCAGCAAATCCTCGAACACGGTGCACTCCCCCGGCTCGACTCCGAGGCGAGATGCAGCCAACAGATACACGTCCGGCTGGTCTTTGCCGACGTCGCCGGCATCATCGACACTGACCACTTCATCGAAGTAGTCGAAAATGCCAACATGCTTCATCGCCGGCTCTCTCAGCATCGGCGGCAGCGATGTGGCAACGGCAAGTTTCGCTCCACTCTCTTTCAATTGAGCGAGATATTCACGCGCATATGGCTTTGCTTCGACCACTGTGGCATACATGACGCGGGCCATATGATCCCACTCATCCATCAGCTCTTCGGGAGTGTCGGATAGATCAAAACGCGCGATCGTATATTCGGCAATCTGGCGGAATTGCATGGCCGCGACTTTCGTCATGTAATCGTCCGGCACGTCAATGCCTCGTTTTGAAAGAAAATCGATGTCAACCTGATCCCAAACGCCCATGGAATCAAGCAGCGTGCCGTCAAGATCGAAAATGGCGCCCTTGCCTTGATTGCCTGCCATCGATATCCTCCTTTATTATTGTGCATCTTACGTTAATCGAGAACCGATGATTTGAGCAGTTCTTCGGCATGTTCCAGCGACGCTTCGCTTTCACTGCCGGAGAGCATACGGGCGATTTCGTGCACACGCGCCTCCCCACGCACTTGATTGATGGTGGTGGCGATTGATCCGTCATCCATTTCACCTTTGGCGACCACGTACTGCTCGTCCGCCCAAGACGCAACCTGTGGCAAATGGGTAACGACAATGACCTGCGCGGATTGAGCGAGTTTCGCCAATCGCGCACCAAGCTCCACCGCGGTTTTGCCTCCGACGCCCGCGTCGACCTCGTCGAAAATGAACGTCATGGGAGGTACGGAACCGCCCGCCACCACATGTTTTTCCGCCGCAACGAGTTCAAGCGCGAGCATGAGCCGGCTCAGCTCGCCGCCGGACGCGCTTTTGCCCATCGGCATTTGCGGCGAACCCGGGAACGGCGTGAATAGAAAATCGATGCCGTCAGCGCCGGAAGCGTCCAAATGTTCACGTTCCGATACACGGATCTCTAGTTTCGATCCGCTCATGGCAAGAGATTCGAGTTCCGCAGTGACTTTGGCGGCGAGTTCCTTCGCGGCGGCGGCACGTCTTTTGCTTACCGCACGCGCCGCCTTCAACGCTTCACCGAACAGTTTTTCACGTTCCGCCTGCAATTGACTAACTTTTTCTGGAGACGCGTCCAGATCCTCCAAGTCGAACACCGCTTGATCTCGCCACGCGATCACGTCCGACAATTCCGGACCCCAACGACGAACCAATTCGTCAAGCTCATGGATCCGCCCGTTGATGGCGTCCAAGTCTTCCATGCCGAGATCATTGTCGACTTCGCCCGACAAGGTGAACACCACATCAGACAAATCAGTACTGATGGAATCAAGCCGATCGGCCAATTCCGAAAACACGCCGTCCACATGAATGGCGCGAAGCGCCTGCGACGCGCGATCAATCAGATCGGTGGCGCTGGATGATTCAACATCGTCAACAACCTGCGAAGCATCCAACGCGCTCAACGCGCGGTTCACGCCTTCGGCGATCTCAGCCGCGTTCTCAATGCGATCACGGCGAGCACGCAACTCGGCCATCTCCCCCGGCTGCGGATCGATGCGGTTGATTCGTTCGATGGACTCGCGCAGGTAATCCGCCTGCTGGCGCATGGACGATTCCTGACTCGACAGTCGTTCCAACCGCTCATCCATGGCACGAAGCGCATTCCAAGCCTTGCCGTATGCGACCAACGCTACATCATCGCCGGCATAGCGGTCCAAAAACTCACGTTGCCGCGTCGAAGACGCGATACGCAACTGGTCGGCCTGACCATGAATCGTCACCAGCTCCGCTGCGATCGACCCCAGTACGGAACGAGGCACGCTACGACCAGACAGCATGCTGCGGGAGCGCCCGGAGGCAGGAACCTTGCGAGACAGGAACAGTTCTCCGTCTTCAGGTTCGAAACCCGCCTCGTGCGCGGCTGCGACCGCGGCCGGTGACGAGGCGACCTCGAACACGCCCTGCGCCCACGCCTCGTTCGCTCCGACCGACACGCGCCCACCGTCGGAAGGACCGCCGGAAATCAGCCGAATCGCACTGAGCAGCATCGACTTTCCGGCACCCGTCTCACCGGTGATCGCCGTCATACCGCCGGCAGGCGCGATCAGCGCGGAACGGATCGGCCCAAGATTATGAATCTCAAGTTCTTCAAGCATCAGTGTTTTTACTCGTTCGTTTCTTTATCTTCCGGAAACACATGCCCATGATGCACTCCCCCGGTTTTACGCGCCTGCTCGCGCCAACCGACAACAGGAAGATCGAATTTCGTGACCAGACGATTCGTGAACGGCACGCCGGAAAGACGGGCCAGGCGCAATGTGCTCTTCGATTCGCGCACCTCAACCCTAGTGCCCCGCGGCAACGCGCATTGGCGACGGCCATCGCAGCAGATCCAACCATCCGACGTGGAATCCTCAAGGATATCAATGGCGAATGTGGAACCGGAGCCAATAATCAATGGGCGAGCGAACAGGGCGTGGGCGGCCAACGGCACCAACTGCAACGCCTTCACGTTCGGCCACATGATCGGTCCTCCGGCGGAGAACGCGTATGCGGTTGAGCCGGTCGGAGTCGACACGATCACGCCATCGCAGCCGAAGGAGCTCATTTCCACATCATCCACACGAATCGACAGTTCGACCATTTTGCCACGGTCTGCACGCTCCAACGTGATGTCATTCAACGCCCAATCCTCAATCGGCTCGCTTGCTCCCGGCAGCCACACATCGACATGCGCAATCATGCGTTCGTCAATGGAATAATCATGCTCGGCAACCCTGCGGATCGCCTCACTCATCTGGAAGCTTTCAAACTCCGCCAAAAAGCCGACATGTCCCAAGTTCACGCCAAGAATCGGCACACTGGTGCAGTGCACCAGTTCAGCCGCTCGAAGAATGGTGCCATCCCCGCCGAGCACCACCACGATCTCAGTGCGTTCGGAAACCACCGGCGGCTGCTTGCCGAAATCCGGCGCCTCGATATTGTCAATGATCGACACTTCGAAACCGGCCTGGGTCAGCTGCCCGACAGCCTCCTCAACCACCGTGCCACTCTCCCTCAGACGACTATGCGTCACCACCACCGCATGACGGGTACCGAACATCGTTAATCCCTTTCCAGCAAAAGGAAACGCCCTATGGAAAACGCCCATGAAGACGTCACCGACCTCCAGTGTAATCGAACAAATGAACGAAAACCGGCAATGCGCGTCGAAAACATGCCAAAACCCGCGAACACGCCTCAAATCCGTCTCCGATGCAAGCCACGAATCAGGAATGTCAGCCGTCAAATAGCCTGTTAGTCGCACATATGCTTACAATAGCTCACAGGAACGAAGACCGAACATCGTAAGAAAAGGAGAGAGGAACGGCATGTCAAACCTCGTCTTTGACGAGTCCTCCTCCAATCGTGAGGCCTCACATGGCTACGCATGGTGGTTCTCGGGAGATACTTTCGAGAAGGCCATGGCGGAAGACCGCAAGCCACGCAAGCGCGGCCTCACGCGCCGACTCGTCAACCATCCAGGCCGTCTGACCATCTTCTACTTTCTGACGCTCGCGGCGTTGTCCACTACGTTGCTGATGACGCCCATTGCCACGCCGAAAGACGAAACCACTACGTTCACCACCGCGTTCTTCACCGCAGTATCCGCCATTTCCACATGCGGAATCTCCATCGTCAACTCCACCACGCATTGGACCACCTTCGGCCAAGGCGTGCTCATCTTCGCCGTGCAGATGGGTGGCCTTGGCGTCATGACGTTCGCCTCCTTGATCGCATTGGCCGTGAACCACCATCTCAAGGCCACGCAGCGCATGCTGACCGCCAACGAACTCGGCACTACGAAGCTCGGTGAAATCAAAGGCGTGCTCACCGTAGTCATCACCACCGCATTCGTCATCGAAGGCATCACATTCGTCGCATTGTTCCCCGGCCTCTACAAGGTCAACCACGGTAATGTGCGCCACACATTGTGGGAATCGCTGTTCTTCGCGGTCATGGCGTACAACAACGCCGGCTTCACCCCCGACGGCGCCGGTCTGCATGTCAACAACTGGGCGGTCGGCCTGCCGATCCTAGCCAGTGCTTTCTGCGGAACCCTTGGCTTCCCGGTATTGCTGAACCTGATGCGTTCCTGGCGTATGCGTCGTCCTCCGAAGCGTTGGAGCCTGCACACCAAGCTCACACTGACCACCACGTTCTGCATTGTGATCGCCTCGTTCACGTGGTTCCTGCTGGTGGAATGGAACAACAAGCTGCTGTTCGCCGGAAACGGCATCGAGCCGCGCCTCTGGCACGCCATGGTCGCGGCCGTCATGCCACGAAGCTCCGGATTTGACCTGTCGTGGATGCCAGGCGTCAGCGACGCAACCAAAGTGTTCCTGTCCATCGTCATGTTCATCGGCGGTGGCAGCACCTCGACCGCAGGCGGCATCCGCGTCACCACGTTCGCGGTGACCCTGCTGACCTGTCGTGCCGCATTCACCGGACGCCACGACATCAACGCATTCCACCGCCGCATCCACACGCAGGCGGTTATGACCGCCGTGGCCGTAAGCACGGCATGTCTCATGCTGGTCACCGTGGTGTCGATGGCGCTGATGATCATCACCGGCTGCTCGCTGTGCGACGCACTGTTCGATACCTGCTCCGCGTTCGGACTGGGTGGCTACTCGGTGGGCGTAGCCAGTGAAAGCAGCCCCACGGTGCTATACATTCTCGCCGCAACCATGTTCATCGGGCGTCTCGGACCGCTCACCATCGCCTACGCGATTTCGCGCCCACACAATCTCGAGGCAGTCCGCTACCCCACCGAGCAGATCGTGGTCGGCTGACGATACGGCTTCATATACTTACAGTTGCCTGCAATCACACATGAATATAGATTTTTGAAGATGGAATTTCGAAAGGTGCATAACATCATGGCCAACAACACCAGAAGCGTTCTCGTAGTTGGTTTGGGGCGTTTTGGCAGCTCTGTGGCCACCACGCTCGACATGATGGGCCAGGATGTGCTCGCCGTCGACAAAGACGGCGAACTGGTGAACCGTTGGTCTTCGCAGATTCCCACCGTGCAGGCCGACATGACCGATGTGATGGCGTTGGAGCAGATCAACGCATCCGATTTCGACACGGCCGTCGTGGCTATCGGCGACAGCGTCGAAGCTTCCGTCATTACCGCCGGCAATCTGCTCGACGCCGGCATCTCCGACATTTGGGCCAAGTCCGTGTCGAAGGAACACGCCCGCATTCTGCAGCGCATCGGCGCACGCCACATCATCAACGCGGAAACCGACGCCGGCAAACGCGTCGGACATCTTGTGTCCGGCAACTATCTTGACTACATCGAGCTTGAAGGCGCATACAACGTCGTCAAAATCCATACCCCCGCGCATGTGGTCGGCTACACAATCGAAGACGCTCGCGTGCATGAACGCTTCGGCATTACCGTGGTCGGCATCAAATCGCCGGGCAAGGAATTCGAATACGGTTCGAAAGAGCTCATCATGCACCGCAACGACGAACTCATCATCATGGGCAAGCAGAATCAAATCGACCGGTTCCTACGCAGCTGACACGCTCTTTCCATATGGAAAAATCCGGAATTTCATAATCATGATTTCCGGTTTTTCTTTTACTTATCTTATTTGCCTTGATTACACTGCAGACACGGTTCTCTCAACCGGTCGCTGTTCCACTGCATGACCGCGTACAGCAGATATTCGATATTGCCATGCGTGCCTTCAATGGGAGATACTGTTGTGGCGCGCACGTCAAGCCCGTTGCGTTCCGCGCATGCCACGACGGAGGACAGCGCCTGTTCGCGTAATTCCTGGCTTTCGACAATCCCGTTTTTCCCAAGGTTGCCTTTGCCGACCTCGAACTGCGGTTTGACCAGCAGCACGATCTGCGCCTGCGGTGCGGCGATTCTTGCGATCACCGGAATCACATATGTCAGCGAAATAAACGATACGTCGGAAACAATCATTTCCGGACGATACGGCAAATCCTCCGCATACACGTCGCGAATATTGACGCCGCTCATTTCGATAATACGGTCGTCATGCGCGATTTTCGGATCCAATTGCCCATGGCCGACATCCAAAGCGATGACCTGCGCGGCATCATTGCGCAATAGCACGTCGCAGAAACCGCCGGTGGACGCGCCGATATCCAAGCAACGTAATCCTTGCGCGGAACGCAATCCGACGTCGGCGAACCGTTCGAACGCGCCGACAAGCTTGTATGCGCCACGGGAAACGTAGCCGTCTCCCCTATCGGCGGCGATGACGTCATCACCACCGACTTTCGCCGATGCTTTGGTGACGGTGACACCGTTCACACTGACTTTGCCATCCGCGATCAGACGTTGCGCCTTGGAACGACTGTCGGTCAGACCACGTTCCAACAACGCAACGTCAAGACGAACAACCTGAGTGGAATCACTGTTTCGCAATGGTTTTCCAATAATCGGTACGAATTGTTCGTTAGGAAATACGGAATTCCGGAACGATCACGCCACTCACATCTCGCCCGCTGTCGGCCGCGGCCCACATGGCGCAGCATGCGGCACGCAACCCGTCGACGCTGGTGATGTCGGTGACATACAGGCGGTCGCCGTCAACGCGGGCCTTCGCATCGCGGCACAGCCATGCGCCCTCATCATGCACCACTTCAGGAGCGGGCTCGTTCAAGCCCCGCAGATCTTTGGCGATGTAGGTCGGGCGAAGATACGCCGGAGCGAACATGAGTTCGCGCGGATCGGTGACGCCGGTCAACACCGCAAGGGAATCGTACCCGCCCCGATTGCCCGCCTCGATATCGGTATCGAGACGGTCGCCGATGGCGAGGCACTGTTCCTTGTCCACCGGCTCGTCATCATCATGGGCTGCGAGAATGCGTGCCTCGTCATACATGGCGGATTCCGGCTTGCCTGCGGACGAAACCGGTTCCACACCGGTGGCATTGATCACCGCCATGATCATGGAACCGCATCCCGGCGCGATGCCAAGCTCACGAGGAATGGTCAGATCACGATTGGTCACGAAATAGGTCGCGCCATGCTCAACGGCATAGGCGATTTGGGCCATTTCGTTCCAAGACATGTCGGGATACCATCCTTGGATGGCGGCGACCGGCTGCGCTTCTGCGGAATCGACGACTTCAAGACCTTGCTTGGCCACTTCCTCACGCAGATGCTGGGCGCCAAGCACGAAAACCTTCGAACCTTCAGGCACGGCACGTGCCACCATGCGCGCGGCGACAACCGACGAGGTGATGACCTGCCAGGATTCGACATCCAAATCGAACCCCTTCAGCTGGTCTGCCACCACGGCCTGAAGTCGGGACGAATTGTTGGTGGTGTATTCCACCGTCATGCCCAAGGATTCGGCCTTGCGGATATTCTTGGCAGCATGTTCCACCGGGTTCTTACCACGGTAGACCACGCCGTCAAGATCAAGCAGTGCCAGCGAGTATGCTTCGCTGAGCGGCTGATTCGTGGACTTCAGCATGCGGGCCACGTCACCTCACTTGTTATCTTCGGAGGATTCGGAAGAAGCATCCGAAGACTCTTCGGCCTCTTCAGCCTCACCGTCATCATCGGCGTCATCTTCCGCAGCATCGTCAGCTTCTGCCGGCTCGTCATCGGATTCCGCGCCTGCTTCCGTCTCTTCGGCCTCAAGCTGGGTTTCGTCGTTGGTTTCGCCGTTCTCGTCGATGGCTTCGGATTCGTCTTCCTCATTCTCAGGGTCTTCCGGAGCGTACTGCGCGTCATCTTCGGAAATGCCAAGCACGTCCATGAGTTCGTCGTTCAGCTCCTGCATGTCGTATTCGACAACCAGATCGTCGGAAGTCTCATCATCCTCAACATCGGCGTACTGCAGTTCGAGCTTGTCGAGCAGACGATCCAATGCGATGGCCTCATCGGTACGGCCGGCCTCTTCAAGGAAATACTGTTCGGCCTGCACCGCACGCATGCGGTATTCGCCGGCCAATCCCTTGGAACGGCCCAGCGTGTGCACGATCTCGATGGCCTTGTCCCACATCTTCAGATCGCCCAGAGCGCCAGCGTACACCAAGAACATTTCAGCCTTGGCTTCACCGCGCAGATACTTGGCGTCGTCGCTCACAGCCACTTCGATGGCCTTCTTCGGCTCGCCCACGCCACGCTCGCAGTCGGCGATGAACGGCAGATAGTCAAGGAAACCGTTCATGCGGAACGCGGTGCGGAACTCACGCAGGGCCAGCTTGTAATCGCCCTGACGGTAGGCCACGAACGCAAGGGTCTCACGCGCGAAATCAATACGGGAAGCCTGATGCGCCACCCACTTGGCATGTTCGAGCGCCAGCTCCGGATCCCTTTCCTCAAGCGTGTAGGCGGCAAGGATGTGCAGGCCGATGTTCTCCGCATGTTCCTTGGACAGGCCACGCAGACGCTCACGGTCATCAGTGGACAGCATGCTCCACTCGATGCCCTTCGGCATCTTCGGCTCGCCCGGGCGACGATGCGTGTACGGGTTTTGCGACGGGAAGCTCATCGTGCCGTCGGAATTGCGACGCGGCTTCGACAGATACTCGCCACGCTTCGCCTCGCGGTACTCCATCTTCTCTTCACGGGTGAATTCGCGGCGCTCCTCGCCTTCCGGACGCTGATCGCGATCCTTGTGGAAATCACGACGCTGGTTGTCACGGCGGAAATCCCTGCGATCGCCGTCACGACGATCATCACGACGGAAATTACGACGCTCGCCATCACGGCGCTCCCCGCGGCGGTCATCGCGGCGGAAGTCCCTGCGATCGCCGTCCTTGTGGAAGTTGCGGCCGCCACGACGCTCACCATCGTCACGGCGGAAGTCACGACGGTCACCGTCATGACGGAAATTGCGACGCTCGCCATCGCGACGGTCATCATGGCGGAAACCGGAACGCTCGCCATCACGCTGGTAGCGCGGATTGTCGCCGCGATTGCCGCGATAGCCGCCGCGGCGGTCGTCACGACGCTCGCCATCGCGGTTGAACTTGCGCGGACCGTTGTGG
>ENA-OQIH01001198-OQIH01001198.1-human-gut-metagenome-genome-assembly--contig:-NODE-1198-length-12105-cov-4.159461_pt1 | contig 12105 bp, 7 predicted proteins | sample MGYA00242575_ERZ504740 | MGnify/ENA primary metagenome ERZ504740 (study PRJEB26092, sample SAMD00036192) | human gut metagenome | host: Homo sapiens | study: EMG produced TPA metagenomics assembly of...
AATGGCAGTGCTTCTGATCTTTACCTGCTTTTTCGGAAGACATTTCTGCGGATATGCGTGTGCATTCGGATCTTTCGGAGATGCCGTATATGAAGGCTTTTCCTGGATCCGGATGAAATGCTTTCACAAAAAAAAGAAACCGGCTCTTTCCGAAAAAATGGTTCACGGGCTTCAGAAAGTCAAATATATCGTACTGGCACTGATCCTGCTTTCCTGCCTTACAGGTGTATACGGAAAGCTTACGGGAACCAGCCCGTGGGATGTTTTTTCCATGCTCACGGCAGGACGGATCCCGAACAGCAAATATCTGGTGGGAATTGTGCTCCTGGTGCTGATTATTGTGGGAATGTGTACACAGGAAAGGTTTTTCTGCCAGTTTCTCTGTCCCATGGGAGCGGTTTTTGCATTAATGCCAATCCTTCCGGGCGCACTGTTTCGGAGAAACCGTGAGAAATGTCCGCCGAAATGTGGTCTCTGTAAAAAAAGATGTCCGGCTCATCTGGATATCGACGGCGACACAGGCAGATCCGGCGAATGTCTTTGCTGCCACGCATGTGCCGCAGCATGCCCGAGAAAAAATATTCACATTGGAACAATTGAGGAAAAATGATCTATGAGATATCAGGCTCTGAAAAAGAAAACTTTTCTGGCAGCAGCTACATTTACAGGAATTGCGGTGTTGTTTCCTGTGCTGTGCATGGCTGCTTCGGAAAATGATGTACAGACATATACCGATACAGATTTTGCAATGGATACTGTGGTATCAGAAACACTCTATACCACAGGTGACGATATAAACAGTAAGCTGACAGCTGTGCTGACAGATGTGGAGACGAACCTTCTTTCCTGGACCAATGAGAAGTCCCAGATCTATAAGGTGAATGCAGACAGCGGAAAAGATACGGAGATTTCCGACGAGCTTTCCGGATATCTGAAACGTCTTCTGAAGATCGCAGAGGATTCTGACGGAGCCTTTGACCCAACCATCGGGAAGCTGATCCGCCTGTGGGATATTGGAGGGGAAAACCAGAAAATTCCGGAAGAAGCAGAAATTAAGAATGTTCTGAAGGACTCCGGATATCAGAAGATTTCTCTTGACGGAAACACGATCCACATGGAGGAGGGCTGTTCTCTGGATCTTGGAGCAGCGGGAAAGGGTATTGGCTGTGACCTGATCCTTAAAGAACTGGAAACAAAGAAGGATGTAACAGCAGCACTTATGAATCTGGGAGGAAGCAGTGTCATGACCTACGGAAGCAAGCCGGATGGTTCTTCCTGGAATGTGGCAGTGACAGATCCTAGAGCTGAAAATGAGGATGACTATCTTGGTGTGGTTGCCTTAAATGGTACAGAATTTCTTTCCACATCCGGAGATTATGAGAAATATTTTATCGAAAATGGTGTAAGGTATCACCACATTATGGACCCGTCTACCGGCTATCCGGCAGAAAGCGGAGTGACCGGGGTAACGGTAGTCTGTGACTCAGGTCTGGAGGCAGATGCGCTTTCCACAGCATGTTTTGTGCTGGGGGTGGAAAAAGGGACACAGCTGTTGAAAGCTTACGGTGCAGACGGACTTTTTGTGGATGAAGACCATCATGTGTATCTCACTGAGGGGATGAAAGAGCGGTTCAGCCTGATTGCAGATTCCTACAGTGTGGAGGATATTGCAGAGTGAAGCTGATCTCCCGGCGATCCGGTTTATGACTGTTTGGCAGAGGGGAATGCTCATATCCGCAGTACTTGCGATAGTAAACCTGGAAAGGGTTCTATAAATATATCATATTTTTAGGAGGAATAAGCAATGCAGAAGTGGAATCTATTGAAAAAAACAGCTCCATGCATTTTAAGTCTTGCAGTGGCAGCAACAACCTTTCCGACCGCTGTAATGGCATCTGATCTTGATGCAGCCGTGGTTTCCGAGGCAGAGGCAGGAGATACGGAGGATTTTAGCACAGAGGAAACGGCAGAGGATACTGAAGCTGTAGCAGAAGAAGCTATAGAGGATGCTGCAGACATAACAGAAGAAGCAGCAGAGGATGTAGCAGTACCAGAAGCTGCTGCAGACGAGACAGAGGATATCCAGCAGGAAGATATAGAAGCTGTCGAGACTCTGGATGAGACAGCAGAGGAAGCAGACCCGTTCTCTACAGGGGAAGAGGATTTCACAGAAGGCGATGAAGTGGCGGAAGCATTTTCCGATTCTGACCAGCTGACAGGCGAGTATCAGTACGTATATGCAGGACTTACCTGGGGTGAGTACTGGGCAGCAGAAGGTGTATATGCAGCTGGAGATACAAGTTCTTCAGAAGAGAAGGATTCACATAGTGAGTTTGATACAGGAGCTTTTGATACAGTAACAAGAGCGACTGCAAATCATGGACTCCACAGAGGAAGCTATCAGACAGAAGCTACGATCATTGCTGAAGACGGAACCAGATTCGACGTATCCTACTGGGAGGATAAAGGAAGCACACTTTATCTTACAGACGGTTCCAAGGTAAAATGGAACAGAGGCAGCATAACAACAGAAGATGGAAAAACCTATACGATGGGTCATTATGAGATATATGGTCTGAAATATGTTCCGGTAGCAGTTAAGACCGCAGATTTTGCAGATTTCTGCAAAAAGTATAATGTCGTACAGGATGGAGCTGTGCTCTCCGGAGGATACAGTGAAAACAATCTCCAGTATTACAAAGGCCTTGTGGCAGACGTAAATGCACAGACAAATGGTCTGAAATATGCGGAGAAAAATGGTGACGGCTTTACATTTACAGCAAGAAAATCAGACGGAACAGCTTCCGGTATCAAGGATCAGGCGTTAAAAACAGCAACAGAGATCAAGCCGAGTGTAAAAGCAGCAAGCGGAAGCTACGGCGAATTCCTCCGTGTGGATCTCAATGGAAATTATGGCGATCTTGGTGCAAATATGCAGGCTGTACGCTGGGATTATTATGGAGATGATTCCACATATACAAAATGCCTCGCTTCTTATGGAACCAAGTTTGCCGCAGATAACTGGATGCATAAAGCAATGGGAATCCAGCTTGGACTTACAAAATCTGCACGCTGCAAGCTTCCGGGAGGAACAGACGGAACAGGATACTGGAAACTGACAGTGTATGCTCTTGGATATAATGACTATACCTACAGCTTCCAGGCAACTGCAGAGAATATCGTAAATCCTACAATGGAGCCAACTGATTTTACAAGTCTTAAAACAGAAGTGGAAGCTGCAAAGGCTCTGGCAGAGGCAGATTACACAATTGCAACCTGGAAGTCCTTTGCCGGTGAGCTTCAGGAAGCAGAAGACATTCTTGCAAAAACAGATGCAAGTCAGGCTGAGGTAAATGAAGCACTTGAACATCTTCAGGGAGCAGAGAAAGAGCTTCAGAAGGTAACAGTTACACTTGATAAGACAGCAGCAGCTGTATATACAGGAAAAACAACGACTCTTAAGGCAACAACAAATGACAGCGATGCAACAGTAACATTTAAGTCCGGCAACACAAAGGTTGCAACAGTAAGCAGCAAGGGTGTTGTTAAAGGCGTAAAAGCCGGAACAGCAGTTATCACAGCAAAGGTAGGAAATGCCACAGCAACCTGCAAGGTAACAGTAAAAGCTTCTACAATTAAATTTGCAAAGGCTTCCGTAACGATCTACAAAGGAAAAACAGCAACTGTAAAAGCAACTGCAACACCATCTGCAACTGTAAAATACACAAGCAGCAACACAAAGGTTGCAACCGTAAACAGTAAAACAGGTGTTGTAAAAGGAATCAAAGCAGGAACCGTTACGATTACAGCAAAGGCAGGAGCCCTGAAGACAACCTGCAAAGTAGTTGTCAAGAATCCTGCATTCAGTCTTGTAAAATCTTCTGCAACGATCAAAAAAGGTAAAACAACAACCATCAGATCCAAAGCAACACCTGCAGGCAAGGTTACATATACAAGCAGCAATAAAAAAGTTGCAGCTGTAAACAGCAAGGGTGTTGTAAAGGGAATCAAAAAAGGTAAAGCAACGATCACAGTGAAATGCAACGGAATTACAAAGAAATTTGTGGTAACAGTTAAATAATTTCACTGTTGAACCGAATGTGAGCACAGATATCCGGGAGCCTCTGCCGCAGACATAGAGCAATGTCTGCGGCAGAGGTCTGCTGATTTCTGAAGAGCAATGTCTGACAGAGGCCGCAAGAAAAGAGGAGAGAGTAAGGAAGCATGGAAAAAGATCTGAAAGATAAAAAGCAGGAGGAAAAAAATACTCCGAAGATACCCTGGACCAAGCTGGTCCCTGCAGCTGCTGTGATTGCGGCGCTTGTGTTTTCAGGCATAAAGGCGAAGGGCTCTGATGGAGAGACAGAAGCAGTCGGGCAGGCAGAGACGACCGTAATGTCCGCTTCAGAGCTGGAAAAATATTTCGGGTATGAAAAAGAAAATACTGTTTCTGACAACACAGCTGAGAAAAACAGTACAACAAAAAAGAAAAGCTCATCGAAAAAAAGTTCAAAAAAAACAGCAGCGAAAAAAAGCTCAGGTACAAGAACGGTTTCCGAATCTGCAAAAAGCAATGCCGGCGCCGCAGGACAGGGAACCACGCAGACACCGGTAGCAAGCGTTCCGGCAGATGGATATAAGGACGGTACGTATGAAGGAAGCGGAACCGGATTTGGCGGGACGATCCGCGTGAGAGTAACAATCAGCGGTGGAAAGATTGCGGCCATAGATATTCTGGAGGCATCTGGAGAAACTGCGTCGTATTTTGCGTCAGCTCAGGGTGTGATCAGCAGGATGATTGCCGGAAATACACCGAATGTAGATGCAGTAAGTGGAGCAACCTATTCCTCCAACGGAATCATCCAGGCAGTTCAGAATGCCCTCTCCCAGGCAGCGGCAGATGGAAACAGCCAGCAGGTCACCCCTACACCTGCAGCAACTGCTTTACCAACTCCGACATCAGCTCCGTCACCTACAAAAAAACCATCTCCTACAAAGAAACCGGAAGATCCGGACAGTCCCCAAAAATATCTGGACGGTAAATATACAGCTTCGGCAAAGGGCTTCAATGGAGACGTGAAAGTAATTGTGACCATCAAGGATGGAGTGATCGAAGCCCTGAAACAGGAAAATACGGACACGGAGCAGTTTTTTGAAAAAGCATGGAGCGTGCTGGAGGAACAGATCATTGGTACGGATTCTGTAGATGATATTGATGCAGTCAGCGGAGCAACCTATTCCTCCAACGGAATTCTCAACGCTGTAAAAAAAGCTCTTAAAGAAGCGATCAATCCGGAGTATGGAAAGAAACCGACACCAACTCCGACAAAGAAACCGACACCAAAGCCAACAGCCACACCGAAACCTACGGCAACGCCGAAACCAACAGCCACACCGAAGCCAACAGAGACGCCGGCAGCAACCCCGACGCCGGAGCCGGACGACCCGGATGTGACGCCGGTTCCTGAAAAACCCAATGTAACTCCAACACCAGGGACAGATGAGCCGGATGCAACACCGGAGCCAACGGAAGCACCGGAACCGGTGGGAATGTACAGAGATGGAACGTATACAGGCTCGGCTTTTGGATATGGAGGAAAAACATATCTGACAATTACGATCTCAGGAGGCCAGATCGTATCCATTGAGCAGACAAATCAGGATACACCGGAATTTTTTGATCCTGCATGGAGCACGATCTATTCTCAGATCATGGCAAACCAGTCGGCGGATGGGATCGATACTGTCAGCGGAGCCACATATTCTTCCGAAGGGATCCTGGACGCTGCACAAAAAGCCCTTGCCCAGGCAAAGAATTAACCGGGTGAACGTTGGAGCAGCTATAAACATCTGAATCTAAGCCAATAATAAGAGGTGAAAGAAACCTCTGGACTTCTTGATTTTTTTTGAAGTTCAGAGGTTTTTTGCTAGGTTTCTGAAATTGCTTCTATAAATCGATAAAAAAATAACAGGAATGTATACAGAATAATAGGAAAAATATCAGAAAATATAAGCGGTTTAAATAATTTGAAATGCAAATTGGCGGGGATTAACCTGAGAAATACAATAAAATTTTTATTGCACAGGGCAATGTTTTATGTTATGTTTGAATGTGTGTAATTAAAGTTGTTATTAAAATGACAAACAACGCTGAAAGGAGAACAAATATGAGCAGTAAAATTACGATCATCGGAGCAGGAAGTGTAGGAGCAACTATCGCTTATACCTTATCACAGAGGAGTATTGCATCAGAGATCGTTCTGATCGATATTAACAAAGATAAGGCTGAAGGTGAGGTTATGGATATTGAGCAGGGAACCAGTTTCCGTGAGCCGATCTCCATCGTGGCAGGAGATTACCCGGATGCTGCAGATTCTGACATTGTGATCATCACTTCCGGTATTGCCAGAAAACCGGGACAGACTCGCATCGAGCTGACACAGACCAACGTTAACATTATGAAGAATATTACTCCGGAGATCGTAAAGGTGGCTCCCAAAGCGCTTTATATTATCGTAAGTAATCCATGTGATATTATGACTTATGCATTTGCAAAGCTTTCCGGACTGCCGGAAAATCAGATCCTTGGTTCCGGAACCGCCCTGGATACGGCCCGTCTCCGCTGCAGACTTTCTCAGCACTACGGTGTATCTGAGAAAAACATCCACGCCTATGTATTCGGAGAGCATGGAGATACTTCCTTTGTACCGTGGTCCAGAGCCTTTGTTGCAGGTGCGACCCTTGATGAGTTTGACAAGATCGTTCATGAGGATCAGAAAGATCTGCAGCCACTTGACAGAGAAGAGGTTCTGGAGTATGTTCATACTTCAGGATCAACAGTGATCGCCAAGAAGGGTGCTACATTTTATGCGGTAGCCGTATCTGTTTGCAGACTTTGCTCGCTTCTTCTTGCAGCATCTGATACAATAGTCAGTGTATCAACCATGCTTCACGGAGAGTACGGTGTTGAAGACGTATGTCTTAGTACCATGGCTTCTATCGGACCGGAAGGTGTAAAACGTATCGTTCGTGTTCCGCTGACCGAGGAGGAGACAGAGAAGCTTCATGCAAGCGCCAATGCTCTGAAGGCCGTGATCGCACAGATTGATCTTTAATAAATGTCAGAAGCTGTGTAAAGAGGAAAAAGCAGCCTCAGGCAAATTTGAAACAACGGGAGAAAGATAAAAATGGATATTATTCAGGTAATTACCAGAGAATTGAACGTTGAGAAATGGCAGGTCGAGGCAGCGGTTAAGCTGATCGATGAAGGCTGCACCATTCCTTTTATTTCCAGATACCGTAAGGAAGCAACCGGTACACTGAACGACGAACAGCTTCGTAATCTTAATGAGAGACTTACTTATTTAAGAAATCTTGAGGATAAAAAGGCTCAGGTTCTGGGCAGCATCGAGGAGCAGGGCAAGCTGACTCCGGAGCTGAAGAAACAGATCGAGGCAGCGCAGACACTCGTTGTGGTAGAGGATCTTTACCGTCCGTACCGCCCGAAGCGCCGTACACGTGCCATCATCGCCAGGGAAAAAGGTCTGGGACCTCTGGCCGACATCATCCTTCTCCAGATGACGAAGAAACCTCTTGAAGAAGAGGCAAAAGCATTTCTTTCTGAGGAAAAAGAAGTCAAAACTGTGGAAGAGGCCATCAGCGGTGCCAGAGATATCATTGCAGAACACATTTCTGATGAAGCAGATTATCGTATCAGTATCCGTAAGAGAACAATGGATAAGGGAACTATATGTTCCACCGCAAGAGATGAGAAGGAGCAGTCTGTATACGAGATGTATTATGACTTTGAGGAGCCGGTGAAAAAGCTTGCAGGTCATCGTGTCCTTGCTCTGAACCGTGGTGAGAAAGAGAAATTTCTTACTGTGAAGATCCTTGCACCTGAGGAAGAGATCATCCGTTATCTTGAAAAACAGGTGATCGTCCGCGATAATCCATACACTACACCTGTTCTGAAAGAAGCCATTGAGGACAGCTATAAACGTCTCATCGGACCGGCTATTGAGCGTGAGATCCGAAGCGCCCTTACAGAGGCAGCAGAGGACGGTGCCATCCATGTCTTTGGCAAAAATCTGGAGCAGCTTCTCATGCAGCCTCCAATTGCAGGACAGGTAGTTCTTGGCTGGGACCCTGCCTTCCGTACCGGATGCAAGCTGGCAGTGGTAGATCCTACCGGAAAGGTTCTGGATACCACAGTTATTTATCCCACAGCACCAACCAATGAGACCAAGATCCGTGCCGCAAAGGAAACCCTGAAAAAGCTTATCAGCAAATATCATGTGACACTGATCTCTGTAGGAAACGGAACGGCATCCAGAGAATCCGAGCAGATCATCGTGGAGCTTCTTAAGGAAATCCCTGAAAAGGTCCAGTATGTTATCACCAACGAGGCAGGTGCTTCTGTATATTCCGCAAGCAAGCTTGCTACGGAAGAATTCCCGAATTTCGATGTTGGACAGAGAAGCGCCGCATCCATCGCAAGACGTGTACAGGATCCGCTTGCAGAGCTTGTAAAGATCGATCCGAAATCCATCGGTGTCGGTCAGTATCAGCATGATATGAACCAGAAAAAGCTGGGAGAAGCCCTTAACGGCGTTGTGGAAGATTGTGTAAACAAGGTCGGAGTGGATCTGAATACTGCATCTGCATCCCTTCTGGAGTATATTTCCGGAATCAGCAAGGCCATCGCAAAGAATATTGTAGCCTACCGTGAGGAAAACGGCCGTTTCCAGACAAGAAGAGAGCTTCTTAAGGTTGCCAAGCTTGGTCCGAAAGCCTTTGAGCAGTGTGCAGGTTTCACACGGATCACAGGAGGCAAAAATCCTCTGGACGCAACCAGTGTCCATCCGGAAAGCTATGACGCAGCAAAAAAACTCCTGGAAAAGCTGGGCTACACACCGGAAGATGTGGCAGAGCGTAAGCTTACCGGTATTTCCGGGCAGATCCGTGATTACGGAAAACTGGCAAAGGAGCTGGAGATCGGAGAGCCAACCTTACGTGATATCGTAAAGGAACTGGAAAAACCTGCCAGAGATCCACGTGACGAGATGCCGAAACCGATCCTCCGTACCGATGTCCTGGATATGAAGGACCTGAAAGAAGGCATGGTCCTCAAGGGAACTGTCCGCAATGTCATTGACTTCGGTGCTTTTGTGGATATCGGTGTGCATCAGGATGGCCTGGTCCATATTTCCGAGATGAGCGAGAAATTCATCAAACATCCGCTGGAAGCAGTCAGTGTGGGAGATATCGTGGATGTCCGTGTTCTTGGGGTTGATATGAAGAAAAAACGGATCAGCCTTTCCATGAAGGGAATTAATAAATAAAGAGAAAACCCGGGACATACCGCGCGAATTTATGCGATCAGCATAAATTCTGTGCATCGCCAGGCGTGTTACTGAGAACGGAGTGAACAGTAATGTATATTCAGCAGCATTCTGCGGCGGATTACCGGACAGATATACAATAAAGCTATAACAGAAATACAGCAGTGGTTTATACCCTATACTTTATAGAACCGGAGAAATCAGGTTTACAGGGAAAAACCACTGCTGTATTATTATATTACCAGATGCGGATTATAGGGAATGTTTACATCAGGAATACATAGATCGATCCGCATATGTATATCGAATGATCGATCAGACAGGGGGGATTATATTGGATAGTACTGTACAGACCGTGCAGGAGGTCGGAAATCAGGTAAGCCAGTACAGGCAGATGTTTGAAAATTACCTGCCGGACATCACAAAATTCGGAATCAAGGTTGTTCTGGCTATCGTTGCTTTCTGGGTAGGAAGCACGGTAATTAAATGGATCGTAAAGTTTGTGAGGAAATCACTGACAAAATCCAGGCTGGATACAGGAGTGGCACAGTTTATGTCCTCTCTGGTCAAGATCATACTTTACATACTCCTGATCTTTAACATATCCACAAGCTTTGGAGTAAAGGAATCATCTCTGGCAGCACTTCTCGGAACTGCAGGTGTTACTATGGGTCTTGCCCTCCAGGGTGGACTTGCCAACCTGGCAGGAGGTATGATGCTTCTTCTGTTCAAGCCTTTCCAGGTAGGGGATTACATCATCGTTAACGGACAGGACGGAAGCGAGGGAACGGTAGCCAAGGTCGAGATCTGTTATACAACGCTGTTATCCATTGATAACAAGCACATCGTGATCCCGAACGGTACTCTTTCCAATGTGACCATCACCAACGTAACAGCAAGGGATCAGCGAAGGCTGGAGATCAAAGTGGGGATCTCTTACAATGCAGATATCCAGAAGGCCAAGGATATCCTGGAAGATATCCTCACCGAGGATCCGGATACAAGAGAAGACGAAGAGATGGTGGTATTCGTAGACGAGCTGGCAGAAAGCTCTGTGATCATGGGCTTTCGTGTCTGGGTAGATACCGACCGCTACTGGGCAGCCAGATGGAGATTGAACCAGAGGATCAAGGAAGATTTTGATTATTATGGAATTGAGATTCCTTATAATCAGCTGGATGTGCATATCCATAAATAATATGCATAAAGGAAGAAAGCTAAAGCCCTTTCACATGGCAGAGAAATTGCTGTGTGGGAGGGTTTTTTGGTGAAAGTAACTGGTTTTGGGATTATTACTGCCATTCACGATAATAGAGAATATGAAAATTATTGACAAACCAGTGTCGGGGTGCAATAATACCCCACAGAGATAGTATTTGGACTCAAAACTATACTCTGGCTGAAATCACTGGAATCTTATATAAAAATAGCCAGCCGGAACCCGGGATCGGGAACGGACGGATATATGAAAATTATAAAAGATACGAGCCTGTATCGATGATAACGAAGGCGTTACAACAGTTATGGGAATTTTGAGCAACTGTTGAAGAGCATGCTTTTCGTGTATAAAAAACAGGACTCAATATACAGGGAATCAATCAGAAGCGTTTCAGGGTCGAAGTGTACCCCGAGACGTTTTTTTATTAAATACAGAAGCGGATGCTTTTATCCACTTGAAAGTTATTCCCTGCAGGAAAGGACTTATATAAGATGACAATAGAGATGTTAAAAGGAAAGATCCACAGAGCAACCGTTGTCCAGGCGGAACTGGATTATGTAGGAAGTATCACTGTGGATGAGGAACTGCTGGAAGCTGCCGGGATACTGGAATATGAGAAGGTCCAGATCGTAGATGTGAACAACGGCAGCCGTTTCGAGACATACACCATTTGCGGAGAACGCGGAAGCGGTATGATCTGCCTGAACGGAGCAGCAGCAAGATGTGTAAGCACCGGTGACAAGATCATCATCATGGCTTACGCACAGTACGAGCAGGAAGAAGCCCGTACTCACAAGCCTGCAGTTGTATTTGTAGATGAAGAGAACAGGATCAGCAGAGTGACCAATTATGAGAAACACGGACTGCTGAAGGATATGGCCTGACGCAGATCAGGAAGACAATAAGACGAAGGTGAATTCAGAAAAGAGGCTATCTCGAATCTATTAAGAAAACCGGTTCCAGAACCGGAAAAGAGGAGAGCACAATGCAGGTAACAAAAACAGTAGAAGAAACAAGAAAACAGATCAAAGCGTGGAAAAAAGAAGGAAAAACAGTAGGCCTTGTGCCAACCATGGGATTTCTCCATGAGGGACACGCAAGCCTGATCAAAAAATGCAGAGAGCAGAATGATATCGTAGTGGTATCCGATTTCGTCAATCCTACACAGTTCGGTCCTACCGAAGACCTGGAAGCCTACCCGAGAGACTTTGAGCGTGACAGCAAACTGTGCGAAAGCCTGGGAGCAGACCTGATCTTCTGCCCGGAGCCTTCCGAGATGTATCATGATCCCCACGCATTTGTAAGTATAGATACTCTGTCAGAGACACTTTGCGGAAAAACACGTCCGATCCATTTCAAAGGTGTGTGTACCGTTGTGACCAAACTGTTCCACATTGTGGCACCGGACAGAGCATATTTCGGACAGAAAGACGCACAGCAGCTGGCCATCATTCGCAAGATGGTGCGTGATCTGAACTTCGATATTGAGATTGTAGGCTGTCCGATCATCCGTGAGGAGGACGGACTTGCAAAATCCTCCAG
>ENA-OQIH01001234-OQIH01001234.1-human-gut-metagenome-genome-assembly--contig:-NODE-1234-length-11680-cov-3.877963_pt1 | contig 11680 bp, 8 predicted proteins | sample MGYA00242575_ERZ504740 | MGnify/ENA primary metagenome ERZ504740 (study PRJEB26092, sample SAMD00036192) | human gut metagenome | host: Homo sapiens | study: EMG produced TPA metagenomics assembly of...
GCCATTTTTGGCAACACTTTGTACCTGTATGATTACCCGAGGTGCAGGATCCCTGTGCAGTGCCACTCCCTGGCCGGGACTTACACAGGAGGGCGGATGGTTCCATTCAATCTTTAAGATTACAGTTGGAACAGGAAGAAGTGCTTCCCGTTATCCTATCGGTTTCTTATGGATGATCATTCTGGTCCTTGTAATGGAATATGTTCTGAATCATACAAAATTCGGTCGTTATACGATCGCGATCGGTTCCAATAAAGAAGCAGCAGCTCTTTCGGGAATCAACGTTAAATTCTATCATGTTATGGTATATGTAGTATGCGGACTCTTCACAGGTCTTGCAGCTATCGCATATGCGGCAGTTACACCAACTGTACAGCCTGGTACCGGTGCAGGACTTGAAATGGATGCCATCGGTGGAGTATTCGTAGGTGGTGTTGCAGCAACAGGTGGTTATGGATCAGTAATCGGTACTTTAGCCGGTATCTTCGTTATCATGCTTCTGAAAACCGGTCTTCCATATATCGGACTTCAGGCAAACTGGCAGCAGATCATTACAGGTGCAGTTCTTATCATTGCAGTACTGATCGATATCATGAAAGAAAAGAAAGCAGCAGCAAAATAATTTTCAAAACTGAATAAAGAAAAATGCATCTTACGACAGATGCAAAACAGCAGGATATGAAACAACGGAGGGCTTCCAGGGGATGTTCGGCGACAGTATTGTCATATGTGTATTTTGGGGAAGGCGGAACGAGAGAGGAAGCCTCCGGGGTATCATTTATAAAAAAACTATATTAAAAATGTATATTTAAAAGGAGGAAATTTTAAATGAAAGCAAAAAAAGTGATCGCATTAGTTATGTGTGCAGCAATGGTAGCAGGAATGTCCGCATCAAGCGTTATGGCAGCCGATATGCCGGAACAGTTCAAAGATCTGAAAGCTAATGAAGCTTATGATTTCCCGATGATGGTTAAATCTTTCCAGTCTACATACTGGGATGCAGCTCAGGAAGGTATGAAGAAAGCTGCTGATGAACTTGGTGTTACATACAAAGCACAGGGACCAAACAGTGAATCTGATATCGCTGACCAGGTTAACATGATCAACACAGCAATCGCTGCAAAGCCGGCCGGATTAGGTCTTGCTGCATGTGATACATCTTCTGTTCTTGATGCACTTCAGGAATGTGCTGACAAAGGAATCCCGGTAGTAACATTTGATACAGGTATCGCTGATGCTCCGGAAGGATCTGTAGTATGCGAGGTTTGTACAGACAACGCACAGGCTGGTGCAGTAGCAGCTGAGAATATGTACAACTCCATTAAAGACGTTGTTAAAGATGCAGACGGACAGGTTATCATCGGTGAGGTTAACCAGGATGCAACAGCTCAGAACATTCAGCAGCGTGGTACTGGATTCATCAACAAGATGATCGAGCTTCTTCAGGCTGATGGCAAGACTGTAGCAGTAAGCGGTAACGAGTTCTATGTTAACGCAGCAGAGGGTGCTGATGCTGATGCTAAAGACGCAGACGTTGTTATCCAGGTAGCTGTTCCGGCACAGACAACTGTAGAGCTTTGCTCCACAGAGGCTCAGGCAATCCTTTCCCAGGAGAACTGTATCGCAGTATTCGGTTCCAACCAGGTTTCTGCAGAGGGTGTTCTTGCAGCAAATGCTAACCTTAACGTTCTTGGTTCTGACCCGGCAAACGGTGATGTAGTTGGTGTTGGTTTCGATGCTGGTTCTATCATCAAAGCAGCTGTTAAAGATGGCACATTCATCGGTGCTGTTACACAGTCTCCTCTTATGATGGGATACTATGCAATCTACGCTCTGACAGCAGCAGCAAACGGCCAGGAGCTTGAGGATGTTCCTACAGACGGTTACTGGTATGATGCAACAAATATGGAAGACGAGGATATCGCTCCTAACCTTTATGACTAATCAAATCATATAATTGATAAGATCGTGAAGTTATAATGAACGCGGATTGCGTTCGGACGTATGAAATAAGAGATCCGCTGGCTGATTCAGTCAGCGGATTTTTTAAACAAATAATGTAGTAGTTCATAAATAATCGCTGTATTATTGGCAAATAAAGACACTTTTTTTGACAAAAGAGGTTCTTATCACCGGAAGGATCCTGATGTATGATAAATACAACATCAGATATGAAAGTGATCAGAAGCTTACATATTGAGGAGGATTTAAAAATGGCAACATATTATTTAGCAGTAGATATCGGAGCATCCAGTGGACGTCACATTCTGGGACATATGGAAAACGGAAAAATGATCCTGGAAGAAATCTATCGTTTTGAGAACGGCATGGTTAAGAAGGATGGAGAGCTCTGCTGGGAGTTTGACCGCCTTTTCACCGAGATCGTAAATGGTCTCAAAAAATGTAAAGAGATCGGCAAGATCCCGGTAAGCATGGGTGTTGATACCTGGGGTGTTGACTTCGTGCTTCTAGACAAGGATGACAAGGTTCTTGGCAACACGGTAGGCTACCGTGATCATCGTACAGAGGGAATGGACGAGGAAGTTTATAAGACAATTTCCCTGAAGGATCTGTATGCAAGAACCGGTATCCAGAAAGCGATCTACAATACAGTATATCAGCTGATGGCAGTGAAGAAGAAACATCCTGAGTATCTGGAGCAGGCTGAGACACTTCTTCATGTACCGGACTACTTCCATTTTCTTCTTACAGGCGAAAAAACTTGCGAGTACACAGAGGCAACCACAGGACAGCTTGTATGCCCGACAACCAAGGACTGGGATTATGAGCTGATCGATATGCTGGGATATCCAAGAAAGATATTCCAGAAGCTGATCATGCCTAGCACAAGCATCGGACATTTAACAGACGCAGTGAAGGAAGCAGTTGGCTTTGATCTTGAGGTTGTAGCACCGGCTACACATGATACAGGGTCTGCAGTTCTGGCTGTGCCTGCAAATGATGACGATTTTATTTATATCAGTTCCGGAACATGGTCTCTGATGGGAATCGAGAGAAAAGAAGCAGACTGCTCTGAGAAGAGCTGTGAGATGAACTTCACAAACGAGGGTGGATATGCAGGACGTTTCCGTTATCTGAAGAACATCATGGGTCTCTGGATGATCCAGTCTGTACGTCATGAGTTTGATGATGCGTACAGCTTTGCACAGATCTGCGAGATGGCTGAGGAGGCAAAAGACTTCCCGTCAAGAGTAAACGCAAACGATGAGTGCTTCCTTTCTCCTGAGAACATGACAAAAGAGGTTCAGGACTACTGCCGCAGAACAGGACAGCAGGTTCCGGAAACTCTTGGCGAGATTGCAACCGTTATCTATACAAGCCTTGCAGATTGCTACGCTAAGATTGCAAAAGAAATCGAGGAGATGACAGGAAGAACCTACAGCCGTATCCATATCGTAGGCGGTGGTTCCAATGCAGGATACTTAAATGAGCTGACTGCAAAAGCTACAAAGAAAGAAATCCATGCAGGCCCTGGTGAGGCTACTGCAATCGGTAATATCACAGCACAGATGCTGAAGGCCGAGGAGTTTAAAACGATCGAGGAGGCTCGTACAACCATCCATGAGTCCTTCGGTATTAAAGTATACAAAGCATAAATAATTGGAGGTCTTATTATGTTAGTTAACACAAAGGCAAAAGTTGGTGTATTTTCAATTGCTTTAGGCGCATATCTTCCGCAGTTTCCGTCACTGGTGCCGGAATTTGAGGCACAGTACGACGCATTCAAGAAAACGATCCCGGATACAGTAGAGATCGTTGACGGCGGAATGGTGACAACAAAAGAGCAGGCAATGGTGGCAGGAGATAAGTTCCGTGCAGCAGATGTTGACCTTGTATTTCTTCAGATGCTGACATACGCAACATCCTACAACATGCTTCCGGCGATCCGTGATCTGGATGTTCCGGTTGTTCTTGTAAACGTTCAGAAGATCAAAGCGCTGGATTATGAGCACACTGACATTGCCTCCTGGCTGGGTGAAGGCTATGCATGCGGTGCTGTAGGCGAGGCAGTTGCTGACCTTGAGAGAGCAGGCAAGAGACATGCGGTTATCACAGGCGTTGTAGAAGGCGGAGATCCGGCAGTTCAGGCTGAGATCGAAGACTGGTGCAAGGCTGCTCAGGTAAGGAGAAGATTCCGTGAGACTAACATTGCACAGATCGGAAGACCGTATCCGGGTATGATGGATCTGTATATTGATGAGACAAACCTCTATAACAGAATGTTCCTCTACACAAAACAGTTCGACTGGGAGAAGATGTGGGCGATCGCTGATGATATCACAGACGAGGAGGCAATCCGTGCAAAGGCACAGGATATCCTTGATACATTCGATATTGAGGGCGGCGGCACGATTGAGAAAGTATGGGATATGGCCAAATACGTTGTTGCTTTTGAGAAATGGGTAAAGGACGAGCATCTTGGAATGATCGCTTCTCATTACGACGGATTTGCACAGGGTAAAGCAGGTGTCCTTGACAGTATGCTGATCCCGGCATTCTCCATGCTGATCAAACAGGGTACTGCATGTGCGGTAGAGGGTGACATGAAGGTTGCCATGGCAATGAGTATCTTAAAGACAATTTCCGGTACAGGTCAGCTTTCTGAGATGTACTCCATCGACTTCAATGATGACATCTGCATCATCGGACATTCCGGAAGCGGTGACGCGGACATCTCTGACAAGAAGCCAACCATGAAGATCGTAAAAGTATTCCATGGCAAAACAGGCGGCGGATATCTGACACAGTTCTATCCGTACACAGGTCCGGTGACCTACCTTGCGATCACTCAGGATAAAGACGGAAACTTCAAATTCGTTGTAGCTGAGGGCGTAAACGAGGAGGGACCGATCCTTTCCTTCGGTGATACAAACATGAGAACACGCTTCACATGCGGAGCAAGAGAGTTCGTTAACCGCTGGAGCGAGGCTGGCCCGACACATCATATGGCAGCTGCTACAGGAAGACACATCGATACGATCCTGAAGGTTGCAAAAATCTTTAACGTACCGGTAGATATCGTGACAAGATAAATTCTTTCTTATGTATTCAACCTAAAACATATTCAAAAAAGGAGACTGCGCGGAGCGGTCTCCTTTTTCAGTGGGAAAAATAAGATAAAAAAGATCTGCCGGAAATGCAGCAGGCAGATTCGGCAGATCAAAGCTTTGGATTTTTATTTATTTTTTATGCATAAGTGTGTGCTCCCTGGAAAGCTCATCGTGCAGCTGGATGGAAGACCAGTGCTGAGTTACCGGTGTGAGCATGGCCTTCAGTGCAACAGGTGGGATCTGGTTTTCACGGAAAAAAGCAAGAAAACCATCCATCTGTGCACTGGAAAAATCCTTCAGCACGATCATCTCATCACTGAAATTGCTTCCCAGATTAAACTGGGATGAGGGAGGAAATCCCGGAATCTCAAAAAGATATCCCAGCGGATGAAGAAATTCCGGCGCAGTGACGATCCGTGTCTTAACCTTCTGACGGTTCAGATAGCGGCGGATCTGGCGAAGCCGTTCCGGGTCGTTAAAATTATATAAAAGAGCTTCTGGCTGTGTATTCATATAGTGTCATACCTCATTTCTGAATAAAGATTTTTTTGGAACGTAAGTTACTTTTCACGATGTGCAGGGAACCGGATCTCAACATCCGTCCCCTCTCCAGGCTTGCTGGAATAAGTGAGTCCGTAATTATTTCCATAGAGAATTTGGAGTCTCCGGTGGGTATTATAAACTGCGATATTGGTGCCGCCGGACTGGCTTTTTCCCTTTCCGGAAAGGATAGTTGACAGGATTTCCGGCGAAATCCCAACACCGTCATCGGAAATCAGAAGAACAATATCCTCATTTTCCATCCATCCGGTAATAACAATAGTTCCGGATTTTGATTCTTTTTCCAGGATCCCGTGAAGAATGGAATTTTCCACAACAGGCTGAAGAGTCAGCTTCGGGATCTGGTATTCTGAAAGCTCATCCGGGATATCCGTGATCAGCTCAATGCTGTCGTGGTAGCGCATATTCTGAAGCTGCACGTAGATGGTTACATGCTCCAGCTCCCTTGCAATGGTAGAGATTCCTTTTTTGCGGCTCAGAGTCAGCTTATAAAAACGGGAAAGACTTTGCACTGCGTGACTGATCTCATCGGTCTGTCCCTGCAGTGCCATCCAGTTGATCATATCCATGGTATTATAAAGAAAATGCGGATTGATCTGTGCCTGGAGGGAATTGAATTCTGCAATCCGGAGATCTTCTGCAGCCTTAGCCTGCTTCTCCATCAGTTCCTCCATTTTTCGAGTCATATAGTTGTAGGTATCGATAAGATTACCGATCTCATCATGTGCCTGTGGACTTTCCATAGGAGTAGGCGGGCCGTGGCGGACGGTCTGCATCTGCCGGATCACAGAAGAAAGTCTTCCGGTAATGGAATGAGCCAGTACATTGGCAAAAATCAGAGCCAGAACCAGAAAAACTGCATAGATCAGTACGATCTGGACCATCAGTCGGTTGCTCGCATGGATCAGCGGCGGGGAAGGAAGGACCGTCACCATAAACCAGTCCGTATTGGAAATGCTGTAAAAACCGGCATAAACCTTTGTGTCCAGAATGTTCCGCTCAATGAAGTTATTGGAAGACATAAAGGAAGCCTTGATGGTGTCGTAATCCAGTTGGTAGATTCCGGATAATGACAGATCTGAGGTAGCAACAATGGCATCACGTTCGTTTACAATATATGAAACACTTCCTTCCAGAGATAGATTGTCGGAAAGAATGGAAGTAAGCTTGTCATCGGAATAATACACTGCCAGATAAGCCTTATAGGCAGTGGAGTGATAATAAAGGCTTAAAGGGCAGATATATGCCATATCACCATAATTCTTTTTTTCCCTGGGACCAAGATAGAAGGAAGGACAGAACATTTCCTGGGTGTTCCGGTTTCCCTGAAAGATACCGTACCAGTAGGTACCTTTCGCCTGACTTAAGGGAGCAAGGATATTCTTAGTGTTGGGATAAGTATCCAGTGTCTTCAGATCATCAGGAAAATCCACATAGATCTGTACATCGGTAACAATGGAATCTGTGGTCAGACGCTGAACGGCATTTTTAAAATCAGTGGCATGGTTAGATGTTGCAAGCTGTTCTGCTGAATCGCTGACCGGCATATAAAAAAGTTCCTGAAAAAAATTCTGTCCTGTAATATTCCGGGTAGTAGCGAGGATCGTATCCATAGTCCGTTCGATCAGAGGTGCAGTTTTTGCGGAGGCGTCCTGCTCCTGCCGGATGGTATTGGAAACCACCATGCTATAAAGTCGTCCATAAAAAAGAAAGGCGGTAAGACAGGCAGGAATTACCACAATGCTGATCAGGGCAATGGTGAATTTTGTCTGCAGGTTTAAATTCAGGTAGCCGTTTTTGAAACGGCGCCAGAGGGCCCTCATGACATTTTCTCCCGGTATTCAGACGGGGAAAAGCCGGAGTATTTTTTGAAGCTTTTTCCGAAGTAATTGCCATCCGTATAGCCTACCTTGGAAGAAATCTCGGAAATCTTGTATTTGGGATCGGAAAGCAGCTGCTTGGCCTTTTCCATTCGGTATTCTGTCAGATATTGATTGAGAGTCTGTCCGGTCTCGCTTTTGAAAAAAGTGCATACATAAGATGCGGAAAGGTATACATGGCCGCTGATATCTTTTACGGAAAGTGTATCGTTCATATAGTTCCGGCTGATATAATCCTTGATCATAAAGATCGTGGAATTTTCCGGCTGGGAATTTTTCGCATCTTCAAAATACTGGGCGGTTTTTTCTTTCAGAGCTTTGTGAAGCTCTTCGTAGGTGAAGGCGTTGTTTAACGTATCTACGATCAGATCCTGCTTTTCATGAAGTTCGGTTTCCAGCTGATTTTTTTTACGGGAAGCCGAAAGTGTATTAAATAGCTGGTAATAAAGATCACGGATCTGGTTAGGCATAAATGTGTGATTGCAGCTATAATACCGGAAAAGCTCATCAAGAAACTGAAAACAGGGTTCTTCTTCTCCGGCCAGGAGATATTTGGAAAAAGTATTTTCCGGTGAATGCAGGGAATCCGGAACCGGTCCCTTCGGTGAAAGCAGGCGGATGGAATTTTCCGTCAGAAATGTTTTTTCCGGAAAGAAAAAACAGTTCTGCAGAAGGATCACGGCAGAAGCGTAGGACTGATAAACCCTGAAAATATCCGTTACGGTATTTCCGGCAGCGATCAGATGCTTTCCGCAGGTGTCATATTGTCTGGAAATATAGCTTCCCACTGCGGAAAGGGTAGTCGGGGAAAGGGCATTCCTTCCATATATATGGTGGACCAGATACTGAACTCTTTTTTCCACAAAAAGACATTTCAGATGGTAATGCTCCAGAAAACAGGAAATGTCGTTCTGGAGATCTTCCAGGAAAATACCGGAAGCCTCCACAGATTCATTAAGCTTTACGATCACAGAGGTAAAATTCATGCCGTTCTCAAGAAGCTCCGGCTGCCCCAGTTCCAGACAGAGATCTGCAATTTTGTTGTTATCGGAAGGTGGAAGAGTCAGCTGTTGTGCCAGCCGGGTAGCGATTTCCTGAGAATGGATCGCTTCGCCACGATGGGAGCGGAGCTTTTGTTTGTAAAGAGTCTGCGCTTCCAGAACTGCCGCCTGTACTTCCTCGGGATGCAGAGGCTTTTCGATGTAATTGATGGCTTTTAGTTTGATGGCAGCTTTCAGATACTCTTTGTCAGAATATCCGCTCATAAAGATAGGGATACTGTCCGGCAGGAATTTCTCCAGACGCTCCAGCATGGCAATGCCTGTCATCCGCGGCATCCGTACATCGCAGAGAATGATCTCAGGTTTATACAGTCTGGCCATTTCCAGTCCGTTCACACCATCATCTGCCTGAAGGATCTCGGTGATTCCCAGAGAATCCCAGTCGATAGATGAGATCAGTCCGGTACGCGTAAGTTCTTCGTCATCGACGATCAGTAATTTCATATACAATTCTCCAATCGAGCATAGCTTTATAGCTTCGTAAATCGGACGTTTACAGTTCTGTTTATATTCCCAGAAAACTGTAACGTCAGCGTTATCATTATAGCATAAAGTATATAGAAATACGAGAATGGGACAATGGTTTATGAGTAATATTTTACAGGGAAAAGAAGAATATTTTACCCTTATCCAAAAATATTCCCATTATCAACCTGTGGGCCGGATGATAGAATATAATCAGATTAAAGGAAAGGGAGGAGAAAGAGCCGTGTCAGAATATGTTCTTGAATTAAAAGGTATTACGAAGATATTCCCCGGTGTCAAAGCTCTGAATAATGTACAGTTCCAGCTCAAGCCTGGTGAGGTTCACGCACTGATGGGTGAGAACGGTGCTGGTAAATCTACGTTTATCAAGGTTATTACCGGAGTACATAAAGCAGAAGAAGGTGAGATGTTCCTGAACGGACAGAAGGTTGACTTCAAGGGTCCGAAGGATGCCCAGGAGGCAGGTATTGCAGCCGTATATCAGCATCCGACATCATATCCGCACCTTACAGTTGCAGAAAATATTTTTATGGGTCACGAGATCATCAAACATCATATGATCCAGTGGAAAGAGATGAATCAGGAGGCGAACAAGTACTTAGGTGAGCTGGATGCAGATTTTGATGCAACCGCTGAGATGGGAACTCTTTCTGTTGCACAGCAGCAGATGGTTGAGATCGCCAAAGCGCTTTCCACAAATGCAAAGATCATCATTCTGGATGAGCCTACAGCAGCACTTACCAGAAACGAGTCGGAGAAGCTTTACACACTGGTTGATAAGCTGAAAGAGAATGGCGTTTCCATTATCTTTATTTCCCACCGTTTCGAGGATATGTATCGTCTGGCTTCCAGAGTTACCGTATTCCGTGATTCTCAGTATATCGGAACCTATGATGTAAACGGGATCACAAACGCAGATCTGATCAAGGCAATGGTTGGACGTGAGATCAATGATCTGTTCCCGAAGCCGGAGGTTAAGCTGGGAGATGAGATGCTTCGTATTGAACATCTTTCCAGAACAGGATTTTTCAAGGATGTTTCCTTCAATGTACGTGCAGGCGAGATCGTAGGTCTTACCGGTCTGGTCGGTGCAGGACGTACAGAGGTTATGGAAGCTGTCAGCGGAATTACCCATCCGGACGAAGGAAAGGTTTTCCTTGAGGGAAAAGAGGTTTATATCAAGACTCCTTCCGAAGCAATGGAAAAAGGTATCATCCTTCTTCCTGAGGACAGACAGAAGCAGGGCCTTGTCATGAGCTGGGGCCTTGGAAGAAACGTAACCCTTCCGATCATCAGCAAATATGCAAAATCCGGATTCAATGACGAGAAAGCAGAAAGAGAGCTTTCCAAGAAGCTTCTTGAAGAAGTAGATACCAAGGCTGTTGATATTTTCCAGCCTGCAAGCTCACTGTCCGGTGGTAACCAGCAGAAGGTTGTTGTTGCCAAGGCACTTGCTCAGGAAATGAAGGTCGTTATCATGGATGAGCCGACAAAGGGTGTCGATGTTGGTGCAAAAGCCGAGATCTATGCGATCATGGGAGATCTTGCGAAGAAGGGCTATGCCATCATCCTGATCTCTTCCGAGATGCCTGAGATCCTTGGAATGTCTGACCGTATCATCGTTATGTGCAACGGTCGTAAGACAGGTGAACTGAACAGGGGAGAGGCAACACAGGAAGGAATCCTTGAGCTGTCCATGGAAAAGAGCACTGGAAAGGGGACTAAATAATGGAAAAGAAATCTGTTATCAAGAAGATTACAGGCTCCCGAGAGGCTCTGCTGGCAATTATCGTGGTCGTGCTGTTTGCCGTTGTCACAGTGATCAGCCCGTCATTCCTTACGCCGAAGTCACTCATGGAGATGCTGAAAAATAATGCAGTAACAATGGTAATGTCACTTGGTATGCTGTGTGTCATGCTGGTAGGCGGAATCGATATTTCCATCATGTCAACTCTGGCACTTTCCGGTATGTCCATCGGTATGCTCCTGAAATACGGACATATCACAAGTACATTACTTGCTTTCATCATTGCAATGGCGATCGGTATTGCCTGCGGACTGGTTGTAGGTCTTGTGATTTCAAGAGCAAACGTTCCGCCTATCATTGCAACCATGGGCTTTATGTACATCTACAGAGCAATGGGTTATCTTGTTTCCCACGGTGGTGAGTGGGCAAGTGCCGCAGCTCTTGGTGAGTTTAAGAATTTTGCAACAACCAGCTTCCTTGGGATCAACAAGGTTATCTGGGTGATCATCGTATGCTATGTGGTATTCTTCTTCTTTATGAAATGGACAAGAACAGGACGAAGGATCTACGCAGTAGGAAGTAATGCAAGCGCAGCACAGGTTTCCGGTATCAATGCAAAGAATATCAACCTTCTTGTATATGTGATCATGGGATTCCTCGCAGGTCTTGGCGGAGCACTTCAGGTATCTGTTTATGCTTCTGCAATGCCTGATATGCAGTACGGCGGTGAGATGGATGTTATCGCAGCCTGCGTTATCGGTGGTGTAAGCATGAGCGGTGGACGTGGAACCGTAGTAGGGGCACTCCTCGGTTCCATTATCCTTGCAACGGTCGCAAAAGCTGTTCCGCTTGTAGGGATCAGTTCACTGTGGC
>ENA-OQIH01001240-OQIH01001240.1-human-gut-metagenome-genome-assembly--contig:-NODE-1240-length-11581-cov-6.886387_pt1 | contig 11581 bp, 10 predicted proteins | sample MGYA00242575_ERZ504740 | MGnify/ENA primary metagenome ERZ504740 (study PRJEB26092, sample SAMD00036192) | human gut metagenome | host: Homo sapiens | study: EMG produced TPA metagenomics assembly of...
ACCTTCCCTTCCTCTGCCTGTTTTTGAAGTTCTTCCTGTTTCGTCTGCTGTCCCACCAGATAGTCTGCCGAGAGGTTGGAAACAGCCGGAGCAAGAACAAAGGAAAGCAACATGGCAGCCACACTGATCACCAGTGCTTCCAGTAACATCTGCAGCCAGATCTTCCCTTTGGAGATTCCAAGGGACATAAGGATACCGATCTCATTGGTTCTGTTTTTGATCCAGAAAACAAAGATTAAAAATAAGATGACAAATCCTGCCCCGCTCACAAGCAACAGCATGGTGTTACTGATCTTCTCCAGATCATTAAAGTTGGTCGCCATGGTATCCAGATTTCCATTCTTGTCAATCAGGTCATACCATTCCCAGTTAATGTCCACTTTCTTTATCGCTTCCTTCACCTTGTCGTAAGCATCCACATCTGCTACTTTATAATAGGCATTTACAAACAGCGGATCATCCTGTTCCGCCTTACTCGGAAGATACAAATCGGTAAAGATCACATTTTCAGACCGGTACGTATCCCCGGACATATAAGGACGCATCTTTTCTTTCACAGTATAGATACCGATGACCTTTGCCTCTGTAACGGACTCTTCTGTGTCAAGCGGACAAAAACGAATGGAATCGCCTACTTTTAACTGATTCTTCTCTGCCAGTTCTTCGGAGATCACGCAGACATTTTCATCCCCTTCTTCTGCCATCCTCCCCTCTTTGATCGATACGTTTCCACTCAGCACATTCGCATTCAAGCCCATTTTCCGGTCACCCACTAATGCAACACCTTTGAAATCATTCGTCTGATCCACATCCGGATCCTCGATGCGCTGAAAGTTCGCCGGCTTTACCGGAATGGGAATTGTCGTCACGTTATAGTCTGCAATTCCTTCCGCCTTTGCCACCTTTTCAATATCTTCCAGTTTCATCGATTCAAACGAACGATCCGTATAAGAAGCGTAGCTTTTGACTCCATTTATTGTTGAAGAAGATCGGGTTACCCCTCCATAGCTGCCATCCTGGTCTTTTCCGTAAATCTCATCTATTTTTTTGTTCATTTCCGAAAGGCGCTTACTCCTGCTCTCCGCATTCATTTCCATAAGAAATCCTGCCCCGATCGCCTGTCTGGTGCTGTCCTTTGCCGCAATATTCGCCGTCCTGCTTGCCATCCCGGATAAAAACAGCAGACTGATGGCGCTGACTGCCAAAAGAAGCAGCATACTTTTTACCGGTTTTCGCCAGACAGAACGTCCTGCCCTCTGCCATACATTCATCTGTTATCCCTCCATCCTTGATAAAATGTCTCTCGGGTTGGAACGAAGCACCGGCAGGATCGACAGCAGTACTGCGATCACAACGACGATACCTCCCATACCCAAAAGTTGTATCACATCTTTTCCTTCCATGGTAAGCGTCATAGTCATATCTGAAGCAAGAGATGCAAAAAGAAGTTTCTGTACCTGTTTCGCCGCAGCAATCCCCAACCCGCAGGAACATGCGGCAGCTACTAAAAAGAGAACTGCTGATTCCAGAAATGCCTGAAAAAATAGCTGGATCTTTGCTTCTCCCAAACTGATAAATACCGCCATCTCCTTTTGCCGACTCCGCATCCACATGCAGAGAAGCAGCGATACTACGAAAAACCCGGTCAGTAAGGTCAGGATCTGCATCAGACGTACGACTCCTGTCATCTGGGTAAGCGGCGCCTTCATCTGCTGGAACAAAGCATCTGAGGTTGTTACCTCTGCTTTCTCCTGAAGAATTTCCTGAAGCTGTTCTGCCAGTCCGGAAAGTTCCTCCGGCTGGTCGGTGTAGACAGAGAGTTTGTAAATTCCTTTTCCACCAAACAACTCCCCATAGGAGGTTTGATCCAGATACATCTGATTTTCCACCCGTGAGACTGCTAAAGTTTCGTTCTCCTGCTGATGTTCCGTACCGGACAAAAACAATCCGCAGATCGTTACATCTATCGGTACCTTATTTTCTTCCGACCCATCTCCTTTCTGCAAAGAGAAAGTATCTCCCACCTTTAGCCCGTTCAAAGCTGCAAAATCAGCATTTACCACCGCCTGATGGATTTCTCCGGTTGTAAACAACTCCCCTTCTGTCAACTGATACGTATGCTCTGAAAAAGGACTGTCCTGCGAAAGATTATCATAGGAATAGAGATTTACCATCATGTTCTCTAACTCCACGGAATCACTTTGGGTGACAGGCATCAGCTCCGTCAGAAATGCGCCCTGATTTCCCATCCGATTGACGGATTGTACATACGGTAATTTCCCTATCTCCCTGTATTCTGCTTCTGTCAATTCTGCATCCATATCTGTCATTTCGCAGACTGCCTTTGCTTTTGTTTTTTTCTTCAGTTCTGTCTCCGTATGCTCCGCTCCATGGAGGATCATACCTGTTCCAAGGATCATTGTATTGACGAAAAGAAAAATGAAAAATAACAGCAGCGACTTACTCCGTTTCCGCCACAAATAGCGACCTGCTCTCTGATAAAATGTCATTCTGCTCCGCCTCCTAGCCCGCTACTCCGGTAGCGTTGGAATATCGGGTGATCAAGATTCTCGTCGCCAAAATCTCTCCGGACTCCTGTTTTTCACCAAATACGGCAATGCTTGTCTGTTTTTTTACTTCTGCCGCATTACTTTCCACGAACTGAGCGGCTCCGGTAGATGCATTGATCTCAGCGATCTGAAACTGACAAGATTCCTCATACCTTACTGTAATCTGTTCCATCCCTTCCTCCTGTCCGGGAGCCGCTTCCATGGCAGTCTGACCGCCGTCTTTTTCTATCATCGGCAAAACCTGAAAAACTCCATCAGAAAACTCTGTAACGGTTCCTTTCAAAACAGCGGAGTCCAACAACGCATTCAGATTGGTGGTATCGGATGTATCCTCCGTTGAAGTTTCTCCATTATTTTCCGCCTGCTGATTTTCTTCTACAACCGGCACATTACCAGAATCCGTTCCCGGCGTCTCTGCTGCTCCGCATCCAGTCATAGATACCAGGCACAGTGCCACTGCCATTCCTTTGATCCATTTTGTGTTTCTCATAACTTCCTGCTCCTTTCTTTGTGTCCTGTTTTTTCTCTCTGACACTGATACGATCATACCGAAAAACCTCTCTAAAACTCCTCTAAGAGTTCTGCAAATTTTCTTCCATTTTTTACAAGACTTTTAGAGGATTTCTCTGTTATACTGGAAAAAGGAAATTTTAAAAGTAAAGGATGGATTGCAATGAAGTTATTATTAATAGAAGACGACCACGCTCTGTCAGATGCTATCTGTCAGGAACTATCCCGGCATGGTCATACAACTGACTGCTGTTATGATGGCGAAACTGCCATGCTTTATGCATTAAATACGGACTACGGATATGATCTTGCCATCATTGACCGAATGCTGCCTGTCATAGACGGGCTGACCATTATCAAAGCGATGCGCAGAAAGCAGATCACGATTCCTGTGATCATCATTACCGGAATGGGGGAACTGAACGACCGGATCGTTGGTCTGGACGGCGGTGCTGACGATTATCTTGTCAAACCGTTCCATTTGGAGGAACTGCTGGCAAGAATCCGCGCCCTGACAAGGCGAAGTCCCGGACTGCAAAGCCCCGACACTCTTTCTTTCGGTGACCTTTCCTTTGCATGTTCCACAAGAAAGCTCACCTGCAAAGAAAAAACCTGCTCTCTGACTGCCAAAGAATCGGAGCTTCTCTCCGCTTTCTTGAAACAACCGGGAAATCTTTTTACGAGAGAACAGCTCGTCTTAAAGGTCTGGGGAAGTGATTCGGATATTGAACCGGGGAACGTAGATAATTACATTTCCTTTCTGAGGAAACGTTTCAAAGAATTAAAGAGCAGCTGTGCCATTCAGACGATTTACGGTACTGGCTATCGATTGGAGGATACCCATGCTTAAAACACTTTCCCGACGCCTGCAATGGCTCTTCACTTTCATTTTGATGGGAATCATCACACTGATCCTTTTTTTTGCATTTTCCCGCCAGTATGAGGCGCAAAAAGCAGCGGACACCACTCACATCCAGAGAATGGCGTCTCTTCTGGTCTATTCGCTGAAAGATAACCCGGAAAATGCGGAAGAGATCCTGAAAAGCTATGAGGAAACTGCTTCTGTCTACAGTTATCTGACAGACACCGACAACCATACCCTGTTTAAAAGCAGCACAAAACTCCCTACCAGTCTGGACACCCTGATGGCGCAGGCTTCCAATGATATGACGACCCTTCCCACCGTTGAAAAGACGACCGGAACATCCACTACCACCCAAAGCGGATATGTAGAACTGACCGGAGATCACCACGACCATTACCTGATGATTCTTTCACAGATTCCCATCAAAGATGGGCAGACGTATCAACTGACCAATATCACCCGGCAGACTTCTCTGTGGGAACAGGGGATTGCGTATCTGCCCTTCTATGGTGCTGCCTGGCTTTTCACCTTTTTTATCCTTCTGTTTCTGATCCGCTGGATGCTGAAAAAATCATTTGCTCCAACTGAACAGATGTTGATAAGCCACCGGAACTTCATAGCCGCTGCTTCCCATGAACTGAAAGCCCCTTTAGCCGTTATCATGGCAAATGCAGGTCTTCTACAGTCTTATATAGCCAAAGATCCTCAGGCTGTCGGGATACTTTCTACAATTGATGCAGAATGCAATCGGATGTCCCATCTGATCAAGGATCTGTTGTTTTTGGCCTCTTCAGATGCCAACCAGCAAACGATTCATCCGGCGGATGTGGAAGTGGACACCCTTCTATTTTCCCTGTATGAAGCCTTTGAACCTCTCTGCCTGAAAAAGAAGATACCCCTCATTCCGGATTTTTCCTCGGAAAGTTATCCAACTCTTTATACCGATGCGGAACGGCTCTTTCAACTTCTTAGCATTTTTTTGGACAACGCCATCTCCTATGCGTCAGAAGGGAGTTCCATCGAACTGCAGGTTGTATTCGATGGAAAAGAACTAATTTTTTCTGTCATCGACCATGGAAAAGGAATTTCCAAAGAAGACCAGCCCTTCATCTTCGACCGCTTCTATTGCGCGGATTCCTCCCGGACAGAAAGACAGCACTTTGGGTTGGGACTTAGCATTGCCAAAGAACTGGCGAAACTTTTAGGTGGAACTGTTGGTTTTTCAGAAACGAAGGGCGGCGGAGCTACTTTTTATCTGAAACTTCCGGTTTGAAATCAAAAAGCTATCAGTACCTGGGATTACCCCTTATTTCTGATAGCTTTCTTTTTATTTCACACTTTAGTGGTCTATAATATAAATGTCTTTCTACTTGAAAATTAAAAAACAATCTCTATTCATTTAGAATCTGCACATCATCCCTTATCTACATTTAAACAATAACCCACATCTTTCACACTACAGATGATATCTGCCATCCTTTTATCAACTTATAAGTTTTCCCCTGTTGCTCCAACAAAGAAATCCTGTTCCATGGAAATTCTTTTTCTTCTGCGATGATAAGTATTCTATTATACTCTCGATAATTGCTTACATTGTTACTACCAGCCTTTGCACCTGCTTTCAAGGCTTTTTTATATCTCGTTTTTTTAATCTTATCATTTATGAAATCCTTTATTCCTTAATAGCTTAATGATCACTACTCTCCTATTTCGTTTGCAATCTTTTCCAACTTTAATCGTTCATCCTCATCATGGATTTTCCGTTGTCCTGCATAAATCAATAGTCCATGTTACGTTGCTTTTTACATTGTTCAGGCTGTAGATTTAGAGCCTGCTGAGATTTTGTTCCAACCCCCTTGGCAGACATTTGCTTATGAATTTCTTTCTGACGTTTCTTCGGATTTTTAACTTGTTCTTTCACAACAGTTTCTATTGCCGGACTAAAACGTAAGCTGTTATAGTATTTTAAAGCAAATCCTTATTTCTGGTTTTTAGTCAACTTTAGTGTAATTCTCCATACTAAAAGTTTCCAAATCAATCACTACCGCAACAACATTGTCCTCATTTTCTTCAATAAGCCATAACCGATTCCATAATGTTTGGTCATTCATATTGGTAGCAGTTTTATCCTCACCCTCGGTAATGATTTTTTCAGGATCTAATTTTGTTACAAAAATGTTTTCGGGTTTAAGTCCCGGCAGGCTGCTTTGAAGTTCTTCATCAGTTAGTCCTGCCATTTCCATTGCTTCAGCACCATTATAGTACTCAACATCTCCGTACCAGTAGTTATCGTTAACATTCTCGATGGATTTTAACCACATAAACTTATCGTCAACGAATTTATAACCAGCACCAGAGCCGGTATCTATTTCCCATGTTCCTTGTAGCAGTGCATTATCATCGTTATTATCTTTGCTGTCAGTAGCACCGGTGCAAGCGGTAAGGCCAAATAGTGTAAAACAGATAATCAGAATAGCTGATGCAATTCTAAAAAAACCATTTTTGCGGTATTTAATCATATTCATATCATAGTTCATAGGTAACCTCCAAGTTATATTCTCTTTATTTCCGTAAGCCTTTCCCCATCGAAAAATGAAGAAAATCTTTTATTCCCGTTCCCGTCTACTCCGCTTTTTCTTCCGGGGGTCTGGCGGCGGAGAAAATGTCTGAATATAGTCTTTCCGGATTGCTGTCACATCCTGAGAAAGAAAAGCGGCGAGACGATCCTGATCGGAAGTCTGCTCCGGGAAAAAGGACGCAAATTTCTGTGCCAGCTGTTCTTCTTTTCCATCCAGTTTAAGAGGGCCTTCGTACCCAATCAATTCTCTCAGCACAACCGTGAACTCCTCGTACCGGTTCTCTCGAATCTCCAGATCGACTTTCGCTTTGGCAGTCATACCGTTGAGGTAAAGTACCTTCAAGGAAGCATAATTTCCCGGTCGATTCATTGTGACCCATAAAGCCAGCTTTTTTGAGAGCAGCTTCCCGCCAATCAGCATCCAGTTCTGGCTTCGGTAAATTTCCAGATACTTTTTCATGCCCTCATCTTCAAACTCTATTAGCTCAAAGTGTTCTCCATCCAACAGCTGCTCCAACTGTTTTTTGCTGAGAATCTGATTCAGCACCGGTATGTTCTGGTAAGGCGCACATACATAGCGTCTCATTTTCTGAAACAGAGCCACAACCAGAACCGCTGTGCCAAGTAAAAACAGGAAAAACTCTCCGTCCATCTCGATTTTTCCGGTTGCAGTTACCCAAATGCCACGCAGAACCAGCACGACACCAAAGCCCCACAGCCCGAAAATCAGCAACTTTTTCAGCGGATGAAAATGAATCCACTCGATGATCTGCACCTGTTGTTTGCCGCTCATAGGTTCATCACGCAAAAGTCGGCGGGAGATCCACTGATTCAAAAGTTGTGGAGTCCATGCAGCTCCAAACAGAAAAACTGCAATACCGGCATAAAGGGCAATCCCGGTCCATCCAATATCCAAATAAGACTCCAAAAGCAGTAAAAAGATAATTGGCAGAATCATGGTGAGAAAAAGTGGTAAAAATGATTTTTTGCGTCCCTTCTGGAGATTTAAGTCATTTAGAGCAGAAGTGATACAAAAGGCAAAAATCATCACAGCCGACATCCCACCGGACACCCAATTTTTAAGGTCACCGAAACGCATCACATGCGCGGCTCTGTGCATACTCGGAAATTTCCCAGTAATACCTGCATAGAGGCAAAATCCCAAATAAGCCAGAGCCAAAAGCGCCCCTATCAGCTTCAAAATTGTTTTTCCTGAAAGTTTTCGTTTCTCCATCTTCATTATACTCCTATAAAATCACTGTTCCTGTGTCAATTTATCCTTCCGCATCCCAAACAAAGCTATCTGCCATGTCTCTGGCAGCCTGTTCAATTAAAATTTTTTTCATGCTCTGATTCCTCTATCTTTATAATACTGGTTATATCCGTCTCCCAGTATTCGTGTCGATAAAATATCTTCCTGCATTGTCAAAACAGAATTCCAAATCCGTACCAACCGGCATATCATATACAGCCAAAACTGCCGGTTCAATATTTGCAAGAGTATTAAAGTCTACAACTATGGAATTTTCCGGGTTATCTAAGTATTCCTGTGTATCATTATCCCCGATTGCCCGCCAGCCATTATCAGAGGGATTTACACTTTCCTCTCTAAAAAACCATTTCAACTTAGAAGTTCCCTCATAAACTGATTTCGTAATAATGACTCCACCAGCGTTTTCGATAAACGTAATTTGTTTGTTTTTCTTTTTGAACTTATCAAATAACCCCATATTACATGCTCCTTCTATATCTGAATTATCTCGCTTTCCAAAGCAATAGATTTATTAAATCTCACAATGTTCCATAAATTCTTTTTTATTTGTTACTTCTTTTTCAAACTCCTCTTCCAGCGTTTTGTAAAAAGATTTCCTAAACACATTTTTAAGAACCTCTATACTATTCTTAAATTCAGGAAACTTCTTTAATAAAGAAGCAACCGCTTTTTCTTCTATATCACTGTTTACTTTTGCAATTGAAACAAATAATCCGTTCTTTGTAATAATACCTATAACTGTATAAGTCGAATACCATTGCTCTTTTGCCGAAACTATATCCAAAATCATTTTCCTGGGAATATATACATCACGAACAAAAAGCCAATTTTTAGAATAGTAAAAGCGAAATGAATCTGAACTATCATTAAATTCAAATTCAGTAAATTGCTCTTTTTTTATATAACTTTTCAATTCTTTGAATGACAAATACTTTTTCACGATTTTCATACACTCAAATCGTTTTGGAAAAGCACATTCTATAAAAAGATGTATGAAAAATATTAATGTCACCACAAAGAATAACACTACACCTAAATCACCAGAAGAAAACGAACGAAATAATGAACAAGCAAACACCAAAATTACCATTGGCAAAATTATAACAGAAATAATTCTCCACCATGTCCAAATTCTTTTAATCATTTTAGTTCACTCCTTTATTGCTACATCAATTGATTAGAAACCAATCGAAGTTGGCGTAAACGATAAAGCAGCTTATAGATTGCTGATAAACTGCCCTATCGTTTGCACCAATTTCGATTTTTCTATAGTGAACAAAGTCGTGTCCGGATAGCCGGAATATATGGAGTTTCAATTCTTTTCCCCTTGTAGAAAAAACTGTTTTGATTAAAATATTATATCAGATTTCTTTATAGAAAAAGATATTTTCCCACAACAAACAGACCTCATTTCTGAGGCTTCGTAAAAATATTTAATTATTGGGTTTTAAATCCGTAAAGGTATCCGTTGTTGGGGTTTTCCGAGATGTCCTCCACAGCATTTACAAACAGAAACCTTGATTCCATAAAGTGTTTCCAATATTTGAGTTGTTTCCATATTTTTCAACCGAGACAGATATTGCCTGCAGCCAAGAAGATTTCTACATAGTGTAAGATGCTTGGTTTTACTTCGGGTACACAGCAGACCATAATGTCTGATTCGGACAAAGCGTTTGGGTGGCACATGCATAAGGAATCTGCGGATAAATTCAACTCCGGGAATAGTCAGTGCTTTCCATTTACCAGCTTCATGGTAGTCCTTCACATAGTATGTGACAGTGTTTTCATCCATGCGGATAATACGGCGATTACTGATAGCAATTCTGTGTATGTACTTACCAAGGTAATGAATAACAGACTGTGCACCGTTAAAGGCTTTCTTACAGTGTGGAATCCAGTCTTTTTCATAGCAGATATTTATCAGCTCTTTGAAGGCATAGTGATTTCGGTATTTTTCACTGCTTCCGTGAAAGTGAAGTTTTTTATTTTTCCATAAAGTTTTCAGTTCATCCAGATATTTTCCACGGAAAAGTTTGGATAATACTTTAACAGGAAAAAAGAACTCTTCACCTTTATCACGCCACTGATTCTTAGCAGTCAATCCACCGCCGAGAAGAATGACATGGATATGGGGATGGAAATTCATTTCAGATCCCCATGTATGCAGGATGCAGATGTATCCGACCTTTGCACCCAGGTATTTTTCATCCTCAGCAAGTTCATTTATCGTGGAAGAGACGGAATGATACAAGGCATCATACAGTAGTTTCTGGTTACAATAGATTAATGGATTCAGTTCTTGAGGGACTGTAAATACCACATGGAAGTAAGGTGCTTCCAGAACGTCTTCCCGTTGGGAATCCATCCACTTTTCGGTAGGAAGAGCCTGACACATAGGACAGCATCTGTTACGGCAGGAATTGTAGTGAATCTGAAGATGGCCACAATCTTCACAAACACTGACATTTGCGCCATAAGCTCCGGTCTTGCAGTTCATAATACAATGTGAAACTTTTGCCTGTTCCGCAGAAGGTGTATATCTGTCCAGATATTTGAGATAAAAAGAGTGAAATATATCCTGTACAGTTGGATTTTCCATGCCTAATCCTCCTGTACGTCAAAAGGACTTTTAATTCCCAATAGTGTTTTGTTACTCACATGAAGATATATTTCTGTAGATTTTGGGTCTGTATGTCCTAATAATGCTTGAATATATTTAATGTCACACCCCGCTTCCAAAAGATGGCTTGCAAAACTATGCCTAAAAGTATGAGAAGAAAAATGTTTCGTAATGCCAGCCTTTTTTGCACTTGTTTTTAAGAATTGATTTACGCTTGAAATATCAAGGTAATTATGAGTCCATTGACTTGGAAACAGTATACTCCTTGGTTTACCGCATTGAAACCAGTATTCTGTAAGTAAATCAAGTGTACGGTCGGCAAGAATAGTATATCGATCTCTTCGGTTTTTGGTATTGCGTATATGAATAGACTTATTGCTTCTGGATATATCGTCATAGTGCAGATGTACCACTTCTGATACGCGAAGTCCACCGGAATACATGGTTGCAATTATTGCTTTATGTTTCAGATTTTTAGTTGCATCAAGAATAGAATTGATTTCATCCTTTGATAGAATAACAGGAAGAGCCCGGTCACGTTTCATGCGGGAGATTTCATCTTCATCCCAGTATAGTTTTAAGATTCTTTTATACATAAAACGTATAGCAGAATAATAATGATTATAAGTTTCCGGCATGACTCCAGATAACCTTTTTGCGGTTAAAAAAGCATCCGCGTCATCAATAATTAGTTCATTCCATGGTTTTCCTGTATAATCTAAAAAATGTCTAATCGTATGACAGTAGGCATTAGCTGTGGATGGTTTTAAATTTTTCTTTTCCGCAGCAAGTTTGATTTGATTATAAATATCTTCGTACATAAAATATCCTCCGTAAAATAAATGAAAATATATAAGTTCCACATACCTTTACGGAGGAGCATTTGCTTGATAAAACCGCTTGTAGAAACGGTGTAAAAATGGTATTCTTTTCATAGGCAGTGGTAGGGAACTAAGCCCGTATTCGAAGTTTGTTTTTGGTGGTACTTAAACAATACTATCTTGGGACAATCCTGTCACTGCTTTTTTAGAAAACTAATAAGAAACTGCACCACAGCCTTGGCAGGCCATCGCGCAGCGATTTTGTTCAATTAGAAGTTGTAAGGATGTGTTTCAAATGACAAAAGAAGAACGACAAAAATATAAAGAACTAACAAAAGTTTTGC
>ENA-OQIH01001260-OQIH01001260.1-human-gut-metagenome-genome-assembly--contig:-NODE-1260-length-11348-cov-2.751397_pt1 | contig 11348 bp, 9 predicted proteins | sample MGYA00242575_ERZ504740 | MGnify/ENA primary metagenome ERZ504740 (study PRJEB26092, sample SAMD00036192) | human gut metagenome | host: Homo sapiens | study: EMG produced TPA metagenomics assembly of...
CCAGGTGACTTCCGGCGATGCATCCTTAAAAGCACTCTGCGCCCAGATGAACCAGGCTAAAAATGCGACCATCACCTTCCATATCGGTGATGCGACCGAGACACTGTCCGGTACTGAATATGTCAGCTGGTATACAGGCGGCGAGAATGGTGTCATTACTGTAGACCGCGATAAGGCAGCTGCTTACATCAAGGCGCTGGCAGCGAAATACGACACAGCTGGAACTACCCGTACTTTCCATACCACTTCCGGAAAAGAGGTAGCCTTGACAGGCCCTTATGGATGGAAGATTGACCAGGCAGGCGAGATCGCAGCCCTTACTGAGCTGATCCAGAGTGTTTCGGCATGGCAGGATGGTGACAGTGCAGACAGGGAGCCTGTATACAGCCAGAGTGCAGTTTCCAGAACAGGTGGTGACTGGGGCAATACATATGTACAGGTGGATCTTGGCGGACAGCATGTATACATGGTAAAAGATGGTACCGTTGTCTGGGATGCGCCCTGTGTAACAGGAAATGTGTCAAAGGATTATACAACACCGGCAGGTATCTACAGTCTGACTTATAAAGAAAAAGACCGTATCCTGCGTGGAAAGAAGCTGGATAACGGCAAATATGAATACGAAAGCCATGTAGATTACTGGATGCCATTTAACGGAGGCATCGGACTTCATGATGCTTCCTGGAGAAGCAAATTCGGTGGAACCATTTATCAGACCAGCGGCAGCCATGGCTGCGTAAATCTGCCACCGGCCAGTGCAGCAACTTTATATGATCTGCTTTACAAGGGAATACCGGTGATCTGCACGCCATAAATAAAGAGATGACGGGAGCAGAAACCATAAAAAAGAATGTGCCTTGGCACATTCTCGCGCCGAGCGCGGTCGCTTGCGACAAACTTCCTCATCGCGCGAGTGCGCATCGTTGGCAGGTCGTGCCTTTTTGTGTACTAGGGAGTTCCAACGGAATTTCCTAGTACATAAAAAAAGACTCTATCCTTTTGGAACAGAGCCTCTCTTTACTAACTTAGTATTTTAATTTATTTCTCATCATAATCATCTAAGAACCAGTGGCGTTCTCCATCTTTCTTGTAGCAGACCACAGTATCCAGATTTACATTTTCAACACTCTTGAAAATATTTCCTTCTACGAATGGGTTCTTTTTCTTCATTTCGCGGATCAGTTCCTTGATCTCCACGCGCTTGGAACGGTTTTCTTCGTTGTTGCAGGTGGTGCAGGTGTCGGTAAACTTGCAGGCACACTGAATGAAATGAAGATGATTGTAATCTCTCCATGCCTTGATATCATCTTCCCTTACCAGATACAGAGGACGGATCAGTTCCATGCTTTCAAAGTTGGTGCTGTGAAGCTTTGGCATCATGGTCTGGACCTGGGCTCCGTAGAGCATGCCCATGAGGATGGTTTCGATAACATCATCATAATGATGTCCTAAGGCTATTTTGTTACAACCCATTTCTTTGGCAAAACTATATAAATGACCTCTTCTCATTCTTGCACAAAGATAGCAAGGATTTTTATCTATTACTGCAACTGTATCAAATATATTGCTTTCAAATACTGTAAGAGGAATACCTAACAACTTAGCATTTTCTTGTATTATTTTCCAGTTATCAGCATTATATCCAGGATTCATACATAAGAATACAGCCTCAAATTTTACATTACCATGTTTTTGCAATTCCTGTATAAGCTTAGCCAAAAGCATTGAATCTTTTCCCCCAGAAATACAGACTGCAACTTTATCTCCTTCATTTATAAGCTGGTATTCTTTTAAAGCCTTTATAAATTTACTCCAAATAGGTTTTCTAAATTTCTTAATTATACTTCTTTCTATTTCTTTTGTAATCTTTTCTGTGTCATTATCTTCAGATAATGACCTTTCAAGATACAATCTTAAATATGCTCTATAGCCACCAATAATATTGTAAGCATCATACCCATTTTCATTAAGATAATCTACAATCTCTACACTGTTATCTCCTGTATAGCAAAGGACATAAACCGGTTTATTTTTCTCTATTTTTGAAACATTATTATAAAAATCACTTTTAGGAATAGATATAGCATTGTTAAAAGTACCTTTGCTATAGTCTTCTGATGAACGGACATCAACAACCGTAATTTCCGAACTATCTAATTTTTCCAAATCTATTGCTTCTATAGTCTTCATATATTTCCTCCTATGTTATCATAGCTATTCAGTAGACATTCTATTGGATTATATATTAGTTTTCAGAGTATGTCAATTATTTCAATAATTCAACCCATTTGTCGCTCTATCCATTCCATAATAACATTCACTATATATTCCTGTTGTTCCTTTGATAATTCTATTTCCTGTGGTATATTATGCCATTTACTTAAACAACCTCTGCAACAACAAGCAGTGGCATGTTGAGCAACAAATGACGGATGCCCTTTCATGGGAGTTTGTTTTCCATCATTTTCTATATAAGCTGGAGCTAATCTTTTAGCAATAAAATCTTCTGTATGTTTTCTTATAGTATCCATTCCTTTATCAAGTACATAATGTTTTTCATTCTCCTTTAAATGAAAACTACTTCTAAATTTAGATTTTTGCAATCTGTCAAATAGCTGTCTATAGGGCGAACTTTTAATATAATTTATATTTGCCTTGTTCGCCTGTGACATCTGAAATTTACGTTCGACGTTATATTGCTTGTTATCCTTCACGAAATTAGCTCCTGTCTGCTTAAAATAAAAATTAATATTATATTCAATACATTGTTGTCGTGTATTTAAAATCCAATCATAGTTGCACACTCTAGCATTTTCGCCAGATTCTCCACCACAAATTACCTGTTCTATAACTCCTGTTTGAAGATATTTTTCAATATTAATTTCTTCCAACATTGGTTCATGTATTATCGCTTTATGTTTTATAGGCACATTAATAAAAATTGGTAATCTATAGTCAGCCATTTTTTGATTTTCACAGGTACAATATATAGTTACATTATTATATCCATTATTCCAATCTTCAGGAATACATTCTAAAAATCTATGTATACGTTTAGTAATTATAATAAAATTCAAATCAGAGCGTATTTTTATAAAATTCCATACTTCCTCTCTCCATTGGTCTGCATCTTCAATAAAGAAATCAGACGTCATACAAGTATAGACTGGTTCACTTTGGCTTTTTAATTTATATTCACCTTTCTTATTCTTTTTTATAGGTAAATCAAAATCTAAAGTCTTAGTTACAATACTACTGTCTTTACCAAATTGCATATCCCTACGATATACATAGCAATTTTCACACCCCGAACTTATTTTTTTGCAACCATGCCAAGGATTCCAAACAACCATTAAATCACCACTTACTTAATAGGAATATTATCATAGTTTTTACAATACGCAAGAAAGACCATTTGTCCACCCTTGTCAAAATAAAAACGTATTCCATAATCATTAAAATTATATTCCAAGCATTTATTAGCCTTTGTTATACCTGCTACATCAATATTTTGTTTTAATCCACTTAAATATAGTCTATCTGACAGATAATTTACTTCTTTTTCTTCAGTTTCACCATATATAGCTTTAATTTTATTTTCATTAGCCGGATAAGTAATACCCCTTGAGGTTCTAAAATTATCCTCTTTTACAAATGATACATAACCACTTTTATATCCCAATAGATTAAAAAGTGTGATTATATTACCATCAACTACCATATCTGTAACAGGATTTTTACCTAAAACAATAAAATCTTTTTCATTTAAACTCATTTTTATCCCTCTATTGGATTTAATTCACCAGTAACTGAATCCATAACATAGCCTGCAATTCTAACATCTTTTGGTATAAGGGGATGTTCTTTTAAAAACTTAACTGTTTCATGAACAGAAGTTTCTACATTATCAAATCCTTCAAGCCATTTTTCAAAATCTATGCCACAATATTTCATTATGTCTATATTTTCTTCTGACACACCTCTATTTATCATATGTCCAATCATCATATTGCTATTAATATGTTGAACACCACAGTCCGTATGTCCAATAACCATAATTTCCTCTACACCTAATTCGAAAATTGCAACTAATAGACTTCTGACAACACTACCAAAAGCATGGGATACAACACCACCAGCATTTTTAATAATCTTAACATCACCATTTTTTATACCAAGAGCTGCTGGCAAAAGTTCTGTAAGTCTAGTATCCATACAAGACAGAATGGCAATTTTTTTATCTGGATATTTGCTTGTTTTATATTGTTCATATTTCTTTTCTGCTACAAACTGTTTATTATATTCTAAAATTTCTTTAATCATATTATGCTCCTTTCAAATATTCAAATTCTTAATCTATAGTTGATTTTACACATATAAAAATACTTTGTCAATATAGATGATAATTATTTTTATTAAGAAAAAATAAAACACCTCAACTTCCCAGCTTTCAGCCAAGAAGTCAAGGTGTAAAAAACATTTTATTCCTTTACAGCACCCATTGTAACACCAGTCATAAAGTATTTCTGGCAGAATGGATAGATAAACATAAAAGGTACAATAGAAACTATAACGGCAGCACTCTTTAAAGTATTTACGTTAATACTTTCGCCTTCTGCACCAGTTTCTACCTTATCTGAGAACAAATCTCTAAGTTTATACTGGAAGTTATATTTTTCAGTAGACTTAATATAAATTACATAATGGAAGTATTCACTCCATGCAGCAACAGCAAAGAACAAGCCGATTGATGCAAGAGCAGCCTTTGAAAGAGGAAGAACAATCTTCACAAATATACCCATTGGAGTACATCCATCAATTTCAGCAGCTTCAAACAATGAAACAGGTAACTGTTCAAAGAAACTTCTCATAAGTACAAGGTTGTATACGTTCATACTCATAGGTAACATTACTGACCAAAGAGAGTCTAAAAGACCAATTTTCTTCATTACTAAGAATGTTGGAATAAGACCACCATTAAATATCATAGTGAAAAGCAACAAATAACTAAAAAGCTTAACACCAGGCATATTTTTCTGAATAAGTACATAGGCACCTAAAGTAGAAATCAACAAACCTAAGAAAGTTGTTACAACTGTTGTATAGATTGAAATAAGGAATGGTCTACTCAAATTAGGGTCTGTGACAATTCGCTTATAACCAATAAGGTTAAATTCTGATGGCCACAACTTTAAACCATAAACTGTTTCATTTACCAAAGAATCTGAAAAGATTTTCCAAATTGGAACAATCATACAAACCATTAATAAAATAAAAAATAAAGAATTGAATACTACGAACCAAGAACGAGCCGCATATTCTTTTTTGAACAAGTTAAATTTCTTAGTCATTTAAGTTTCGCGCTCCTTCCTATACGATACCGTAACCTCTAACCTTTTTACTGATAACATCAGATGCAGTAACAAGGATAAGAGAAATTACAGATTTAAACAAACCGATTGCTGTTGAATACCCATAATCATTTCCAACGATACCAACACGATAAGTATAAGTCTGAATAACATCAGATACATCGTAAACAAGAGAGTTGTAAAGTACGAAAACTGACTCGAATACGTTCATTACCTTTGCAAGGTTAAGTATAAATACAACGAGGATTGTATTCATAATAGCAGGAATTGTAATATTCCAAATCTGCTGTAATCTATTTGCACCATCGATTTCAGCAGCTTCGTAAAGGTCTGGAGAAATACCAGATAAGGCAGCTAAATAAATAATAGTACCCCAACCTGTTTCCTTCCAACGGTTCATAATATACCATACAGATCTCCAACACTTACTTTCAGTAAGGAAATCAATAGGCTTATCTAATATACCGACTTTGCATAAAAGTGCATTAATGAAGCCCATATTTGCTGTATCCTGACCAGTTGCATCTGTACCTGCTGATAAAATCAACATAAATATAGAAGCAGCAACTACCCAAGAAAGGAAATGTGGAAGATAAAGTACAGTTTGTACAATTTTCTTACTCCACTGGTGCTGAAGTTCATTAAGTAAAAGTGCAATAACAACAGTAAGAACTGTAGCTAAAATCAAGTTTACAATACTTAAAACAAGTGTATTTCTAAGAGCTCCAATGAATGGGTCTGCTCCGAAAAGTCTTTTAAAGTTACCTAAACCTGTAGAATAATCAGGTCCTAAGCGAAGTGTAATCTGCTTTAACTTATATGTAGAAAAAGCATATCTAACACCAAGCATTGGCCAATAAAAGAATATAAACAATACTAATGCAACTGGAATGAACATAAGATAAAAATATCTATACTGCCACATTCTTTCGAAAACACTAGGCTCTCTTACAACGATACTATCATAATCAATAGTATCCTTTTGATTAACTTTTGCCATCTAAAACCATCCTTTCGTTAAATTAGTGTTAATTACCCTGAGTAGACTTATTTTCTACTGCATCTGCAGCTTCTTGAGCCTTAGCTTCTTCAGCTAAATTTTCTTCACTATTTAAGTCTTCAAGTATGGCGTTTACATAGTAGCCACCCTTTTCTTCATAATACTTGAAGGCATCATCAATAGAAGTCTTACCTGTTACTGCATTAGCAACAACCACATTTTTAACTACATTAAGGTCAGCCAAGTTTTCAGAAATTGTATCAGTTACCTTTGGAACTGTAGCAAACTGACGTTTTTCTCTATATGTATTAATAGAGTCAGTAATTCTTGAATCAAACTTGAATGGGTCATTCCAATTTGTAATTGAAAGTTCTGCATCATATAAAGCCTTTTCGAAATCTGATTTAGGGTCAGACATCTGCTTTTTAACTGTATAGTTACCATTTTCATCAACAGTATAGTGAACGTCCTTTACACCATGAGTAAACAACATCTGACCTTCACCACCGTCGTGTGAGTACATAATAACATGTTCAAATATAGCAGCCTTATTAGGAGCATATATTGACATAGCAAGTGCTGTAGGAACACGTTCTGTATAACCACCAGTTTCTTCAATAGCTGGAATAGCCTTCATATTACCCTGACCACTAAGTGACTTATCAAGTTTCATACCCCACTTACCAGCCCAATAATTAAACGCACCAACAAGACCTGAACCAAGTTTATCTCTACAAGTAGAAGTCTTATTTGTAACAACTTCTGCATCTAAAAGACCTTCCTGGTATACATCTCTTAATCTCTGTACAGCCTCTCTCATTTCAGGCTGAGAGAAACCATCAACATACTTACCAGTTGTTTCATCTTTATAGAAATCTGGATTTGCATCCTGATAAAATTCTCTAAGATAAAGGTCGTATGGTGTTTCAGTATTAAGAAGACCAGCAGCAGTAATAGGAATAGTACCATTACCCCTTTTCTTAAATGCTCTTAACATATTAATAAATTCATCATAGTTCTTTGGAGCATCAAGACCAGCTTCTTTCAACCAATCTTCTCTTACATATGTAACTGTACCGTTACCTGCTGACATTGGGAAACCATAAAGCTGACCATTAATTTTTAATGCATCAACATACTGTTCATCAATAATCTTCTTACAATTAGAAGTTGAGTTGTTCCACGCATCTGTCATATCCCATAACGCACCTGAATTTGCAAGTTCTGGATAATATGTAGAGCCCATTTCAATAAGGTCAGCCGGTTCTTCACTGGCGAATGCAAGTGTAACCTTTTCATAGTATTTTGCATGGTCTGGTTTTTCAACAGACAAGCCAATTCCAGTTTGCTTTTTAAATTCATCACAGAAATTAGACAAACCATTTTCTGGTAAAACAACTGTATCAGCCATCATAGAAATCTGTTGAGGTAAATCATTAGGGTCGCCACCTTCAAGTGTAAAGTCCTTACCTTCTGAGCCATTACAACCTGATAAACCGGAAACCATAAGAACAGACAAGCCCATAGCCATAGCACGCTTAAATAAGTTCTTTTTCATGGAAATCCTCCTTAAAAAATAAAGTGTATAATTGTATGATTTAACTATACAATCATTTTCTTTCATTATAAATATACAACACATATTATATGCAAGCCGTATCTCACCTGACAAAACAAACATACAACACCCATCGTCTATTGTCATTTTTACCAATGAAAGGAATAATTATATCAACTTAAACCCTACTTATCAATTTTTGTAAGAAAATTATACCATAATCTTAATTTAATTGCAATGTATTTTTTAATATTTTTAAGCAATTTAAACAACTTTTTTCATAAAATTTTTAATTTAACAGTACATTTTTTCAAAATTTTCAAAACAAATTATAATTTTTATACATATGTCTATCTTTTGTAGAATATTTAAAATGAATTATTTCCCTTTTTATTGGTAAAATTATACATAAGAATACAGTTTAATGGATAGCATATCTTTTTACATAACAAAAAAGCCGGCATAGCCGACTTTTTCATTAATGATTATTTAATTATTCAAGGCAATCTTTGATTGAAAGGTTAATTCTACCCTTGTCATCAATTTCGATAACCTTAACCTTAACAACGTCGCCTTCCTTAACAATATCTTCTACCTTTGCAACTCTTTCTTTTGCAAGTTTAGAGATATGAACAAGACCTTCTTTTTCTGGAGCAATTTCAACAAAAGCACCAAACTGCATAATTCTTGTAACAGTACCTGTGTAAATCTGTCCAACTTCTGGGTCTTCAGCAATGCACTTAATCATACTTACAGCCTTAGCAATAGCATCTGCATTTGGAGAAGATACATAAATCTTGCCACCATCTTCTGTATCAATCTTGTCTACACCAGATTCTTCAAGAATTCTGTTAATAACCTTACCCTTAGAACCAATAACTTCTGCCATCTTGTCTGGGTTAATCTGAACAAATTCAATCTTTGGTGCATATTCAGAAAGCTGTTTTCTTGGTTCAGCAATAGCCTTAAGCATTACTTCATCAAGAATATAAGTTCTAGCCTTATGAGTATTTTCAATAGCACCCTTGATAATTTCAGGTGTAAGACCCTGAATCTTCATATCCATCTGAATAGCTGTAATACCCTTTTCAGTACCAGCTACCTTAAAGTCCATATCACCGAAGAAGTCTTCAAGACCCTGAATATCAGTAAGAAGAATGAAATCATCATCAGTATCGCCAGTAACAAGACCACAAGAAATACCTGCAACAGGTCTCTTAATAGGAACACCTGCAGCCATAAGTGAAAGTGTAGAACCACAAACACTGGCCTGAGATGTAGAACCATTAGAACTTAATACTTCAGACACAAGACGAAGTGAATATGGGAATTCTTCTTCTGAAGGGATAACTGGTCTTAAAGCTCTTTCAGCAAGTGCACCATGACCGATTTCACGTCTACCAGGGCTTCTACTTGGCTTAGCCTCACCTACAGAGAAACCTGGGAAGTTATAGTGGTGCATATATCTCTTAGTTGTTTCATTTGCATCAAGACCGTCAATCTTCTGAGCTTCAGCGATTGAACCAATAGTAGTTACAGTTAATACCTGAGTCTGACCTCTCTTGAAAAGAGCTGAACCATGAGTTCTTGGAAGAATATCAACTTCTGCAGAAAGTGGTCTGATTTCATCTAACTGTCTACCGTCTGGACGCTTGTGATTTCTAAGAATCATACGTCTAACAGTTTCTTTTTCATACTTGTAAATAGCTTCATCAATGTCAGCCTGGAACTGTTCTTCATCGTCATTACCAAACTTTTCGAAGAGTAAATCAAAGATTTCAGCAGTAATTTCTGAAATTCTTTCATCTCTAACCTGCTTTAAGTCAGTAAATACAGTTTCTTCCATTCTTGCATCTGTAATATGAGCCTTAATAGCTTCATATAAATCATGATCTACAACATGTTCTTCATAAGAATGCTTTGGCTTACCATTTTCTTCAACAATCTTATCAATAAACTTACAAATTTCTACGTTCTGCTGATGACCGAACATAATAGCATTATACATTTCTTCGTCAGTTACTTCGTTAGCACCTGCTTCAATCATCATAACCTTGTCCTTAGTAGAAGAAACTGTTAACGCCATCTGACTCTTTTCTCTCTGTTCTACTGTAGGATTAATAATATATTCGCCATCAATCATACCAACAGAGACTGATGCAGTTGGTCCATAGAAAGGAATATCAGAAATTGAAAGTGCAATAGATGAACCTAACATAGCACAAATTTCTGGCTGATTATCCTGTTCAACACAAAGTACCATAGCATTAATAGAAACATCATTTCTATAATCCTTAGGGAAAAGTGGTCTAATAGGTCTATCAATAACTCTAGCTGTTAAAATAGCCTTTTCTGAAGGTCTACCTTCTCTTTTATTAAAACCACCAGGGATTTTACCTACAGAATACATCTTTTCTTCATAATCAATAGAAAGTGGGAAGAAATCAATACCTGCTCTTGGTTTTTCTGATGCTGTAGCTGTAACAAGTACAACTGTGTCACCGTATCTTACAATACATTCGCCGTTAGCAAGTTCAGCAACCTTGCCAATTTCTACAGATAATTCTCTGCCGGCTAAATCCATTTTATAAACTTTGCTCATAAAATATCCTCCTTAAAAATATAGTTATATGTTAAGGCAGGATGCAATTTTTAGCTTAAAAATTCATTCAATAACTTAAATAAATTTTTAAACTAAAAATATCGCTTTTCCTGCCGAAACTACAATATGATAAATCATTATTTTTTTCATAAAAAAGGGGGCGTAGTTTTTCCTACGCCCCAAAACTTCGTCAACAAAACTTAAAGCTATGAGAAGCTCGGAAATAAAAAATTACTTTCTTAAACCTAAAGCTGCAATAAGTTCACGATACTTAACGATGTCCTTAGCCTTAATGTAGTTTAAAAGACCCTTTCTCTGACCTACCATCATAAGAAGACCTCTTCTTGAGTGGTGATCCTTCTTGTGTTCCTTTAAATGTTCAGTTAAGTGATTGATTCTTGCTGTTAAAAGAGCAACCTGTACTTCTGGAGAACCTGTATCTTCAGGGTTTCTACCAAACTTTGCAATAATTTCTTTCTTGTCCATTTTAAAATCCTCCATATAAAATATAAATTAACTCCGGATATTAAGAAAAGGTTCGGATAAGCCAAATTCTGAATATCGGATACAGACACTATTATAATACCATACACTATTATATATTGCAAGTCCTTTTTAGAAAAAATTTCAATTTTCAGCTTTTATATTTTTAATTAAGTTCTATTTAGCTTGACTTGTGGTTGTTTCAGTAGAACTATCTTTATTTTCTTTGTTTTTTGTTCCATCAAAATTTTCTCTTTTTTCTCCTCTAGGTCCACCAAAGCCACCATCAGTACCTCTTTCTGCTCTAGCCTCTCCTGTATCAGTGATACTTGT
>ENA-OQIH01001263-OQIH01001263.1-human-gut-metagenome-genome-assembly--contig:-NODE-1263-length-11327-cov-2.668533_pt1 | contig 11327 bp, 9 predicted proteins | sample MGYA00242575_ERZ504740 | MGnify/ENA primary metagenome ERZ504740 (study PRJEB26092, sample SAMD00036192) | human gut metagenome | host: Homo sapiens | study: EMG produced TPA metagenomics assembly of...
GGCAGAGAAGAGCATGTTCTGGCAGGAAATGACGTGGAGGAGATTGTTTTTCCTTACACTTTAAAAGAGATTGGACGATATATTTTTTATGGCTGCGGGAATCTGAAAAAGCTGGAGTTTTCTGACAGCCTGATGCAGATAGGCTGTGGTGCATTTACAGGCTGCCATGCATTGGAGAAGCTGACTGTTCATATGAGACAGGGAAAGAAGTCAGGCGTTAAGGAAATGCTGGGCGAGATGTGGCAGAGGATAGATGTAAACTTTCTTTATGAGTATGAAGAAGCCAGACTTGTATTTCCGGAGCATTATGATGAGGCAGTTGAGAACACTCCGGCGCGTATTTTGTATACGGAATATCATGGATCTGGCAGTAATTACAGGCAGTGTTTTTATGATAAGGAGCTGAATTATCAGGAATATGACAGGCTTTTTGAAATGGCGGTAGCCATGGATAAGCTGGAAGTTTTGGTTGATATGTCATTTGGCAGACTGGAGTTTCCTTATGAACTGACCGGGAAAGCCAGGGAGAATTACAGGGAATATATCCGTAAGAATCTGGGAGATATTGCAGAATATCTGGTAAAACAGGAGGATATGCACAGATTGGAAGTGATATCCTCGCAAAAACTCTGGACACTGGAAGGAATTGATTCTGCGTTGGATTGTGCATCTAAGAGAAAAGAAACGGAAGTATCCGCATTTTTGATGAATGAAAGAGCAAATCTGGTGGATAATACGGCAGGAAGTGAACGTATAGATGTGGATAAGCTGCAAAATAGTCAGGAAGCTGACAGGACAGAGCAGGGGAAAAATGAACAATCACAAACTACAGAAAAATCTTTGAATAGAAGAACTATACTAAGAAAAAAGAGGTTTGAACTGTGATAGATATAGAGGAAAATAATGATGCAGCCAGAGGATAAAATACAGGAAATAGCAGAAAGAGCAGAGCGTTTGCAGGAAATCGGCAGCAGTATTCTCAGGGCTGCGCGGGATGAATTATATCTGGGAATGCGGTTTTTGGATGTGGCGCTGAGCAGTTTTTCTTATCAGATGGATGGTCAGATCCATGGATTTGGAACGGATGGAAGAGTGATGTATTTCCAGCCGCAGATGCTGGGAGGCTTATATAGAGAGAACAGGATTCTGGTGAACAGAGGATATCTGCATATGGTATACCACTGTATTTTCCGGCATTTTGCATGGAGCGGTACAGAAGGTAAGAAGAGGGCTGACGATGGAATCACAATCCAGGAACGTATGCGTGATCTGAGTTGTGACATTGCAGTGGAGCATATGATAGATGGAATGAACTATCGGAGTATCCGTTTCTCACGCAGTCTTCTGCGAAGGGAAACCTACCGTCTCCTTGAAAAAGAGGGAAAAACCCTCAACGCACAGAGAGTATATAAAATATTGTCAGAATGGAATCTGAACGAAAAGGATCTTACGAATCTGGAACAGGAATTTCGCACAGATGACCACAGATACTGGGAAAGTAAGAAACCGGATCAGAAACCGAATCCCATGCTCAGCCGCAAATGGGGGGAGATCAATGATGGAATCGAGACGGATCTGGAAACCTTTTCCCAGGAGGCAGGTGAGCGGGACGGAGATTTCCTGGAGCAGATAAAAACAGAGAACAGAAGCCGGTATGATTACAGAGAATTTCTGCGGAAATTTGCAGTTTTTCATGAAGAACTGGCAGTGGATGATGACAGTTTTGATTACAATTTCTATACCTATGGTCTGCGTCTCTACGGAAACATGCCGCTGATCGAACCACTGGAATCTAAAGAAGTTAAGAAGATAGAGGAATTTGTGATCGTCATCGATACTTCCATGTCCTGTTCAGGAGAACTGGTGAGAAAGTTTCTGGAGGAAACCTACGGTGTACTTAGTGAGAGTGAGAGCTTTTTTACAAAAATAAATGTGCACATCATTCAGTGTGATGAGAAAGTCCACACAGATAAAAAGATTACTTCTCAGAAAGAAATGAAAGACTATATGGAACATCTGGAACTGTATGGAGATGGCGGAACAGATTTCAGGCCTGCATTTGAATGGGTGGATAAACTGTTGGAACAGCATGAATTTCATAACCTGAAAGGGATGATCTATTTTACAGACGGATTCGGAATTTACCCGAAGAAAATGCCGTCATATAAGACTGCGTTTGTGTTTATGCAGGATAATTACAGAGATGTGGATGTGCCGGTATGGGCCATGAAACTGATTTTGGATGAGGATGATTTTGAGAAACCAGACAGATAATGAAATAAAAAACTGAGTAAAAGTAAGAAGTGTTCAGCAGGAAAGGATTTATATTATGAATATAAAGCGAGCAAAACAGGAGATAAAGGACTCAATAGAAGCATACCTTGCGAAGGATGAATTTGGAGAATATCTGATCCCGGCCATACGCCAGAGACCAATTCTCCTTATGGGGGCACCGGGTATTGGAAAGACGCAGATTATGGAACAGATCGCCAGGGAATGTAAGGTAGGTCTGGTATCTTATACTATCACCCATCACACCCGCCAGAGTGCAGTAGGACTGCCGTTTATCAAAGAGAAAACCTTTGGTCAGGAGACTTTTTCTGTCACAGAATATACTATGAGTGAGATTATTGCCTCTGTCTATGAAAAGATGGAGAAGACAGGCCTGAAAGAAGGGATTCTTTTTATTGATGAGATCAACTGTGTATCAGAGACCCTGGCGCCTATGATGCTGCAGTTTCTTCAGGGAAAGACATTTGGCAATCAGAAAGTACCGGAAGGATGGGTGATCGTGACAGCAGGAAACCCGCCGGAATACAATAAATCTGTCCGCGAATTTGACGTAGTAACCCTTGACAGAATCAAGAGGATTGATGTGCAGCCGGATTTTGAAGTGTGGAAAGAATATGCCTATGAGCAGGGAATCCATCCGGCTGTGATCTCTTATCTGGAGCTTCGCAGAAAGAATTTCTACAGAATGGAGAACACAGTAGACGGACGGATTTTTGCCACTGCCAGAGGCTGGGAAGATCTTTCAAGGCTGATACAGGTATATGAAACACTGGATAAAGAAGTGGACAGAGAGGTGGTATATCAGTATATCCAGCATCCAATGATCGCAAAAGATTTTGCCGCATATCTGGCATTATACAATAAGTATAAGACAGACTATGCAGTGGAGGATCTGCTTCAGGGTAAATGGACACCCATCATTCTGGGTAAGATCCGCAATGCTTCACTGGATGAGCATCTGAGTATTGTTGGTCTGCTGAACGGAAAGCTCAGCCAGTTATTTGCAGACTGTTATTTTATGGATGCCTATGTGACAAAGCTCTATGGTTACATGACAGAATACAGAGATAACCTTCCGGAAATGACGCTGGAATCCATTTATAAAAAGGCAGAAAATGATTTTCAGACTGAAAAAAAATCTGAGCTTCTCACTAAAAATGAAGAAAAAGTATTTATCCGTACAGTGGATTTTCTTGAGAAATTATGGATAGAACTGAGGGGAGAAACTGGTTCTGAAGATAAAACAGAGAATAATAAAGCTGTTGAAATTTCAGAAAAAGATACCTATGAGCGGGCAAAAACAGCTTTTGCAACGGAGGCTGACAGTCTGGAAACTCAGACAGAATATATCTCTCAGACGCTTCAGAATGTTTTTGATTTTATGGAAGCTGCCTTTGGTGACAGTCAGGAAATGGTAGCTTTTATCACAGAACTGAATGCCAATTATTACAGTCTCTGGTTTATCCGTGAGAATGGTTCTGACCAGTATTACCGTCACAACAAGGGACTACTGTTTGATGACAGACAGAAACTGATCCTGGGACAAATGGAGGAACTGGAGAACACGATGAAGCGGGGACTAAAAAATTAATTTTTATGCCAATTAGCATTGGATTTTCAGATAAATCGTGGTATGCTGATGAATAGAATTATGATTTGAGTGAAAAATATCAGGAATGCAGGCGCATTTGACTGTGCAGCAGTAGAACGATATGGAATCACTAGAAAAAACGAGGAGGAATATAAAATGGAATTAGAAGTATTAAGAAAAGATATGGTTGCAGCTATGAAAGCCAAAGATAAAGTAACAAAAGAAGCAGTCTCCTCTCTGATCTCTGCGGTAAAGAAGGTAGCGATCGATGAGGGATGCCGTGATGAGATTAAGAGTGATCTGGTGGACAGAGTTATTCTGAAAGAGTTGAAAACTGTGAAAGAACAGCTGGATACCTGCCCGGAGAGCCGCGAAGATCTGAAGGCTGAATATCAGGCAAGATATGATGTGATCGCCAAATATGCGCCAAAACAGATGGATGCAGCAGAGGTAAAAGCATATCTGGAAGAAAAATTTGCAGATGTGATTGCGACGAAAAATAAGGGTCAGATCATGAAGGCTGTTATGGCTGATATGAAGGGAAAAGCAGACGGAAAGGTGATTAATCAGGTTGTGGCAGAGCTCTGCAAATAATGTGTTATCTTAACCGAATCAAGTAAGTCCCCTGCTTCAATTGCGAAAAGCAATAAGCAGTGGGTGGGACTATATGAAGAATAGGATCATCCAGCAGATTTGGTATGCAGAAAGCTGGATAGTTATCAAAATAGCCGCAGTATGCTGGAATGTCCGGATACTGCGGTATTTTATTAGGAGGTGAATATATATATGGAGTTTCAGCATGAACTGATCATTCCTAATGAGGGATTTCCGTTTAAGGTTTTTCTTTTTGAAGGAGGAAATGGCAATTATGTGCGTGAGAAGCACTGGCATACGTCTGTAGAGATTTTTGCTGTGATGGAGGGGCGCCTGGATTTTTTTGTAAATAAGGATGAATATCCGCTGAAAGCTGGAGAGCAGATAATCATTAATTCCAATGAGATCCACTCTATCCATGCTGTGGAGAAAAATAAAACAGTAGTTCTGCAGATTCCTCTGAAACAGTTTGAGAATTATTTTACTGCCCAGAGATATATCCGTTTTCGGGGGCAGGAGGAGCTGGTGGATAAGAAACTGGCTTCTTTGCTTCGTAAATTATATCATGTGTATTCCGAGCGGAAAATTGGATATGAGTTCCGGACAATTTCTATTTTTTACGAGATTATGTATATCCTGGTGAAGGATTACCGTGTGACAGAGACCAGGGAGAAGGATATCCGACACAGCCGCCGTCTGGATGCATTGTCAAAAATCACCACATATATGCGTGAGCATTACAGGGAGGAACTGAAGCTTTCTGATGTGGCGGCTACTTTTGGATACTCGGATGCATATTTGTCGCGAATGTTCCAAAAATATGCAAAAATTAACTATAAAACTTATCTGCAGGATATCCGTATGGCATATGCGTACAGGGATTTGCTGAATACAGACCATACAATTAGTCAGATTGCACTAGATAATGGATTTTGCAGCAGCAGGGGTTTTTCCGGGGAATTTCAGAAAAGATATGGGGTACTTCCAAGTGAGATGCGAAAACAGATAAATGAAAAAGGTCAAAAAAACGCTATAGATTAGACAAGAAAACTGGCGAAAAGTACCCTTTATTCTGATATATTCTAAGCACAGTCAAGAAAACGTAATATCGACAGAATATAAGGAGGTTTTTGAAGTGAAAATTCAGAATGTAACAGATGCTTCCTTCCGTAAATATGGAAAGGTGCTTGAAGGGTATGACTTCAGTGCTCTTCTCAAAGAAATGAAACATACACCGGTTCCGGATGATGTGGTTTATGTACCATCTGTTGAGGAGCTGGAAGCTCTGGATGTAGCAAAAGCACTGCAGAATAAAGGATTTGGCGGAATCCCGATCGAAATTGGATACTGCAACGGACATAATAAGAAATTAAATGCAGTAGAATATCACCGCAGTTCAGAGATCAATGTAGCGGTAACAGATCTGGTGCTGCTTATCGGAAGCCAGCAGGATATCACAGATGATTTTACATATGATACTTCTAAGATCGAAGCATTCCTGGTACCTGCAGGAACAGGTATTGAAGTATATGCAACTACACTTCATTATGCGCCATGCAATGTACAGGATGGCGGTTTCCAGTGTGTAGTCGTACTTCCGGCAGGAACCAATACAGATCTTACATTTGAGACAGCTAAGACAGGCGAGGACAGCCTGCTGACAGCTAAGAACAAATGGCTCATTGCACATGAAGATGCGGCAATCGAGGGTGCAGTAAACGGACTTCGTGGAGAGAATATCACCATTGACTGAGTTGCTCGGAATCTGTGGCAGTAGAGTATCAGAATATAGTAAATGAATAACAAAATCATATAAATACATATCAAATATGGAGGAATTTATATTATGAACAATATACCAGTAGTAAAACTTGGATTAATTGCAGTAAGCCGTGACTGTTTTCCGATTCAGCTTTCTGAGAAGAGACGTGCAGCAATCAAGGAAACTTATAAAGGTGAACTTTATGAATGTCCTGTAACTGTTGAGAATGAAAAGGATATGGAGAAAGCTCTTGAAGATGTAAACAAAGCAGAGTGTAATGCGCTGGTTGTTTTCCTTGGAAACTTCGGACCTGAAACTCCTGAAACTCTGATCGCAGAGAGATTTGACGGACCTTGTATGTATGTAGCAGCAGCAGAAGGTGACGGTGATATGATCAACGGCAGAGGTGATGCTTACTGTGGTATGCTTAACTGCTCCTACAACTTAAAAATGCGTCATCTGAAAGCATATATTCCGGAATATCCTGTTGGAACAGCAGATGATATTGCAAAGATGATCGCTGATTTCGTACCGGTTGCACGTGCAGTCATCGGTGTCAGCAATCTTAAGATCATTACTTTCGGACCACGTCCACAGGACTTCTTCGCATGCAACGCACCTATTAAAGGCCTCTATGAGCTGGGTGTTGAGATTGAAGAGAACTCAGAGCTTGATCTTCTTGTTTCTTTCAAAGAGCATGAAAATGATCCTCGTATCCCGGAAGTTTGTGCAGATATGGCAAAAGAGATGGGCGAAGGCAAATATTATGCTGACCTTAATGTGAAAATGGCACAGTTTGAGCTTACACTTCTTGACTGGGCAGAGGCTCATAAGGGAGCAAGAAAATACGTTGCATTTGCTGACAAATGCTGGCCTGCATTCCCGTCACAGTTTGGATTTGAACCTTGCTATGTAAATAGCCGTCTGGCTTCCAGAGGAATTCCGGTATCCTGTGAGGTTGATATCTACGGAGCACTCAGCGAGTACATCGGACTTTGCATTTCCAATGATGCAGTTACACTGCTTGATATCAACAACTCTGTTCCACAGTATATCTATGATGAAGATATTAAAGGAAAATACGATTATAAGCTTACTGATACATTTATGGGATTCCATTGTGGAAATACTCCTGCATGCAAGATGTGTGATTCCAGAGCTGTTAAATATCAGCTGATCCAGCACAGACTTCTTGAGCCGGCAGGATCTGAACCAGATTTCACAAGAGGAACTCTTGAAGGTGATATCGCTGCATCTGACATTACATTCTATCGTTTACAGTGCAATTCCGAGGGCGAGCTGGTTTCTTATGTTGCAGAAGGTGAAGTACTGGATGTACCTACAAGATCATTCGGTGGTATCGGTATTTTCGCAATCAAAGAAATGGGAAGATTCTACCGTCACGTACTGATCGAGGGCAACTATCCGCATCATGGAGCAGTTATGTTTGGACATTACGGAAAAGCATTCTATGAGGTAGTGAAATTCCTTGGACTGGATGTTAAGAAGATTGGATACAACCAGCCGGCAGGCGTAAGATACCCGACAGAAAATCCATGGGGTTAATGAAAAATCAGTAAAACGGATTATTAATGTTCATGTGAAGTGAATGAATCTGAATACAGAATAAATAAACTGACACTATATTAAAGGCATCCCGGGGCTTTGCTCTGGGATGTATTAGATTAGAAATAGAAAAGGAGAGCACTTATGTATTATATTGGTATTGACCTTGGTACTTCCGCTGTAAAACTGCTTCTTATGGAAGAATCAGGAAAAATCTGTAACATCGTATCCAGAGAATATCCTTTATTCTTCCCACATCCGGGCTGGTCTGAGCAGAAACCGGAAGACTGGTTTGCGCAGAGTATGGAAGGCATGAAAGAGCTGACAAAGGATATCGACAGAGCTCAGGTAGCAGGAATTGGTTTTGGCGGCCAGATGCATGGTCTGGTAACACTTGACAAGGATGATAATGTGATCCGTCCTGCAATCCTCTGGAATGACGGACGTACAGGCGAAGAGACAGAATATCTGAATACAGTGATCGGAAAAGACAAACTTTCACAGTATACAGCAAATATTGCTTTCGCAGGCTTCACAGCACCGAAGATCCTCTGGATGCAGAAAAATGAGCCTGAGAACTTTAAGAAGGTAGTAAAGATTATGCTTCCTAAGGATTATCTGGCATATCGTCTGTCCGGTTCTTTTTGTACAGATGTTTCTGATGCTTCCGGTATGCTTCTTCTTGATGTGAAGAACCGCTGCTGGTCAAAAGAAATGCTGGAGATCTGTGGAATCACAGAAGAGCAGCTTCCGAAACTGTATGAGAGTTGGGAAGTAGTAGGAACTCTGAAACCTGAGATTGCGAAAGAACTTGGATTCAGTGAGAATGTAAAAGTTGTTGCAGGTGCAGGTGACAATGCGGCAGCTGCTGTAGGAACAGGTACAGTTGGTGACGGTCAGTGTAATATTTCCCTTGGAACATCCGGCACGATATTTATATCAAGCAAGACGTTCGGTGTGGATCAGTACAATGCGCTGCATTCATTTGCACATGCAGACGGCAATTATCATCTGATGGGATGTATGTTAAGTGCGGCATCATGTAATAAATGGTGGAATGAAGAGATTTTAAAGACAAAGGATTTTGCTGCAGAACAGGCCGGAATTACAAATCTTGGCGAGAATCGTGTATTCTATCTTCCATATCTGATGGGGGAAAGATCACCACATAATAATCCGGATGCAAGAGCGATGTTTATCGGAATGTCAATGGATACGACCCGTGAAGATATGACTCAGGCGGTGCTGGAAGGTGTAGCGTTTGGACTTCGTGATTCTCTGGAAGTTGCAAGGAGCCTTGGAATTAAGATCGAGAGAACCAAGATCTGTGGTGGCGGAGCCAAGAGTCCACTTTGGAAGAAAATGATTGCCAATATCATGAACCTGAAGGTTGATGTAGTTGAAAATGAAGAAGGACCGGCACTTGGCGGAGCAATGCTGGCAGCAGTTGGCTGTGGTGAATATCCGGATGTAGAGACGGCGGCAGAGAAGATTGTAAAAGTAGTAGACACCGTGGAGCCGGATGAAGAGCTGACAGCAAAATATGAAGAACGTTATCAGCAGTTCAGAAAAATCTATCCAACTGTGAAATGCTTATATGAAAAATAAGAATTTTACTTCCGCAGATAAGCCGGATATGTTAGAATAATTTAAAGAGTGAAATCTTAGATAAAGAGGTATGAGATGTGTAATTCTCATACCTCTTTTTTGAAAAACGGCAATATAAAATGGCCAGGAAAAAATCAGGCAATTCATATAGAAGCCGGTTTGAAGGAGTTCTGAGATGGATCACAAAATGAATGAAGAAAAGAGGAGAAAAATGAAACATGGAAAGTCATAAGATTATCCAGGTAGAAGAAAAAGTACCATTGAAACTATTGCTGCCGCTTAGTATCCAGCATATGTTTGCGATGTTTGGGGCATCTGTACTGGTTCCGTTTATTTTTGGAATCAATCCGGCAATCGTACTTTTTATGAACGGCGTAGGAACGCTGATTTTTATTGCAGTGACAAAAGCAAAGTCACCGGCATATTTGGGGTCGAGCTTCGCATTTCTTGCACCGGCAGGTGTTGTTATCAGTAAGATGGGATATCCGTATGCACTGGGAGGATTTGTTGCGGTCGGTTTATGCGGATGTATTCTGTCCTTTATTATTTACAAATGCGGAACAAAGTGGATTGATATCGTACTCCCGCCGGCGGCTATGGGACCGGTTGTTGCATTGATAGGTCTGGAATTGTCTGGTTCGGCTGCAAGTAATGCCGGGCTTTTGGATGATAAGATTGATCCAAAGAATGTGATTGTATTTGCTGTGACATTGGGCGTTGCTGTATTTGGAAATATTTTATTTAGAGGATTTTTGTCGGTAATTCCGATTTTGATTGCAGTAGTTGCAGGATATCTGACAGCACTTGCCTGTGGAATCCTAGATTTTACACAGGTAGTAGAGGCTTCATGGTTTGCAATCCCGAATTTTCAGGCGCCGAAGTTTGATATGGGGGCAATTTTAATGATTTTGCCGGTACTTCTGGTTATTACATCGGAACATATCGGGCATCAGGTTGTAACGAGTAAGATCATAGGAAGAGATCTTCTGACAGATCCCGGACTTCACAGATCTTTATTCGGGGATAATTTTTCTACAATGGTGTCAGGTCTGATCGGATCAGTGCCGACTACTACATACGGAGAGAATATCGGAGTTATGGCTGTAACAAAAGTATACAGCGTCCGTGTTATCGGAGGAGCTGCAATATTGTCTATTATATGTTCGTTTGTCGGGAAATTGTCGATGATGATTCAGACAATTCCGGGACCGGTTATCGGAGGAATCTCGTTCCTTCTGTATGGTATGATCGGTGCTTCTGGTTTACGTATTCTGGTAGACTCCAGAGTAGATTACGGAAGATCCAGAAACCTGATGTTAACATCCATCGTATTTGTAACCGGTCTGTCTGGAATATCTGTGAATATCGGAACCGTGTCATTAACCGGAATGGTTCTGGCATGTGTTGTTGCCATGGCACTTAGCCTGATATTCTATATCTTAGATAAATTAAAGCTTACCAATGATCGGGAAGTGTAAGGTCTTCTTTTCTCATGGCGAGTGTAACGTCCGGAATTATCAGTCAGATCTTCGAGTGTATCGGCGCAGCGGAGAATGATGTAAAGATACTGATAAGTACCATTTAAGTTGTGCCCGGCATCTGTATGAGAGCCAAGAAAATAATACTTTCCGTCGGTATGTTTATAAATGTAAGGATCGGCGCGGTGACTGATGATCGGTGCCGCATAATCATTATCCTGAATGTGTCCGATGCCATCTTCGCTTCGGATGATGTTACGGATTTCTTTCCAAAGTATGCAGGATAAGTTGTCGTCTGCAGGAACTGTCAAAGGCAGTTCCTTACGAATCTTCCGGCAGAGATGTCCGGTTCTGTGGTGTTATACAGCTGGTAATTCGTCAATAATCTGCTGCAGGGTTTTTTCTACAGAATCGGTAACATTGGTTGCGTATTTAT
>ENA-OQIH01001264-OQIH01001264.1-human-gut-metagenome-genome-assembly--contig:-NODE-1264-length-11320-cov-3.225385_pt1 | contig 11320 bp, 7 predicted proteins | sample MGYA00242575_ERZ504740 | MGnify/ENA primary metagenome ERZ504740 (study PRJEB26092, sample SAMD00036192) | human gut metagenome | host: Homo sapiens | study: EMG produced TPA metagenomics assembly of...
ATTATTAGGTTTAGAAAACAAGAATTATCGGTGTTAGATACTTTAGTCAAAGCCCGATTTGTCGAGATGTTTGAGAACAAAACAGAATACGATCAATTTAGATTGGAAGAAATTGCGGACATTGTTTCAGGGATAACTAAAGGAAGAAAAACAAAATGTGGAGAATTGCGAGAAGTGCCATATATGGCTGTTTCAAACGTAAAAGATGGATATATTGATTGGACAACTGTTAAAACAATATTAGCAACAGAAGATGAAATAATTCAGTATAAATTATTGCCAGACGATGTCTTAATGACTGAGGGTGGAGATCCAGATAAACTAGGAAGAGGAGCTATTATATCTTTACCACCGAAAGATTGTATTCATCAGAATCATATATTTAGAGTACGATTGGATGAAACACGAATATTACCGCGATATTTTTCAGCTTATTTACAAAGCCCGCAGGCAAAAACATATTTCTTGAGAGCAGCAAAACAAACGACAGGTATAGCAAGCATAAATATGCGGCAGTTGAGAGGATTGCCGACAATTGTGCCACCTATAGAACAGCAATTAAAATATGTTTCTTTTAGTGAACAAGTAGACAAATCAAAAGTTAAAGTACAAAAAGCACTGGATGAAACACAAAAGTTATTCGATAGTCTGATGCAACAATACTTTGGCTAGAAAGGAGAGAAGCTGAATGGCGATAATGACGGTGTATCATGGTGGATATCAGGCTTTAGAGAAACCGGAAATCAGAAAAGGTCGTAATACAAAAGATTTTGGAACTGGTTTTTACTGTACGATTATAAAAGAACAGGCTCAAAGATGGGCCAGGAGATATGATACGAAAGTTGTATCTGTCTATGATGTGCGTTTAAAATCGAATCTGAAAATAAAAGAATTCAAAGATATGACAGAAGAATGGTTGGATTTTATAATTGCATGTCGGAGTGGGAAAGACCATGAATATGATATTGTAATCGGTGCAATGGCAGACGATCAGATTTATAATTTTGTTTCTGATTACATGGACGGTACGATTACCAGAGAACAGTTTTGGGTTCTGGCAAAGTTCAAGTATCCAACTCATCAGATAGCATTTTGTTCCAAAGAATCATTGAAATGCCTGAAGTATAGAGATTGTGAGGTGCTATAAATGGCAGGAGAAGGACATGAAAGCAAAAAAGATAATGATTTATTTTACACATGCAGCCTGATCGATTACATTGCCAGGAAAACAAAGAATACACGGGCAGATGTTGTAAATAAACTTGGAAAGCAGAGAATTGATAAAATCTATGACCTGGCAGATATTTACCATTGTGACAACATTGACAGAGTCAGTGAGGATTTTATTGAAGAAGCAGGAATGCAAGAAGGAAATTTTAACAATGTGGGTGATTGTAAATACAGCATTCCATCACATTGGGACATTGGAAAAGTATATAAGCGGCTGATAAAAATGGTTGCTGCAGATGAAAATATTGGAATCGTAGATGCTTTAATAAAAGTATACAATTCCTTTATCAGTGCAAAGATTGATGACTACAACAGCAGTGTATATTACGAAAATCCGTCATATATATTTGAATCGTACCGAGAAAACAAAATGCTATAAACAAAATGGTTGAAGGATGCTGGTATATCTTGAAAGGAGTATGCCAGTATGGAAGAAAAAATAGTAAAAATACTGAATGAAATGTCAGAATATCTGTCAATTACACAAATGAAAAAACTTCAGGAAGTAATCTTAAAAGTATGTGCAGAGAATGAAGCTGACAAAATGGAAATATCCAATATAGATTTTCTTAAAATGTTTCTGGACGCAAAGAAGATAGAAGGTTGTTCAGAAAGAACTATTCAATATTATAAAGTTACGGTAGAACATTTGTTATCCCATATTGAAACATCTGTAAGGAAGATTACAACAGAAGAAATACGGACATATCTGGCAGAATATCAGAAAAATAATAAATGTTCAAATGTTACGGTGGATAACATTCGAAGAAACATTTCCAGCTTTTTCTCCTGGTTAGAGGAAGAAGATTATATTTTAAAAAGTCCTATGAAACGGATTCATAAGATTAAAACTAAAACGGTAGTAAAAAGCGTTATTACAGATGAAGGAATTGAACGACTTAGGGATAACTGCAAAGAAATCAGGGATCTGGCAATTATAGATTTACTATATTCTACAGGAATACGAGTAGGTGAACTGGTAAATCTGAATGTTGATGATATTGATTTAGAAGGGCGTGAGTGCATTGTATATGGAAAGGGAGACAAAGAGCGACGGGTATATTTTGATGCAAAAGCGAAGGTGCATTTAAAAAAATATATTGATCACCGAAAAGATAATAATTCTGCATTGTTTGTAACCCTGGATGCACCACATGATAGGCTAAAAATAAGCGGAGTGGAAATTCGTTTAAGGGAATTAGGAAGACGAATTGATCTGGAACGCATTCATCCCCATAAATTTCGAAGAACCATGGCAACCAGAGCAATAGATAAAGGAATGCCAATAGAACAGGTGCAAAAAATATTAGGACATTCACAAATTGATACAACGATGCAGTATGCGATGGTGAATCAAAACAATGTTAAAACATCTCATCAGAAATATATGAGCTGACTTTTATTCAAAATTCGGATTTGTAGTGAGGGCATATGAGATATAAATTAAAAGAGATATTTGATTTGCAGATGGGAAAAACACCATCAAGAAATAATCCAGATTATTGGTGTACAGAAGATAATAAATGGATTTCCATAGCGGATTTAACAAAGGCAGGAAAGTATATTTCCGATACAAAGGAATTTTTATCAGATGCTGCAGTCAAAGAGAGTGGAATAAAAATTATTCCTGCCAATACAGTTATTATGAGCTTTAAGTTATCAATTGGAAAGACTGCAATAACAGCAGAAGATATGTATTCTAATGAAGCGATAATGGCATTTCATGATAAGCATGCTGTTGATATCCTTCCAGAGTATATATTTTATTTGTTTAAATATAGAAATTGGGATGAAAGTAGTAATAAAGCTGTAATGGGAAAGACTCTCAATAAAGCGACTTTGTCGGAAATGGAGATAGATGTTTGCTCTATAAAAAAACAGAGAGAAATTGTTGCTGTTCTTGATAAAATGATGCGTGTTTTAGTAAATAGAGAGAAGGAATTATTTTTATTAGATAACCTTATTAAAGCCCGATTTGTCGAGATGTTTGGTGATGCTGTAGATAATCCTATGGGATGGGAAAAGAAGCAACTTCAAGAGATTGTTACTGATGATTGTACTATATCATATGGCATTGTACAGACCGGAAATGACCAAGAAGAGGGAGTGCCAGTATTCAGACCTGTTGATATTGTCAATAGAATTCCCAAGTTGGAAGAGTTAAAAAGAACTACTGAGGAAATATCCAATAAATACAAGAGAACGATATTAAAAGGTCATGAAATGCTTATAACAGTTCGAGCTAATATCGCTGATACTTGTATTGTTGGAAAAGAATTCAAAGGATGCAATGTTGGAAGAGGTATTGTCCCTATTAGAACTCAAGAGAACATTATGGTGTTAGAATTCTTAAAATATCTTATGGATAGCAAGCATTTGAATGACGATATTAAAAGTAAAGCCAAGGGCATTACTTTGATTCAGTTGAATATGGAAGATTTGAGAGAGGTAGAGCTTATTGTTCCACCTATTGAACAGCAAAAGGCATTTGTGGAGTTTGCGGAACAAGTCGACAAATCAAAAGTTATCAATCAGCTTTTACAGAAATGGAATTATATGTGTCACGTTACAATCGAGAAAGTAAAATAAAGCAAAAGAAATGTTTTACGGAGATACGTGAGAGAAATTACTTACTACGAGGGGGATGAAATTTACAATGGTATATTTTCAGAAGAGGGTTAAATATGCAAAATGAAATAATTTTATTTGAAACTGCTGATAAGGAAATAAAATTAACTGTGTCTGTCAAAAATAATACCGTATGGCTTAATAGGAATCAGCTAGCTAAATTATTTGGAAGAGACGTAAAGACAATTGGTAAACATATTAATAATGCATTAAAAGAAGAACTGGATAATTCAGTTGTCGCAAATTTTGCGACAACTGCTTCAGATGGAAAAGTGTATCAAGTAGAACATTATAATTTAGATATGATTATTTCTATAGGCTATAGAGTCAAATCTAACAGAGGTGTAGAATTTAGAAAATGGGCAAATAATGTTCTGAAACAGTATATCCTACAAGGCTATGCAATCAATAAAAAAAGATTAGAAGCCTTACAGAGAACAGTAAATATTCAAACCAAAATGCTTGCATGTACTTTGGAAATAGATGAAGCAGAGGTGCTAAAAGCTGTTGATTTATATACAAATGCCTTGATGTTATTAGACCAGTATGATCACCAGTCGATTAAAAAGCCTGCAGGAAATAAAGCCATATACAGAATTACATACGAGGATTGTAGAAATATGGTGAATGCAATGGAAGATTCATTTCATTCGGATGTCTTTGGTGTTGAAAAAGAAACGGGGAAAGTTGAAGGTATTTTTGCAGCAATTTACCAAAATGTTTTCGGAGGAGAGGTTTATCCTTCTTTAGAAGAGAAAGCCGCTAATCTTTTGTATTTTATGATAAAAGATCATCCCTATGCTGATGGATGTAAGAGAATTGCTGCATCGTTATTTTTGGAATTTTTAGCTCGCAATGATGTACTCTACAAAGATGGACAGAAAAGGATAAGTGATGGTGCATTAGTAGCAATTACATTGATGATTGCAGAGTCAGATCCAAAAGAAAAAGATATTATGGTTAATTTGGTAATGAATTTATTGTCAATGTAAAGTGAAAGTAAAAGAGGGAGATTTCACAATGGTAACAAACTTTGATTACTTAAAAAATGAATCAAAATTCTCTGCATTTGCGAATGTTGCCATCTCTGCAGAGAAAATTATATTAGCAGATCCGGATGCGAGTATTCTTAACAGCCGGCGGGCTATGGAATTTGCTGTGAAATGGTTGTATTCTGTGGAGAACAGTTTGCAGATTCCGTACCAGGATAACCTTCACACTTTGATGAATACAGAGGAATTCAGACAGTTAGTGGGACCGGATCTTTGGAAACGGATGGATTATATCCGCAGATGTGGAAATAGTGTGGCACATAGCAATAAAAAACCTGGCAGAGATGCAGCGATGCTCTGTCTTGAAAATCTGTCGATTTTTTTAGATTACGTTGCATATTGTTATGGAGAACAGTATCAGGAACATCCATTTGACAAATCGATTATTGATGGCAGAATTGAGAAGGCAAAGGCATCCAGGGAAACAGCCAGAAAAACAAAGGAAACACTTCTGAAAGAACAAGAAAAAACTGCCCAGCAGGAACTGGATCTACAAAAACTGATGACAGAAAATACTTTTCTCAGGGAAGAACTGTCCGCACGTCACGAGAAACAGCAGCAGACATATGTTCCGAAACCTCTGGATCTATCTGAATATGAAACCAGAAAACTTTACATAGATTCCATGCTCATTGATGCAGGGTGGACGCAGGGAAAAGACTGGTTAAATGAGATGACTGTGACAGGAATGCCGAATAAATCAGGGATTGGACGTATTGATTATGTTCTTTATGATGATACGAGTAAACCTCTGGCAATTATAGAAGCAAAACGTACCTGCAAGGATATTGCTGAGGGCAGGCAGCAGGCGAAACTTTACGCAGATCTGCTGGAAAAGAAATATGAACGACGTCCGGTAATTTTCCTTACCAATGGTTTTGAAACCCGGATCATAGACGGACAATATCCAGAAAGAAAATGTTCAGTTATTTATTCCAAACGGGATCTGGAGAAATGGTTTAACCTTTTGAGTATGCGTACAAGCCTGCAAAATATTTCTGTAGATAAAAAGATAGCAGACCGCTATTATCAGGAAGCCGCGATAAAAGCAGTATGCCAGAGCTTTGATGAAAAGAATCGGAGAAAAGCCCTGCTTGTTATGGCCACAGGTTCCGGAAAAACCAGAACAGTAATGGCTTTGTGCAAGGTACTGGTTGATGCGGGCTGGGTAAAGAATATACTTTTTCTGGCGGACAGAAATTCACTGGTAACACAGGCGAAAAGAAGTTTTGTAAACTGGATGCAGGATTTTTCCTGTACAAATCTGGTTGAAGAAAAGAATAATTATATGTCGCGATGTGTTTTCTCCACATATCAGACCATGATAAACTGTATTGATACGATAAATGACAAAGAAGGAAAAGTTTTTACCAGTGGTCATTTTGATCTGATCATTTGTGATGAAGCGCACAGATCCATCTATAATAAATATAAAGATATTTTTACATATTTTGATGCACTGCTTGTAGGACTTACCGCAACACCGAAAGATGAGATTGACAAAAATACATATGAAGTGTTTGAACTGGCAAACGGAGATCCCACTTATGGATATGATCTGGCGCAGGCGGTTAAGGATGGATATCTGGTTGATTATCTTTCGGTGGAATCCAGGGTGAAATTTATTGATCAGGGAATTGTATATGATGAACTTTCAGAAGCAGATAAAGAAATCTATGAAAATACTTTTGAAGACGAAAATGGAAAGCTTCCGGAAGCGATAAATTCGGCTGCATTGAATACCTGGATTTTTAACGAAGATACCATTAAAAAAATTCTTCATGTCCTGATGAGAGATGGAATTAAAATTGAATACGGACAGAAGATTGGAAAAACAATTATTTTTGCGAAAAATCATGATCATGCGGAAAAGATCCTTGAGATTTTTAATAAGGAATATCCGCATTTAAAGAATTATGCTATGGTGATCGATAACAGAATGAAATATGCACAGAGTGCAATTGATGAGTTTTCAGATCCGAAAAAACTACCGCAGATCGCAATTTCTGTAGATATGTTAGATACCGGAATTGATGTACCTGAAGTTCTTAATCTTGTATTCTTTAAGAAAGTTATGAGTAAAGCAAAATTCTGGCAGATGATCGGACGAGGAACAAGACTATGCCCGGGATTGTTGGATGGGGAAGATAAGAAAAAGTTTTACATTTTTGATTTTTGTGGAAATTTTGAGTTTTTCCGAATGAATAAAGGAAAAGCAAGCGCAAATCTGATGGCGTTGCAAAGTGCAGTTTTTAATCTTCAGTTTGAGATTTCGTACAAGCTTCAGGATATTAAATATCAGACAGATAAATTAACTGCGTACAGGACTGCACTTGTAAAGCACATGACTGAAAAAGTAAAAGAGCTCCCAAGAGATAGTTTTACAGTTCGCCAACATTTGAAATATGTAGAATTATATTCAGAAGAGTCGAACTATCAGATGCTTACTTATGAAGATACTTTACTTGTACGGGAAGAGGTTGCACCCTTGATTTTGCCTGAAAGTGATGAAGTAACAGCAGTACGTTTTGATGCACTTATGTATGGAATAGAACTTGCATCTCTGGTTGGAAAGAAATATACAAGTGCGCGAAAAGATCTTTTAAAAAAGGTTTCCGGAATTGCTGGTGTGGCAAATATACCGGAGATTCAGGCACAAACAGGGCTGATCGATCAGATTTTGCATACAGATTATATGGAAAATGCAGGAATCAATGAATTTGAAAATATCAGGGAAAATCTGAGAGATCTTATGAAGTATATTCCGGATAAGAGCAGGAATAAATATATGACCAATTTTACAGACGAAATTCTTTCAACGGAATGGAAAGAAGCAGAATTGGAAAACGATGATCTGGAAAATTATAAAGTACGGGTAGAATATTATGTCCGACAGCATCAGGATAACCATGTAATAGCTAAGCTGAAAAAGAATCAGTCACTTACAGAAAAAGATGTAGCTGAACTGGAAAAAATTCTCTGGAGCGAGCTTGGTACAAAAGAGGATTATGAAGCAGAATTTGGCAGAAAGCCATTGGGAGAATTTGTCAGAGAAATGGTAGGTCTTGATATGAATGCAGCAAAGGAAGCTTTTTCAAAGTATCTTGAGGATGTAAATCTGGACAGCAGGCAGATTTATTTTGTAAATCAGATCATTGAGTATATTGTTCATAATGGAATGATGAAGGATCTTTCTGTTTTGCTGGAATCTCCGTTTACGGATCGTGGGAGCATTTCGGAAATCTTTACAGATATGGGTGTTTGGCTTGGAATAAAAAAAGTCATTGATACGATCAACGCAAATGCTGCTGCATAAACATCCACCTCTGTAAAACATAAAATTTCAACCGGATTTACAATAAATTTAACCATAAATCCGGTTGACAAAACCCGGCCGGGAACGTTATAATGGCCGGGTTGATAAGATATTTTAAGAAAAAAGGCAGGTGAACAGAATGGACAGTTGTGATTCTCATGGGCGAAGTTGTAGCTCTCGGAGTGAAAGATGGAAAAAACAGAGAGGGATGAGGCTGTTCCATTCTGTTTTAAGTGTACAGAATATCTGTGGGAATATTATGTCTGTATATCAGAAGGATATATATGACAGGATATATAGGTGACACCAGAATCTGTACGGTATTATTACATTATAATTGTAGCAGGATTATAATAGATATCTTTTTCATTCTTCTCATTCTGAGAATCTTACAGTAAGGCGATCATGTATAAATTCATTTCGCTTTATACTCAAATCCCAAGGAAACACAATCGAAAATCAAACAGCACATAGACATGCTTTAACATGTCTGTTTTTGGTGTGCGTGTTTTGTGCGAAACTATGTGAGGAGGATGAGAAAATGACAAAAAGGAATCAGGATTTTTCAAAAGATATTCTGAGTCTGATCCGAAGCAGTGTTTCTCCGGCAGTTTTAAGTGAAAGGCTGCAGGATTTCCACGAAAACGATCTGGCGGAAGTATTAAGAGAATTAAGCACTGCGGAGCGAAGCAGACTATACCGTATCCTGGAAAGCAGTATGCTGGCAGATGTTTTTGAGTATCTGGAGGAAGAAGAAACTGTACAATATCTGGAAGAGATGGATGTAAAAAAAGCGGCAGCCATTCTTTCCAAAATGGAAACCGATGCTCTGGCAGATGTTTTAAAGCAGATCGATAAAGAAAAACGCAAGCTTCTGATCCAGCTTCTGGATGAACAGGTGCGGAAAGATATTGAAATGATCCGCTCCTTTGATGAGGATGAGATCGGAAGCAGAATGACAACGAACTGCATTGTGATCCGTGAAAATCTGACCGTAAAGCAGGCCATGAGTGAGCTGATTTCCCAGGCGGCAGATAATGATAATATTTCTACGATCTTTGCAGTGACGGACAGAGGGGAGTTTTATGGAGCCCTGGATCTGAAGGATCTGATCACAGCAAGACAGGACCACCCTATGGAAGAGCTGATCGTAACTTCCTATCCATATGTGTATGGTACTGAGCAGATCGACGACTGTATGGAACGGCTGAAGGATTATTCTGAAGATTCCATTCCTGTATTGGACGATGACAATCGTTTCCTTGGAGTGATCACATCCGCAGGGATCATCGATCTGGTAGACGATGAGATGGGAGAGGATTATGCAAAGCTGGCTGGTCTGACTGCAGAGGAAGATCTGAAAGAACCTCTTTTTGAAAGCATGAAAAAAAGAATGCCCTGGCTGATCGTTCTTCTGGGCCTTGGTATGGTGGTATCTTCTGTTGTGGGAATGTTTGAAAAAGTAGTTACCTGTCTGCCGATCATCATGTGCTTTCAGTCTCTGATCCTGGATATGGCAGGAAATGTTGGAACCCAGTCCCTGGCTGTAACCATCCGTGTACTGATGGATGAAACGCTGACGGGCAGACAGAAAGCAGAGCTTGTGCTGAAGGAAATGCGGATCGGTCTTTGCAACGGTGGTCTGCTCGGTATTCTGTCTTTTGTACTGATCGGATTGTATATTTTCTTATTCAAAGGAAAAACACTCGTATTTGCCTATGCGGTATCCGGCTGTATCGGATTATCTCTGCTGGTGGCCATGCTGGTATCCAGTGCAGTAGGAACCTGCATACCGCTGTTTTTCAAAAAGGTTGGTGTGGACCCGGCAGTAGCCTCAGGTCCTCTGATCACTACGATGAATGACCTTGTAGCCGTGATAACATACTATGGAATGAGCTGGATATTCCTGATCGAGATGTTCCACCTGGCTGGCTGAGAGTAAAATGCAGCTATGCTCATAAAAATAGACAGATATCAGAAATCTGTCGAATAACAGAAAAGTTACCAATACAAAAAAATTCCGGATCGAAAGATTCGGGATTTTTCTTTACATACAAACAGAAAGCTATTATAATGAAAGACACGCTTTGCCCGTTTAAAACGTTGCAGAAATAAATACAAACAACGGGCAGAAAAAGAGAACAAAACGATCACATGGGGTGATTGGGGAAAGGAAACAGTAACATGATAGTAACAATGATCGAAAAGGTCTATACATTTCTGTGGGGAGATCTGATAAGGATCCCGCTTCCGGGAGGAAGTACGCTGGGAATCTCACTTCTGATCCTGCTTCTGATTCCGACCGGTATCTATTTTACCATCAGGACAAAGCTTCTGCCAATCCGTCTTTTTCCGGATATGGTACGAGCCCTGTCAGAAAAGAAAAGTGACAAAAATAATCTTTCAGCATTTCAGACGCTGATCGTATCTACAGCTACCCGTGTGGGAATGGGAAACCTGGTCGGTGTGGTAGCTGCGATTTCGGCAGGAGGTGCAGGAGCGGTATTCTGGATGTGGATCACGGCGCTGATCGGTTCCTCCACTGCTTTTATCGAAGCGACCCTGGCACAGCTCTATAAAGAAAAGGATCCTCTATATGGTGGCTACAGGGGCGGTCCTGCCTACTATATCCACCGTTACTGGGAAGAAAAACAGGGCAGAAAACGAAAAAAGGTTCTGCTTTCCGTTCTGTTTGCCATTTCCGGCCTGATCTGCTGGTGTGGGATCAGTCAGGTTATCAGCAATTCCGTCACGGCGTCTTTCAAAAATGCTTTTGATATTCCGCCGCTGTATACTACCATCGTGCTGGTAGTGATCGCAGCTGTGATCGTGCTTCGGAAGAATGCAACGGTTAAAGTTCTGGATCTTCTGGTGCCGGTGATGGCAGTGCTTTATTTTGTGATCACGCTGTTTATTATATTTACAAATCTTGGAAGTATGCCGGGAGTATTTAAACGGATTTTTGAAGAAGCTTTCGGATTTCGTCAGGCTGTTGCCGGCGGATTTGGCGTCGTGCTGATGAACGGAGTAAAAAGAGGCCTTTTTTCCAATGAGGCGGGAAGCGGCTCCGCTCCCTGTGCAGCAGCGGCAGCAG
>ENA-OQIH01001269-OQIH01001269.1-human-gut-metagenome-genome-assembly--contig:-NODE-1269-length-11280-cov-5.055967_pt1 | contig 11280 bp, 7 predicted proteins | sample MGYA00242575_ERZ504740 | MGnify/ENA primary metagenome ERZ504740 (study PRJEB26092, sample SAMD00036192) | human gut metagenome | host: Homo sapiens | study: EMG produced TPA metagenomics assembly of...
CAATCTCGGCGATCAAATCGAAGGCACGCTGAAGAGCAACGACCAGCTCGGCTGGACCTTCGTCACCGAAGCCGAGGCCATGGACCAAGTGGAATCCGGCAAGGCATACGCAGCCATCATCATTCCCAAAGACTTTTCCGACGATCTCGCCGGCGTGGTGACCGGCGGCAAGAGTCGGCCCACTCTGGAGTATTACGTCAACGAAAAAGCCAGCGCCATCGCCCCCAAAGTCACCGACGTCGGCGCGTCCACTGTGGACCGCACGGTCAATTCCACATTCGTCTCCACCGTATCCGAAGTACTTACCGAAGTCATCAATACGGTTGACGGCAAAGCCATCAGTACCGAAGACACCACCAAAGCCAAGGCCCTCACGGCCCTTGCCAAGGCCTCCGACGATGTGCAGCACACACGCAGCACCATCGCCAAGCTCACCACCAAACTCACCGACACCCCAGAGCAGACACGCACCGCACGTCAGGCGCTGGACGACGCGCGCACACTTGGCATCGACACTGCAGAAGGTCTGGCCGGCGTCTCCACCCTGATCGGCACTACCCAGACCAGTCTGAACGGCTTCGTCACCTCCACGTCCGAAGCGCTTGACCAAGGCTCAAGCCTGCTGAGCCAAGCCGCAGCACAGGCCAACCAAAGCGTGGGCACGGTAACCGGAACCATCAGCGCCGCCAATCAGCAGGTAGGCGGACTGATCAATACGGCGGAAGACATCAACCAAGCGAACGCCGACATCATCGACCAACTCAAAGGGCTGCCGAACGCCAATCGAGAACCGCTGCAATCCGCCATTGCCACACTGGAAAGCCGCAATAGCGAGCTTGCCGGCGCACTGGGCAACCTCGATAGCCTGAACACCACTATCGGCAATGCCTCCACAGACACCGCCGGATTGGCGCAGCATCTCAATACCGCCACCCAAACCACGGTGCGCGAGGCCAATACCGCTCGCGGCACCATCACCTCCGGCGCCATTCCTCAGCTCAACACCGGTCTCAACGCCCTCAGCTCGACCGCCAGCACTCTGTCGACCGGCATCACGTCGCAAGGCTCACTCATCGATCAGTCGAAGCATACCCTCGACCAACTCGACAAAGCAGCCTCCACCACGGTGACCGCGCTGCGCGACACCGATAAGGCGCTGGCCGGCGTACAAACCAAGCTCGATACGCTGGTCACCGACATCAAAGCCCTGAGCATCTCCAGTTCACTCAGTTCCCTGATCGGCACCGACGGCAAACTGGATGCCGCCACAATCGCCGACTTCATGCTCTCCCCCACTGTTATCAGCGAACAGGCCGTCTATCCGGTCGCCTCCTATGGTTCCGGCATGGCACCGCTGTTCACCACCCTGTCTTTGTGGGTGGGCGCGTTCGTGCTCGTGGTCATTCCCAAACTCGAAACCGATGATGAGGGCATCGACGATCTCACACCAACCCAAGGCTATCTCGGTCGCTTCCTGCTACTGGCCACGCTGGCTGCCGTCCAAGGCCTGGTCACGGCCATCGGCGATCTTGTCATCGGCATTCAATGCGCGAGCGCCCCAGTGTTTCTGCTCACCTGCGTCATCACCTCACTGGTGTATATGTCGGTGATTTTCGCCCTCTCCACCACGTTCATGCACGTGGGCAAAGGCGTATGCGTGGCGCTGGTCATTCTGCAGGTGCCGGGCGCCTCCGGCCTGTACCCGATTGAAATGATGCCCGCGTTCTTCCGCGCCATCTACCCGCTGCTGCCGTTCACCTATTCGATTGACGCGATGCGTGAAACCATCGGCGGCTTCTACGACGGCCTCTGGTTCGCCTATATCGGCAAATTGCTGGTTTTCGTGGTTCTGGCCTTTGCGCTTGGCCTCGGCGCCCGGCCGAAACTGGCCAATCTCAACCGCCTGTTCGCGCGGGAAATCAAGGAAAGCGACATGATTATCGGCGAGCCGGTGCATCTGCCCGGCAGCGAATACCGTGTCACTCAGGCCATTGCAGCACTGGCCGACCACGACGAATACCGTCATGCCATCGAACGTCGGGCCGCCAAATTCGCCTACCGTTATCCCCGGCTGCTGCTGGGTGCGCTTATTGCCGGATTCGTGGTGCCGGCCGCGCTCATTATCGTGTTTGCGCTGACCACCAGCGAGAAAATCGTAGTCATGGGCACATGGCTGGCATGGGTGCTCATCATCATGGGCTTCCTGATGGTCGTGGAATTCATGCGCGATTCCATCCGCCGCCAAACCGAGCTCGGCAGCCTCTCCGACGAGTCGATCCGCGCCATGCTGTACGGGCATAAGGCCAAGCGTCGCGACACCTCCGCCGAACGCCACGAAGAAGCGGACCCGAGCGCCGCTGTTACCGCAATCATCCCCACTATTCCGCCGACCAAGGAAGGCAGGCACGCACGATGAACACCATGTGGAAACTGTTTACCGGCGACATCAAACGCCTGACCAGCAACGTGGTCTCCATCATCATCGTGATCGGCTTGGTGATGATTCCCGGCCTGTTCACCTGGTTCAACGTGGCCGCATGCTGGGACCCGTTCTCGAATATGAAGAACCTGAAATTCGCGGTGGCGAATGTGGATGAGGGGTATCGTTCCGACCTGATCCCGGTGAAAGTCACGGTCGGCGATCAGGTGGTGAACGCGCTGCGCGCCAACAGTCAGCTCGATTGGACGATCACGTCCAAAGCCGATGCCGTCGAGGGCGCACGATCCGGCAAATACTACGCGGCCATCGTAATTCCGAAGTCGTTCAGCAAAGACATGATGACCTTCTTCTCCGACGACGTGCAGCATGCCGAACTGACCTATTACCGCAACGAGAAGAAGAACGCGCTGGCACCGAATCTGCTCAACGAGGGCACGGATGAGGTTGCGGCGGAAATCAACACCACGTTCGCTAAGACCATCACTTCGGCCGGGCTGGAAATCGCGTCTTCGCTGGCCGATCAGCTGTCCAAGCCCGAGGCCAAAGAGCAACTGAATACCTTCAACGCCAACATCGCCAATTTCGCCACACAGCTTGACGATACTGCGGATCTGCTTGGCACATACAGCGCATTGACCGATACGGCCGGCGCCTTGCTCGACACCTCGAACTCACTAATCACTCAGGTTTCCTCTGCCGCCAAACAAGGCGGCAAGGATCTTGCCAGCGCCAAACAGGAAGTCACCGACGTGGCCGGAGCCCTGGGCACCACCGCTGACGCGATGAGCAGCGCACTGGACGCGAGCGCCTCCAGTTTCGGCGCGGTGTCCGATTCCATAGACAAGCTGTATTCCGACGCGAATGATGGTGCCACCACGGTCGCCGACGAATTGGACCGTCAAGCCACGGCCATTGGCAAGCAGACGGAGAAATACACTGAAATTCGCAACACGTTGGCCGGCATACTGGGCAACGACTCATCCATCATCACGGCGATTGACCGTTCAATCGCACGACAAAACAGACTGCGGCAAGCGCTGAATACGGCGGCGACCGATATTCGCCAAGGCAATCAGGACGCGCAGGATCAGCATGCGCAGGTCAAGAATCTGGCTGATCAAGCGCAGAACAGTATTGCCAATATCAAGTCAGATTTCTCGGCCACGGTGAAACCGCAAATCGACTCCCTGTCGTCCACCGTCGCTGACGCCTCCGGCATACTGAGTTCCGGCGCCACCCAGTTGGACTCCACGCTCGGCGACCTGAAAGGGACTTCCGACGACGCCAGCGATATGCTCAGTGACGCTCGCACTACCTTGGACAAGGTGTCCGGCAAACTGCGTTCCGCCGGCGCCGAACTGGCTTCGTTCAACAGCACACTGAGCGACGCACTAAACAGTGGCGATATGGGCATGGTCAAAGAGGTGCTGGGCAATGATCCCGAAACGCTGGCCAGTACGTTGGCCGCACCGGTGCAGCTCAGGCGCAAGGCCGTATTCCCGGTGGCGAATTTCGGTTCGTCGATGGCACCGTTCTACACGCTGCTGCCGCTGTGGGTGGGCGCGCTGCTGATGGTGGTGACGCTGAAAACCACCGTGTCTCGCCGGACGCGCAAAGCATTGGGCGATCCGCGGCCGCATCGGCTCTTCCTTGGGCATTACGGGGTGTTCGCGCTGATTGCGCTGCTGCAATCCACGGTGTCGCTCGGTGGCGATTTGCTGTTCCTGCGCGTGCAGGCCGTGCATCCGCTGCTGTTTATGTTGTCTGGATGGCTGGCCTCGCTGGTGTTCTCGTTCTTCACCTATACGATGGTGGTGAGTTTCGGCAATGTGGGTAAGGCAATCGGCGTGCTTATGCTCATCGTGCAGATTTCGGGTGCGAACGCTGCCTACCCGGTGCAGATGTTGCCCGACTTCATCGCCAAAGTCAGTCCGCTCTTGCCGCTCACCCATGCGGTGACGATGATGCGTGCGGCCATCGCCGGCATCTACGACATGGATTACTGGCGGGCCGCCGGAATGCTGCTGGCATTCGTGCCGCCGCTACTGTTGCTTGGGCTGTTGCTCAGGAAGCCACTGGTGCGGTTCAACCAGTGGTATGTAGCCCAAGTCGAGAGCACTAAAGTGCTGAGCTAGTAGGTATTATCCGGGAGTTGCCTACAAACGGCATGGACTTACCACCCTCAGTCTGGCTTTGCCAGCCAGCTCTCGCCAGCGGGAGCGTACGGGAGCATATTTCGAAGAGAAGAGATGACGGAGATGACAGACACGACGGCGACACCGCGCGGTGAGCGCACGCGCGAGGCGACGGATCGCAAGCTCATGCGAGCCACGCTGCAGATTGCGGTGGACCGCGGCATCAGCGGCGTGACCATCGAGGAGGTGGCCCGGCGCTCCGGTGTGGCCAAAACCACGATTTACCGCCGATATCATAATGCCGACGAGCTGCTGCACGAGATCAGCGCGATGTATCTGGCCATCCCGGATCCCGACCCAGTGCCCAGCCCCACGCGTGAGCATTTCACGCAACTATTGCAGCGATTGGTCGATTGGGTGCGCGACAACGACATCGACGTCAAGCGCGTGGGCATTGTATTGTCCAGCGAGGCCGAGTTCTTCCAGCACATCGTCGACCAAGTGGTGACCCCGTGGCTGGAGCGTGTGGGGGCGTTCCTCAAGCAGGGAGTCGCGCAGGGCGTGTTTCGCGAGGACGTTGACGAGAAGTTGCTGTTGTCCACGATTATCGGATCTTTGGTGGCGTATGAGGCCATCGAGGGCAAAGCAATGGACGACGACACCGCCTGGGCCTCGCGCATGGCCGATCTGCTGTGGCCAGCATTGCTGAAGTAGCGGTCTTACTCCTGAATCGAAGCCTCCTGGCGGGCGACTTCGAGGGCTTTGTTGAAGGCGTCGGAGGTCCAGCTGGCGCCGGCGACCTTGTCCACTTTGAGGCCCTTCAGAGGTTTGCCGTCCACCACGCCGTTAATGGCTTTGGCGAAGTCGTCCTGATGGTTCTTGGAAATCGTGGTGAACGGGTGCCCAATGATATTGACGGTCTCGACGTTGCCGTCCTTGATGGTCAGATGGACGTCGATGGAATCCTCGCCTACCGGGCCGTACTGGCCGTTGATCGAGTAGTTGCCGTCCTTGTAGTTGCCGGTGTCCTTCTTGTCGGACGTGGTGGTGGACGGGTCGTTGTGCGACGAGCTGGAATCGGAGCCGTCGGAGCTATCGGAGCCGTTCGACTGGGATTGCGACTGCTCTTCCTGCGACTTCTCGGTCTCGCCCGAGTTGCCGGCGTACGCATCGTCCATCGGCGCGGCCTTGGATTCGCCGCATCCGGCCAGCAGCGCGCCAGCCACGACCAGTCCGGCCGCCGCCAATGTCGCGGATTTCTTCAACGTACTCTTTTCGGTCATATTCACGCTCCTTAAGCCCCCCTCTGACGAGGGGGGCTGTCAGCGAAGCTGACTGGGGGAGAGACCATCAGCTTGCCATGTATTCCTCACATACTGCTCGATGCCCCTGACGGCCCTACTCCTCGCCGCCGGTTTTCGCGGCCTTGGTGGGGTCAGTGAAACCAATGGCGGTCTCGCCGTTCTGCGCGCCCTCGACCTGTGCACCCGTGGAGGCGGGCTTGCCGCCGGCCGCCTCGTAGGCCTTGCGCGCATCCTCGTCATTCCACTTCTCACCGACGAGCACGCCATGGTTGAGCATGATCTCGCGCTGCGCGCAGCTGGCGACCAGCGCATCGTGGGTGACCACGATAATCGTGGTGCCCTGCTCGTGCAGCTTGCGGAACAGGTCGAGCACGATTTTCTCGTTCTTCTCGTCGAGGTTGCCGGTGGGCTCATCGGCCAGAATCAGCTTCGGGTCGTTGATCAGCGCGCGGGCCACGCACACGCGCTGCTGCTCGCCGCCGGAGAGCTGGCCGGGCAGGTGGTGGGCGCGGTCCTTCAGGCCGACCTTTTCCAGCGCCTCCATGGCCTGCTTCTCATCGACCACCGAATGGTAGTACTGGGCCACCATCACGTTTTCCACGGCGGTCAGGTGCGGCACCAGATAGAACTTCTGGAACACCAGTCCGATGAGGTTCTTGCGCACGTCGGCCAGCTGCGTGGCGTTCAGGTCCTCCAGCTTGCGGCCTTCCAGCTTCACGGAGCCCTTGGAGGGCGTGTCCATGCAGCCAATCATGTTCATCAGCGTGGTCTTGCCTGAGCCGGAGGAGCCGACGATGGCGAGCCATTCGCCTTCCGGCACGGTCAGATTGAGGTCGTCCACGGCACGCAGGTCGCCGTAGATCTTCGAGATGTGGTCGAGTTCAAGTAGCATGACGTTTCTCTTTCTTTATTCTTCGCGAAGCACGACGGCGGGGTCGATGCGGGTGGCGCGGTGGACGGGCGGGATGGAGGCGACGATGGCGACCAGCGCGCTGAACAGCACGGAAATCAGGGCCAGCCACCAGTTGAATACGATGGAGCGTTCGAACACCGCCACGCACAGCCAACTGGCGAGTCCGTAGCCGATTGCGGTGCCGATGAGGCCGCCAATCAGGCCGTAGAGCGACGATTCGATGTAGAACTCGGTGCCGATGGCACGCGAGCTGGCACCGAGGGCCTTGCGCAGGCCAATCTCGTTGCGTCGCTGCGAGACGATCGAGCTGATTGTGGTGCCGACGCCGACGAGCGTCAGCACCAGCACCACCAGCGAGACGATCCAGAACAGCGTCTGCAGCATGGTGATGATGCGGGTGTCGGAGGCGGTAATCTTGGTGACCTGCTGTGCCTTGACGTGCATGGAGGTCATGTCGTTGATGCTGGACACCAGGCCTGCGAGGTCGCTGGCGCCGGCCGAATACTCGATGACGTCCACGCCGCGCGTGATGCCGGTGAGCTTGTTGACGTCGGCGTTGGTGGCGTAGATGATCGAGTCTTCGCTGCCGCCGGTGTCCACGATGCCGGCCACGCGGAATTCGGTACCGGAGGTGTCCATGATGTCACTGGAGACACGGCCGTCTTTGGTTTGCTGGTCGATCGAGGAGTTCGACGAAGTGCCGTTGGTGCTGGCGTTATCGGATGCACGGTAGCCGATGGTGATGGCGGAGCCGATTCTCAGGCCGATGGCGTCGGCGATGTCGCGTCCGACCAGCACCTTGCCGTCGGTCGGCCACGAGCCGTCGACCACCCAGTGATGGTTGAGGTTCTTGACCTGCGCCGCATTCACGCCGGCCATCACGTACGGCGAGGCGTTGACGCGCACGTTCTCGTAGCGGTAGGTGGCGTATTTCGCGGAACCCTTGGCCTTGACCATTTCAGTGGTGTGCTGCACCATCGCCTTGTCGATGCCGGCCTTGCCGTCAGCATTGGTCGATTCGGTGGGCGTGACAATCAGGTTCGCGCCGTACGCACGCATCTCCTCGTTCATCTGCTGCGGCACAGCGAGGCAGATCATCGCCAGACAGAACAGTGTGGCTGCGCCGACCAGCGACGCCACCACAGCCATCACCGCGCGCGAACGCCGACGGAACACGGCGCTGAACAGCATTCTGAAGAACATACCGGTGTTGGTCATCGGTTCCCTCCTTCCACACCTACGTAGATAAACTCAGCGACCATGGAGCACCTCCGCGGGCTTGAGATTCAGAATCGAACGAATCGATGAGGCGGACGCCAGCAGCACGGTGACAGCCAGCAGCACGAACACCAGCACGAACACCATCGGCCGCATCGTAATGCCGGAACCGAACACCACCCGGCCTATCAGCTGGGCCACGCCGGAACCGAGCAGCGCGCCCACAATCGCGCCCAGCAGCGAGATTGCCGCCGTTTCGGCCAGCATCAGGCGGGATACCGCGGCATCGGTGGCACCGAGCGCCTTGAGCAACGCCAGCTCGCCCGACCGTTCGCCGATCGAGGCGACCATCAGGTTGGCCACGGCCACGGCTGCGGCGATCAGGCTCAGCACGGTCATCAGAATCATCACGGCCTGCGTCTTTTGCAGCACATTGCCCTGCAACGCGGCCACCTGACGCACCTGCTTGGCCACCGCGCCCGGAATCACCTCTTCGATCTGATAGGCGATCGAGCTCGGGTAGGCGGTGCAGTACCAGGTCTCCCATTCCTCCTGGCTCAGCGCGGCCGGGTTCGCGGCGGCCTTACGGGCCAGGTCGTTCTCCGGCGTGGTCAGGGCCTTGACCTCGATTTTGTCGACCGAATCGGGCAGGTCGGCGAGTACCTGGGCCGTGGAGGAGTCGATGTAGAGCGAGCCGTTGTCCTCGTCGCCGGAATCGTAGACACCGGTGAGCTTGATTTTCTGCTCGTTCTTCTTGCCTGAGGCGGTGGTTTTGTTGAGGGTGATGGTGTCGCCGGTGGTCACGCCGAGTTCGGAGGCCAGCGTCTTGCCGATCACGCCCTGGTCGGAATCGTCTTTGGGCCACTTGCCGTCCAGCTGCCACCACGAGCGCATGCCTTCCACGCCCACGACGGTAGTCTCGCCGGTGGAGATCTTGAGGTTCTTGTTGAACCACGTGCCGACGACCGGCACGTTGGTACCGTTCACCGTGGCGTGGATGTTGAGCTGCGGCGCGAAGCTGGTGATGTTGAACGACCAGAAGATCGTCTTGATCTTGGCCGCGTCCGACTCCTTCAGAAAAGCGGTCGGGTCGCTGGTGGACGTCGCGCCGCCCGACTCGGTGTTGTACAGGTCGGAAACGACCGCATCCGCCTTGGGCTGCACGGTGATGTTCGAACCGTAGGTGGACAGCTCGGCGTTGAGCTTGTCGCCCACGTCGAACACGACGCCCAGCATCGATACGGACACGGTCGCCGACAGGCATACGGTCAGCGCGATAAGCAGGCGCCGGCGCAGCTGTCGGGTGAACGAGCGAGTAATCATGCGCAGAAAGAACATGATTCTTGTCTCCTGCCTGACTCACCGGAAGTGGGCGCTCAGCGCGTCCAGATCCGTAGTTTGAATGGTGATCTTGCCGTGGCCGGTCTTGTACGGGAATGGTATCGGGTTGCAGCCACCCTTGAAGCCGATGGTCGCTAGGTTGATGGCCACCTCGCACTTCTTGCAGATGATCTTGCCGTCCTTCTCGTAGTAGCCAGCGTCGCCGCAGTTCTCGCAGGCGTCCAGGCCGATGCCGTACGCGCCACCGTTCTTTCGGATGATGATGAAGCGCATGACGGTGCCGTCCTTGGCCTTGTATTCGAAGCGGTGCAGGTGGCCGTCCTCGACCTGGCTGAAGGGGATGGTGGCCACGCCGTCCTTGAGCGAGTAGGCTTCCGGCGGCGAAAGGGTGATGGTCTGATGGGTCGCGGCAACGCCCACGGTCAGGGTTGCTGTGACGCCGATGGCTGCGATAAGGCTCCACACGGCAGCGGCGATGGCGTGGCGGCGGAATACCTTATGCCGGCGCAACGTGGCCTCGTTGGCTCCCGGCACATCATGGGTTTTCATACGGAAACCGGCCACGATGGAGGCCACGGCGGGAATCAGGAACACCAGCGCCTGCGCCATAATCATCGTGGAGTTCTGGTTGATGGACCAAGCCAGCGCCACGAACATCGTATGGTTCATCGGGAAGCCTCGCGCCTGCAGAATCTGGGCAAGACCAGTGAAGTGTTGAATCAGCAGAATCACCATCATGGCCGCGACGGCCACGGTGAACGCCCAGCGCACGGCAGTGGTGCGCATCGTGCGGAAGATGGCGGCCACAATAATGGACATGGCCACGCCAAGCAGGAAACCAAGAGCGCGCAGCAGCATGGCCGAAGTGAATGCGGTCTCCCCTGGTTCCACCCAGATGGTGAGCTGCAGAATCACGTCCGGCAGCGCGTAGAACAGGGTGAGTGCGATGTCGATGGCGGCCACGGCGTTAGCGATGTGCATGAACACCTTGTGCTGCTGCCAATTGGTGGTGATGCGGCGTGCGAACACCACCACGACGATGGTCAGGATGTCGGCAATGATCGCGCACCACAACACCGGGTAGTTGACGAACGTGCGCTGATTGATCACGGCCGAGGCGCGCAGGCCGGCGAATACGATGGCGGCGATCAGACCGACGATCAGGCCGATGAGACGCCAATGCGAGCTTATCGGCTTATCTCGCCCCTCGCCGACCGTGAGCATCACGCTCAGGCTCATCACCAGCAATGCGGGGGCCAAAGTGCCCGGCATCACTGCCACGAATTGTTCAAGCATTCGCGTCCTTTCTCTGTTCACCTTAGGCTCCCCTCTCTGAGGGGAGCTGTCCGCGAAGCGGACTGAGGGGAGTTTTAGACCGTCCTAAGAATTATCTCCCTAAAGCGGCGTAAAGCCCCCTCTGACGAGGGGGCTTTCTGCTTAGTCAATCACCACTGGCGAGGAGTGTAATCCCAGTTGTCGAAGGTGACCTCGATCGGCTCGGTCCAGAAGTGGCCCTTGACGCCGGTCTCCGGGTCAACGTGCAGCATCCAACCCTTGGAGGCCGGGGATTCGATGGAGAGCTTCAGCTGGTAGGTGCCAGCCTTGTCGAGCTTGACGTTGGCGCCGTAGTGCGGGCCATCGGAAGCGTTCATCTGCATGAAGGTACCGGAGGTGGCGGTGCCGCCCTCGACTTCCTTGCCGGTGGACTTATCGATGATGGTGTAGTTCACGGTCAGATCCGGCACGAAGTCGCCCTTGCCGTAGCCGAGCTCGGTGCCCTTCTGGTTGGCATGGATGTCGGCCTCGAGGTGGAAGGAAGCGTCAGCAGCCTTCAGGCCCATGGAAGACGGCTCCATATCGATCGGCTGGAAGTACACAGCGCCCACGGTCAGCGGGCCGGCGTCCTGATCCTGCTCTTCAGCAGTACCG
>ENA-OQIH01001270-OQIH01001270.1-human-gut-metagenome-genome-assembly--contig:-NODE-1270-length-11275-cov-3.161993_pt1 | contig 11275 bp, 9 predicted proteins | sample MGYA00242575_ERZ504740 | MGnify/ENA primary metagenome ERZ504740 (study PRJEB26092, sample SAMD00036192) | human gut metagenome | host: Homo sapiens | study: EMG produced TPA metagenomics assembly of...
ATCCAATGATCACATCCACCGAAGAAGTGGAGCAGATTTTTGCTGTTGTAGAGGAAGTGCGGGCAGAATTAGAAGCAGCGGAGATCCCTTATAAAATGCCGGAACAGGGTGTGATGATCGAGACACCGGCAGCAGTTATGATCAGTGATGAACTGGCGCAGATGGTTGATTTCTTCAGTATCGGAACCAATGATCTGACCCAGTATACACTGGCTATTGACCGTCAGAATGCAAAGCTTGACAACATTTATGATTCCCATCATGAGGCAGTTCTCCGTATGATCCAGATGGTTGTGGATAATGCACACAAAGAAGGTATCTGGGCCGGAATCTGTGGTGAGCTTGGTGCGGACACTACACTTACTGAGAGATTTGTAGAGATGGGACTGGATGAGTTGTCCGTATCTCCGACATTTGTTCTTCCGGTTCGAAAGATCGTAAGAGAAATGAAATAAAACACAGATCATAAATAGATAAGGATATTTTTGATAAATAGTGTGACAGCTGCTGTGCATAAATATTTGTATGGCAGCTGTTTTTTTTAGTTACTGTTTGCGGTTACTGTTCACTGGTAATATTCCGCGAGGTGTTTTTTGTGAGCGAAGGTCACAGAAAATTTCCAATTGTGATATAGAAAAAAATATGATACACTAACATCATGGCTTTCTACAGCAGTTCAAAGAATTAGTTCATCAGGGGCTGATGCATTAATTCTTTGAACTGTGAGATAACAGACCAGGAGGAGAGAAAGAATGGGCAAAATTGCCATTGTAACAGACAGCAACAGCGGTATCACACAGGCCCAGGCCGAAGAGCTTGGCGTTTATGTGATACCGATGCCGTTTTATATTAATGAAAAAATGTATCTTGAAGGTGTAACTCTCACACAGGAAGAGTTTTATGAGAAGCTTAAGAAGGATGAACCGATCTCCACATCTCAGCCAAGTCCGGCTGATCTCTGTGATCTGTGGGACAAGCTTCTGAGAGATTATGAGGAAATCGTTCATATTCCGATGTCAAGCGGATTGAGTGCATCCTGTTCTACTGCAATGGGACTTGCTATTGATTATAATGGTCGTGTTCAGGTAGTGGATAATCAGCGGATTTCCGTAACACAGAGACAGTCTGTAATGGATGCTAAGATGCTTGCCGAGGCAGGAAAAAGTGCTGCAGAGATCAAGAAGATCCTTACAGATCAGAAACTCGATTCCAGTATTTATATCACACTTGACACCCTGAAATATCTGAAAAAAGGTGGCAGGATCACACCGGCAGCAGCAGCCATCGGAACAGTTCTGAACCTGAAGCCTGTACTTCAGATCCAGGGAGAGAAGCTGGATGCCTACGCCAAGGTCCGTGGCAAGAAGCAGGCCAAACGTGCCATGCTGAAGGCAATGAAGAATGATTGGGAAACACGTTTTAAGGAATACGCATCTGACGGTGAGATGTGTCTTCAGGCTGCTTATACAGGAAATCTGGAAGAAGCAGAAGAATTTAAAAAAGAGATCCAGGAGGTATTTCCAGGAATGGAGATACATATGGATCCCCTTTCCTTAAGTGTTGCCTGCCATATCGGTTATGGTGCCCTTGCAGTCGCATGTTCAAGAAAAGTGACGTTATAAGCATAAAATACAGAAACAAAGATATGAGGAGTTTGAAACATGAAGAAGATTATGGAACAGATGGCGGAAGAACTTTCCGCAGCATTTGAAAAAGCAGGTTATGATCCGTCCTACGGAAAAGTTACTGTTTCCAACAGACCGGACTTATGTGAGTATCAGTGTAACGGTGCTATGGCAGGAGCCAAAGCATATCACAAGGCACCGTTTATGATCGCTGATGATGTGGTAGCACAGCTGTCAGACAGCCGGATCTTTTCCAGAGCAGAAGTTGTAAAGCCTGGATTTATCAACCTGGATGTGAAACCGGAATTTGTTGCAGAATACATGAATAAGATGGCAGAGGACGAGAAGCTTTCTGTTGAGACTGCCAAGAATCCGAAGACGATCATTATCGACTATGGCGGACCAAACGTTGCCAAGCCGCTTCACGTAGGACATCTCCGTTCTGCGATCATCGGTGAGAGCATCAAGCGTATCGGACGTTTTGTAGGACATAAGGTGATCGGTGATGTACATCTTGGAGACTGGGGCCTTCAGATGGGACTGATCATCACCGAGCTGAAACACCGGAAACCGGAGCTGGTATATTTTGATGACAGCTTTACCGGTGAATATCCGGCAGAAGCACCGTTTACTATCAGCGAGCTGGAAGAGATCTATCCATGTGCCAGTGGGAAGTCAAAAGAGGATGAGGCTTACCGTAATGAGGCACTTGAGGCAACCCATCTTCTTCAGCAGGGAAAACAGGGATACATGGCTCTCTGGAATCATATTATGAATGTATCTGTAACAGACCTTAAGAGAAACTATGCGAATCTGAACGTAGATTTTGACCTCTGGAAAAAAGAATCCGATGCACAGCCATACATTCCGGATATGGTAGAGGATATGAAGAAGCGAGGATTTGCCTATGAGGATCAGGGCGCTCTTGTTGTAGATGTAAAAGAAGAGAGTGATACCAAGGAGATTCCTCCATGTATGCTTCTGAAATCAGACGGAGCTTCTCTCTATACGACCACAGACCTTGCTACTATCGTAGAGCGTATGAAACTCTTTCAGCCGGATGAGATCCTTTATGTTGTTGACAAGCGTCAGGAGCTGCATTTTATCCAGGTATTCCGCTGCGCAAGAAAAACCGGTCTTGTAAATCCGGAGACCAAGCTTTCCTTCCTTGGTTTCGGTACCATGAATGGAAAAGACGGTAAACCGTTTAAGACAAGAGAAGGCGGTGTTATGCGTCTGGAGAATCTGATCGCAGATATTGATGAGGAAATGTATCGTAAGATCGTGGAGAATCGCAGTGTAAAAGATAAAGATGCAAAGGATACTGCCAAGATCGTAGGACTTTCCGCAATCAAATACGGAGATCTTTCCAACCAGGCGACCAAGGATTACATCTTTGATGTTGACCGCTTTACATCCTTTGAGGGAAATACAGGTCCGTATATCCTTTATACTATCGTTCGTATTAAGTCGATCCTGAACCGTTATGTGCAGGAGGGAGGAGATTTAAGTACAGGTAAGATCCTTCCGGCAGTCAATGCCAGTGAGAAGAACCTGATGCTTCAGCTTTCCGGCTTTGCAGCAATGGTTGAGAACGCTTTTGAAGAAAAAGCACCACATAAGATCTGTGCATATATCTATGAGGTATCCAATGCATTTAACAGCTTTTACCATGAGACCAAGATCTTAAGCGAAGAGGATCAGGCACAGAAGGAATCCTTCCTTCAGTTGCTCCAGCTTACAAGAAGAGTGCTTGAGACAAGCATCGATCTTCTTGGATTCTCTGCACCGGATCGTATGTAAGGTATAGCTTTGCAGATACAAACACTATGAATAATGACAGACCGCCGGATAAAGAGACATTTTTGTCTGCTATATTCGGCGGACTTTTTTATATAGAAAGTTCTTTGCAAAAAGAACAGGACGTGCTATAATAGGACTTATCCTAAACGAGGGCAGATCACGAATTTCTGCCTGACTATAAGTTATCTGATTTTTTTCAAACCGGAATTCACCGGATTATCCCAAATCAATAAGAAACGTAATCATAAATATTGTCTGACAGAAATGAGAGGAAGGTGATCTGTCTGATCGGAAATGTTCTGAAAGAACGTTATTGCATTGTAGAACAAATTGGACATGGCGGAGGTGGAAGCCTTTATCTGGCAAAAGATATGGAGCTTGGTATCTGCCGTGCAGTGAAAGAGATACCGATCGCAAAGAAAAAAGAAGCCAGACTCATGCAGCATCTGGAATATCCTGCAATACCGAAGATTATCGATTATGTGGAAACAGGGGAGTATTGTTATCTGATCATGGAATATATCAAGGGTCAGTCGCTGGGAGAACTTCTCCGTTCAGGAAAACGGTTTTCTTTACGGGAAATCCTTGCTCTGGGAAAGGAGATTGCCAGAGTATTGGAATATCTTCACAGTCGGAAGCCACCGGTCTGTTACGGGGACCTGAAACCGGATAATCTTATGTTTTCTGAAACCGGGCATCTGTATCTGATAGATCTTGGAAGTGCCATGTTCGATCATGGAAAAAGAAAACAGATCTGTGAAGGAACGAAAGGCTATGCGGCGCCGGAGCAGTATCAGGGCTACTTAAGACCGGGAAGTGATATTTATGCTCTGGGGAAGACCCTGGAAAAGCTTTGCGGAAAAAAGAAATGGCAGTGGTTTTTATATCCGGATTTTTTCTGGCTTCTGTTCCGATGTACCAGAAAACAGGAAAAATACAGATATTCGGATATGTCAGTGGTTCAGAAGAAAATCCAAAAGCTGGAAAACAGATATCGGATGATCACTTGGAGAAAACGATTTCTGGAAGCGGCAGCTGCAGGGATTCTGATAGGAACACTGATCTTGATAGCAGGATTGCTGAAAACGGAAGAATTTTCTGTGGCGATCTCAGAAGTAACAGATTTGTATTACGAAGCCAGACAGTATCCGGAAGACTCAAAAGATCGGGAAAAGTGCTGTATGGCAGCGGAAAAGAGACTCCAGAGGTTAAGTAGAAATTATGGGGAAAAAGAACAGCAGCGTCGTATTGAGCTATTGCTGGCATGGAATGCGGAGCTTTTGTGTGAACCGGAAAAAGCGGCTTTATATTATGAAAATCTTCTTTTGTATGATGCAGAATATCCTGTGGCCTACGGGGAATATGGGATGTTTCTTATTCGGACCGGTCAGAAAGAGGCCAGCAGAAAGCTGTGGGAAGATTATAAAGAGAAAGAAAAAGCGGAATTACTGGATGACAGTGAAAGCAGAAATCTGCAGCTTTGGGAGGAGATCAATGAGAAAAAGAAGAGAAAGTGATCAGAAAAAACCAAAAGAAATGAAAATTCCTAGTAGGAAAACCTGTTTTATTGTTTTGTTTCTGCTGGTCTTATGCAGCTGGATGATCCCTTCCATTGCTGTCTATGGATTTGATGTGTCAGGAATGGATAGTTTTGATACCGGCGGATTTGATATGAATGTGGGAGAAGGAACCGGACAGCTGCCGGAAGACTGGGAAGAAAGCTATGCAGGAGAAGGAAGTGATGATAGTAATTGGAACAGAGAAGAAGGAAATACTGAGGAGTATTCCGCTGCCTGGGTAGAATCAGAGAATGATCAGGAGGAGTCTGCACAATGGAATTTAGATTTTCAGACAGATGAGGTACGTTCTCAGGAAGAAAGCTTTATGGAAAATGGAAATACTGCGGCAGAAGTAGAGATAGCTGATACACCTGCGGAAAAACTGACGGAAACGCCGATACCAACAAAACTGCCAATACTGACTGAACAACCAATCCCCATACAGACAGTGACAGCAAGTCCATCTGTAACGTTGACTCAAAAACCAGTTCGAAAGTCAGTGACAGATGCATCAAAGAGGGAGAAGAAGCAAAATCCGGCATTATCTTACTATCGGACAGAACCAACAGGAACGTCGGATAGGAAAAAAGAAAAAGAGCAAAAACCGGTGATCCGAATGAAAACAGACGGTAACAGGATCCGGATAGAGATCAGTCCGGATATTCCGTTCCAGATCCTTTCATTTCGGATCAATGGAAAAGAATGTGATTTTTACTGGCAAGGAAAAAAGCTTCTGGCGGAATTACCGAAAAAAAGCAGAAATCCCTGGAAAGTAGAACTCATAGGTTTTGTGAAATCCGGGAAGCTGTACTATGAAACCATGGACTTACCAGAAAAACAGTGATACAATAGGCATACTTACTGATTATTTTATACAACAGGAGGAATTTATGTATAAGGCAATCTTTTTTGATCTGGACGGAACACTGACAGAATCCGGAGAGGGGATTACGAAATCTGTACAGTATGCACTGGAGAAGCTTGGAGTTTCGGCACCGGAGCTGGAGCCATTGAAGGTTTTTGTGGGTCCGCCGCTTCTGGAACAGTTTATGAAATATGCGGGATTTGATAAAGAGACAGCACAGAAGGGAATTGAATATTACAGAGAGCGGTATTCAGAAAAAGGAATGTATGAGAACACCGTTTATCCGGGTGTGGAAAACACTTTGGCAGAACTGAAACGTCGTGGCTACCGGCTGGCAGTGGCGTCTGCGAAACCGACCTTTTACGTAACACAGATCATGGACCATTTTAATCTGAGCCGGTATTTTGAGGTGATCGCCGGGACGGACCTCAATGGACCGAAAGTAACCAAATCTCAGGTGATCGAGGAAGCTCTGGAAAGAATGAGCCTTTCTGACCACCGTGACCAGGTGATCATGGTGGGTGACAGAGAACATGACATTCTTGGAGCCAGACGATGCGGGATCCAGTGTGTGGCTGTATCTTACGGATATGGAAGCAGAGAAGAACTGGAAAAGGCACAGCCTCTTCAGATCGTAGCTTCCGCAGATGAACTTCTGAATTTTTTCGTCTGACCCCTCTGCACAGACAGAATATTTTTCAAATAGTGTGGAGGGAGCTTTATCCGGCAGGAATCCATTATCTTATCGGACAGATCCTCGGAAGCGCCGTGCTTCTCTGGCTGGCAGGGCATGTCGGCAACGCACAGGAAAGGTACTATAGTTATACGCTGGTGATCACCGGACTTACCGGAGTGTTGGTTATGTTTCCGGCAGTATATTTTTATCGGAAGGATCGTATAGGAAGGCTGATCGGCGGTTTGACTTCCGTTGAGGAACAAAGGCTATCTATTCCTGAAATGCTGCTTCTTCTTGCTGCTGGAGCCGGATTTGCCCAGTATGCCAATGTGCTAGTGGCGATCCTGCAGAACTGGATCTCATCCAGCTATGGAGAGACGATGACGAAGATTACTTCAGGAAAGAGTTTATTTATGATGATCTTCTGGATGGGAATCATAGCGCCTGTTGCAGAAGAAATGATCTTTCGCTGGCTGATCTATCTGCGACTTCGGGATCACTTTTCAGTGCTGGTTTCCGCTGTGATCTCTGCGGCGTTTTTCGGAATTTATCACGGAAATGTCCTGCAGGCTGTGTATGCGTTTGTTCTGGGAGGGATTTCTGCGTGGTTTCTGGAGATGGGCGGTAATAAGTGGACCAGTGTGCTGATGCACATCGGAGCCAATACCTGGATACTTATTTTCAGTGAATACGCCCAGACTCTGGTGGAAAAAGCCGGAGCAGGAAGCCTTCTGATGATCTATGGTGTTTTTGCGGCAGCGATGATCGGAGGATATCAGTATTTTGCACGCCGGGGAGAAAAACGTGGCTACCGGGCTGTCTGATCCAATGTGGAACACGAATGTCTGCCTGCTACTGGATCAGGCAGAGTGATAGATGAATATTTGCTTTACAGAGAATCTGTAGTGGAATCATAGTATAAGGATGCCATTACAGATTTTTTTTATAAAAATATGCCGGAATCTTTTGCTGCCGGTAAATTTATATAGATTTTATATTTATTTAAGAGACCATTTCTTGCGTACCTTTGTATCATGTGCTATCATAAGTGTATTAAAAGAATTAATACACTTAATACACAGATTACAGAGAAAGGAGCGTCGTATGTTATTCTTGGACTATCAGGACAGACGACCCATTTACGAACAGATCGTAGAGAAATTCCGGATGCTGATCCTGTCAGGAGCTGTGGAGCCATCTTCCAAGATGCCGTCTGTGCGGCAGCTGGCCGTGGAATTATCCATCAATCCCAATACCATCCAGCGGGCATATATGGAACTGGAGCAGCAGGGGCTGATCTGTCCGGTGAAGGGAAAAGGTAGTTTTGTCACAGACAGCAGCAGGATCAGGCAGATCGGTGTGGAAGAAACCTTAAGTGAGCTGAAAAAGATCACAGAAAAGGGAATGGCTCTGGGAGTAGGGGAGGAAGAAATGATTGATGTGATCTGCTCATGCTATAAGGAGGGAAACGATGATTGAGATAAAAAACTGTAGCAAAGCTTTTGGTAAGATACAGGCAGTAAATAAGGTCACCATGGATATCGGGGAACGGGAGGTTTTTGGACTGATCGGTTCCAACGGTGCGGGAAAAAGTACTCTGCTTCGTATCATGGCCGGGATCATCCGTCAGGACAGAGGAGAGGTGCTGATGGATGAAGAACCGGTTTTTGAAAATGAAAGGATCAAAGAGCATTTTTTCTACATCCCGGACGATGCATATATTCCGGCAAATTACAATGCTCTGGACATGGCAGAATTTTACCGTTGTATTTATCCGGGATTTCAGCAGGCGCGTTTTGAGACAATGATGAAGCAGTTTCATCTGGATGGAAAACGAAAAATCAGCACTTTTTCCAAGGGAATGAAGAAACAGCTTCTGGTGATCCTGGGAATCAGTACAGGAACGAAATATCTGTTTTGTGATGAAACCTTTGATGGCCTGGACCCGGTAATGCGCCAGGCAGTAAAAAGTATTTTTGCATCGGAGATCATGAGTCGTGAATTTACGCCGGTGATCGCTTCCCACAATCTTCGGGAGCTGGAAGATATCTGCGATCACATCGGGCTTCTTCATCAGGGAGGAATTCTCCTTTCCAGAGATCTGGAGGATATGAAATTCCACATCCATAAGATCCAGTGTGTACTTACTGACAAAAAGAAAGAAGAAGAATTAAAGAAAGAGCTGGATGTTTTGAAAACAGAGCATCAGGGCTCCCTGTTGCTTATTACTGCAAGGGGAACAAGAAGAGAGATCATGGAGAAGATACAGGCAAAAAATCCTCTTTTCTGCGAAGTGCTCCCACTGACTCTGGAAGAAATATTTATCAGCGAAACGGAGGTGGCAGGCTATGAAGTCAAAAATTTATTCCAGTGAGTATATGAAATCCTCTTCTAAAGGACAAAGATGGATCCCGGCATTTGCCATGATCGCATTTCTCCTTGCATTTCCGGTAGCGGAACTTATTCTGATGGGAAAATGGAATGAGCGCAGTTATACTCAGAGTCAGCTTTCCTATCTGTATTCCAGCCTGTGGAACAGTGACTTTCTCACAATGGGAGCAGCTGTGGCTGCGGTAACCGCATTTTTTGCAGCAGTAAGCGGCTTCTGGTATCTGTATTCCCCGAGAAAAGTGGATTTCTATCACAGCCTTCCGGTAAAGCGAAGTGCACTGTTTCTGCACAGAGTATTGTTGGCTGTTCTTTATTATCTGGTGCCATATGTGATCATGGAATTTGCTGCGGTATGCATCGGGGCAGCCAGAGGATATTACAGCCTTTCCATTATGAAAAAGGCACTGATCCTGCTGGTGCTCCATCTCCTGATGTATCTTCTGGTGTATTTTTCCACAGTGCTGGTGATCGCCTGCACCGGTACCATGTTGATGGGAGCACTTGCATGGGCAGGGCTGTTTACCTACAGTATCGTTCTGGCAGTGATGCTGCAGTTAAGCGGACATTTATTTTTTGATACCTGGTACGAGGGCAGTTACGGAATTCTGGCAGCAGTGCGGAATCTGGGATCTCCTCTTATGGTGATCGTAAGCTTTATAGATAGATACAGCAGCGGAAGCTTTGGAAAGCAGTTGCTGATACTGATCCTTACGCTGTTTATCATGGCAGCACTTTCCTGGATGGCATTTTGTAGACGAAGGTCAGAGAATACCGGAAAAGCTCTGGTATATACCTGGATGGAGCCGGTCTTAAGTGCCCTGATCACAATACCATCCGGACTGGGGATCGGTCTGATCTTTTATATGATTCCGGAAGATTCATCCAAAACAGCATGGTGGATCTTCGGAATGATACTGGGAACGATCCTGGTCCATGGAATTCTGGAAGTGATCTATGAAATGGATTTTCGCAGATTTTTCCGCGGAAAAGTGCAGCTTATGATCTTTGGAGGTGTTGTGGCAATCTGTGCGCTGACCATGAAAATGGATCTTCTGGGATATGACAGTTATTTTCCGGCTTATGACAATCTTCAGGGAGTTGTGATAAATGTAAGCAATCTCTCATATGCAGAGCAGCTTTGCAATGTGGAAAAAAAAGAAGACGGAATCTATAAGATCCGGTATACTGCTACCTCAGACAATAGTTCTGGTCTGCTGGATCAGCCGGTAATGAAAAGTAAAGCATTATATAACAGTCTGAAGGATATCAGGCTTCAGAATGAAAAAGGAAAAAAATCAGGAAGGCGCATGTATGTGCGCTACATAAATAAACAGGGATTCAGTGTATGCAGAGGCTATATTGTATCCTCTGCACAGGCACAGAATCTTATGGAAGCCCTGTATGATGAGCAGACATGGAAAGAAGACAGATATTCATTTTTTCAGCTGGACAAACAGTATCTGAAAGAGGTCACCGGTATTTTCTGTGACGGAGATATTCAAACCTTATTTGAGAAAAATGCAGAGAAGCGTCAGGCGCTGGCAGAGGCGTTGAGAAAGGACATTCTGGAAAACGGCGGTCAGACAGTAAAAGACCAGCCATGTGCAATGCTGATGTTCGATTATGCGGGAATTCCGTCAGAAGGATACATGGATGAATGGGGAATGAATGTACCGGCTGTGCAGGAAGGAGAGAGGGTGTCTACCTCCGTTCTGGTGTATCCGGCATATAAGAGAACACTTGCAATTTTGGAAGAAACAGGATATCCTCTTTCTATGGATAAGCTGTCTGTTGAGTATATTGATGTTTATTACTTCAGCTCCGAAGCTGCCGGCGAAGATGATGAAGTTTTTTCCGACACTGAGCCCATTTCGGATCTTGAAGAAACAGATAACGGTTATAAAGTCCGTTACGATAAAAAGGAACAGCTGGAAGCTCTGAAAAAATGTATCCGTCCATCACAGCTGGTAAACGGATGGACTATCTGGAATGCAGATGCCACAATGGAAGTGGTTCTGGAAGGACAGGAGAGCACCGGCGGGGATTCCGGACTTTATATGACATTTGCCGGTGAGATCCCGGATTTTATCAAAGCAGATGCAAAGGCAGCCCATGTAACAGAATGGGAGGTAAATGATTAATGGAAAAACCAGTCCGGCTAGATAAATTTCTGGCAGATGCCGGCGCAGGTACAAGAAGCGAGGTAAAAAAATACATACAGAAGGGTCAGGTGCAGGTTAACGGGAAACCTGTGAAGAAACCGGAGCTGAAAGTAACAGAAGAAGATCAGGTGGTTATGAACGGGCAGGAGATCCATGCTGCACCGGAATATGTATACTATCTTTTTAACAAGCCG
>ENA-OQIH01001273-OQIH01001273.1-human-gut-metagenome-genome-assembly--contig:-NODE-1273-length-11241-cov-3.496686_pt1 | contig 11241 bp, 8 predicted proteins | sample MGYA00242575_ERZ504740 | MGnify/ENA primary metagenome ERZ504740 (study PRJEB26092, sample SAMD00036192) | human gut metagenome | host: Homo sapiens | study: EMG produced TPA metagenomics assembly of...
CATACAGAGCGATTGCTTTTGAGCGCAGATACAGGGAAACGTCTACTTTCATATTTAACGTGTAATCCCCGCTGATAGTCCAGAGGAGATTGCGGATCCTGTTTTCCAGTTCCAGACGATAATCGTCGATTTCTACGATTTTCTCATCTTTCATATACATCATCCCTTGTCCAGTCTGCCGGAATTCTGGTTTTCACAATATCCTCTACGATTTCTTTCTCGAAAATGTCAAAGGTCTTGTTCACCACTCCCATAGTAACTGCTTTTCTCGGAGAAAGTCCGGTTTCTACAATCTTCATGGCTGCAAGGAGACCTCGCAGATCCAGAGGTTTGGTGGAAATTTCACTGTTTGTGGCTTTGAGCTGAAGATCCAGGAATACTCCGATGAACTGTGTTCTGGCGTTTTCTTTTATATTCGGGAACATCCGGCGGAAAATAAATTCCAGGGATTCTTCAGTCTGAGCCGGCATATCTATGACCAGAAATCTGGATACCAGCGCTTCATTGAGTTCTTTGGTTCCTGCATAACCGTAATTCATAGTTCCGATAAAACGGGCAGTCGGATGAAGATCAATTTTGTCATAGCCCGGGACATCGATGGAACGGCGATAATCCAGCAGAGCCAAACGGAAAGGCTGTCACTGATGATTATTGTGCCTCCAACCCGGCTATTGAAGTTTCTGTTCTCAAAGAAACAAAACATCTTCCACATGTTGAAGCACCTGAAGCGTTTCTTGAACAGGTTAAAATCTTCTTTTAAGCCTTATATTTAAGCCAGAATGAGTCGACGAGTTGATTTTGAGACAGTTTTGAAGGATAAATTTTTTTATTTCAAGTCGGAAGAAGGCGACGTTGCGGTGACTACAGCAACCGAATTCGGACAAAATATACCGCAAAGTGGGGCGTGCAGATTGCGGGAATGATTTTTCAAACACGCTCTAATACAACAAAAAATGAGGCAGGCATATGTAAGAAATTCTATATGCCTGCCTCACTCTTTTATAGATTCGTTTATTCTTTTACTCTTCTGTACTGTCCGTTTCCTGAGAATCTGTATTCTCCTCTTCGGATGTATCAGAATCGTTTGTTATGCCGGCTGTTTCAGATGTACTGTCATCGGACTCTTCTATGCTCTCACCTGGCATATCTGTTGAATCTGATTTAGTATCATCTGTTGTTGCTTCGTCTGAATCTGTCTTATCTGAACTGTCTTCTTCTGTTCCGACAACTGATTCAAATGCTGTGAACAGTTCTTTTACATTCATCTTATTTACGAGATATACTTTATTATCCACCACTGCCGCATAATAGTTTGTATCGTAGCTATAGTATGCAACTTCCTGTGTATCACCGTCTTCTTCTGTAAATATAGCTGTCAGTTCTGCATCACCGTCAGGTTCATATTTATCTGTCAGACGTTTCTGAGCCGTCATGTTGATCAGTTTATTGTAGAATGTTGTAAATGTTGTTTCATCCAGATCAGAACCATTCAGTTTATAGGTAACTGTTTCTGTATCGTTTCCATCATCATCTGTGGATGTTTCACGTGAAACATTTACTTTATAATCACTGCCCTGATAATTTACTTTGAGGCTTCCGAGGCTGTTTAAAGATACATAACTTACTGTCATATCCCAGAAGTCTTCTTCTGATTTATCAGTTAGCGCGGACAGAGTATCCGTTGACATCGTATAGACTTCATTGCTGTCATTTACCATGACATATCTGCTGCTGTCATCTGTTTCATTTCCAACAAGAATTGTAAGCTGCTTATCTGCCATCTTAGTTTCTTCTTCCGAAGAATCCTCATTGTCTGATGCACTGTCTGAGTTTTCTGATGTTTCATCTTCTGCTTCTTCACCGTCAGTATCTTCAGCCTCAGATGTTTCATCCGTAGTTTCACTTACACTTTCGTCTGATTCTGTATCCTGTTCAGCATCGTCACTGTTTTCTTCCACAGATGAAGCATCTTCATCTGCCGTCTCACCGGAAGCTGTCGTATCATCTTGTGTGTCTTCATCAGTGTCATCATCAGCAACTTCTTCCTGATAATCTACTGTGATTGTTGCATATGGTTTATCCAGACCATATTTGCTCTTGTCGTCACATTTATAATCTGCAAGTGAACTATATGCCATGCTTCCGAATGAAGATACCAAAGAACTTACGGTAGCTGAGTCTGCTTTTTCTTCATCCTCGCTGCCTTTTACTGACCAGGTACTTGTATCTTCGTCTTTTGATAATTCATAGGAATTATCGCCGTCTACAGAAATTTTTGTAATGGTATCTGTATTGGAAATTGCAGGGAAATCTTCCATCTGCGCATAATCATTCAATGATTTGGCAAACGGCTCTACGCAGGAAGAATCTATCAGGTATACTGTCTTCTCATCATCATCTTTTCTTACATAATACTGACTGGTGGAGGAATTTTCATCTCCCACATACAGTGTAGTTGTTATGTCATCGCCATCTTCCTCATCAGATTTTGTTACAATCTTAATCGTGTTTGACGGAGAGTCCAGACCATATTCTGAAAGATCATCTACGTCCTCCAGAACTCTGTCTGAATCGACAGATGCAATAGCAGATGCTGCACTGTCCAGAGTAGTCTGATTTACCGGAAAATCTGTTTCGTCTTTCTTTACCCAGCTGTCATCATCTTTTTCAAATGTTGTCTCTGTATCATCAACCATAAAATCCAGAGATTTAATGTTATCTGTTGATGCAGTAAATACAGTTGTGCTTTCTTCAGAATCTTCTTCGGATTCTTTCTGCTCCTGATGGGCTACGTAGGTTTTTACACCTGCGTAAGCCCCGCAGCAGACACCAAGAACTACAACTGCAAGAACCATTTTTACAGTTTTATTCTTCATTTAAGCTTTTCTCCTCTTCATCCAAACTGCAAACCCTACAACAAGGAAGAATCCAGGAATCAGACCGATGGTGCAGATCTTCCAGAATGCAGCATCATAGTCTGTAAGTGTCAGATTAGATACAGACAGGCTCTTGGATGGGATAGATACGGTTGCACTGTCTTCTGTGTCTGTCATCCACTTCAGAGATTCGATGATCAGCTTCTCATTTCCGCCGGATACCATCTGATTTACCTGTGATTCCATCAGATTGGAAGTTGAATAGTATACGATCTGCGTTTCTTTGTCATCATCCAGAGTCTCTGTGATGCTTACTCCCAGATCAAATGGGCCAGCTTCGTCTCCGTCTTCTTTCTCCAGAGTATCACTGTTCAGATCTGTCTTGGAATATGCCTGGTCTGATGTGGTGAGGATACTGTTGATCGTTACGGTATCTCTTACATCATCCATTTTTTTGATTCCCTGTGCATATGGTACAAGTACATAATATCCTCCGGAAACAGTCTCAGAGCTTGCATCTGTGCTGTTTATAGTCGGAACCAGATAATATGGCATCTGCATTGCATAATGCTGATTATCACCTTCAAATACGATTCCAGCTTCTCTCTGAACACCATAGTTTTCCAGAACTGCATCAAAGTTTGGCAGGTCTTCTGTTGTATAATCAGAGAAAATCATCGCCTTTCCGCCATTTTCAAGATAATCAATAATAGCAGTCTTTTCATCTTCTGAAATATCTGTGGATGGAGAATCAATGAACAGGCAGTCTGCATCATCCGGAACACTTCCCTCTGTAAGAAGATTCAGAGACTGAATATCCATGTTTGCCTTCTCGATGTCTTCTTTGATAGTAGAATCCATCTCCTTCTCACCATGTCCCTCGAGTGTATAAAGGATCGGGAGATCTTCGGATGTTACATATCCGATCGCACTTGTGATCTGACCTTCACCGTCGAAACCGGTGGTCTGAGAGCTGTAGGTCTGATAATCAATTGTGCTCTCATAGATATTGTTGTAATCAATGACTTTATTTCTGTCGCCGCATACAACGATCAGACTGTTTGCAGAAAGATCATCACTTGTATATTCCGTTACAAATTTAGGATTTACTACAGGATCCTTCTGCTCTACTTTAATATGCTTGGATTCATCTTCATATTTCTTAAGCAGATTGGTAATATTCTCATCTTCAGAACCGCTCTGTGCAATCTGGTAAATTGTTACGTCCTTGTCCAGATCTTTCAGCATTGCTTTTGTATCATCACCAATACTGTAGAGTTTCTGGCTGCTGATATCAATTTCTGAATATTTGGACGGAATCGCATTTACGATCATGTTGAGCACTACAACTACTGCAATAAATATCACTGACATAACCATTGTGTAAGAGCCGTTTTTGATATGCTTCTTACTGATGGTGCCAATCAGTTTCTTTTTGTCAAATTTTTTATGGTTATTATTTTTCATCTTTTCTTTCAGTTTCATTTTCTTTCACCTCCCCACTAATTCCAGCGTCTCTTCAAAATAGACTGTGTTGTAAGGAACAGGCATACTGCGATCACAGAAAGAAAATATACAATTCCTTTTATATCAAAGATGTTACTTGTAAAATTATCAAAGTGTCCGCTCAGATTAAACACATCCAGGACTTTCTGAATACCGCCCTCAAAAATACTGGATTTTACTACATAAATAATAATCAGTGCCACTTCTCCGATCACACCGATCACTGCTGAGATCAGAATATTCTTGATCATGGTATAGATAATGATGGCTGCTGCCAGGATCAATAACCCAAATGTCACGCATGTCGACATAGATGTCTGAGAGAAGAATGAAGAAATACCATTCATCATGTAAAATGCAAATAAGAAAACAAATGTGAGTACCGCTGCAATTACCTGGCTCTCAGTTAATGCTGACATAAATACACCGATTGCAATATTTGCACATCCCAGGAGAAAGAATCCCAGGACTGCTGTATATGCAGATGCAAACTCTACTGTGCCAAACCTGGACATAATCAGCGGATAAGTACACATAACTGCCATCGGAACAGCAAATACAGTTACCAGTGCAAGATATTTACCTATTACAATACCGCTCACAGAAACCGGTGCTGTCAGAAGCAGCTGATCTGTTTTCTGTTTTCTTTCCTCTGCAAGTACACGCATAGTCAAAATCGGTACTCCGATCAGGAATGCAAAGGTAATTGCACTTAAGGTGTATTCAAATTTCGGATATGCTGCTGAAAGCTGATATGCTGAAAAATAAATACCTGTCAGTACAAGAATGAAAAAGATAAATAAATATCCTACCATGGATGTCAGGTAACTTTTCAGCTCTCTTTTATATATAGCTGTCATGGTTATTTCTCTCCCCCTTTATCATTATTCTGTTCTTCCGGTATTTCTGCTGATGTCTGTTTTACGTTTGTCTCGTTTGATTTACCGGCATCAGTATCTTTATCTTCAGGTGTATTTGGGACTTCGTCTGCAGATATTGGTTTATCGGATGCAGTAAGTTCAAGGAAGATTTCCTCCAGTGATACTTTCCTAGACTTCATCTCATAGATTGGGCTGTTAATCTCCGACATTTTGTAGAATACTTCTTCCCGAATGTCATTCTGCTCCTCTGTTGAAACTTTCACACTCCAGAGATTCTGTTTCTCATCTTTTTCCATTGTTACGCTGTTGACTCCCTCGATTCCCTCGAGAGCCTGCCTGATCTGTGTTTTTTCACCTTTAATAAGCATCTCCAGAGTATTGGATCCCTCTGCAAGTTTTCCAAGATTCTCAGGAGTATCGCTTGCTACCAGTTTTCCATGAGAAATGATCAGCACGTAATCGCATACCGCGCTTACTTCAGAAAGTATATGCGAGCTGAGAATAACGGTATGTTTCTTTTTTAATTCTTTAATTAAGGTTCGGATTTCAATAATCTGTTTAGGGTCAAGACCTACTGTCGGCTCATCCAGGATGATCACCTCCGGATACCCCATAATCGCCTCAGCAAGACCAACTCTCTGTCTGTAACCTTTTGACAGGTTCTTTATCAGACGGTTTCTCATGTCTGAAATCTTTACCATATCCATGACTTCTTCGATCATGTTTGCTTTTTTATCTTTTGGGATTTTCTTGAGATCTGCCACAAATTTCATGTATTCCAGGACAGTCATATCAAAATAGACCGGTGGCTGTTCAGGCAGATAACCGATACATTTCTTTGCCGCTTCCGGTTCTTCGAGGATATCGTGTCCGTCAATTTTGACGGTTCCTTCGGTGGATGCGATGTATCCGGTTATCATATTCATTGTAGTGGATTTTCCTGCACCGTTTGGTCCCAGAAATCCATAGATTTTGCCTTTCTCTATTTTAAAGGAAAGGTGGTCAACTGCCGTATGGTTACCATATCGTTTAACCAGATTGTTTACTTCAATCAATGTGTTCTCCTCCTCTTAATTTTTGCCAAAATAAAATATAGAAAATGTCCCCAGGTGAAACAGAGAATGGGGGAACCCGAGGACATCTCTATAAAAATAGTTTATGATGAAGTTGTGATGAAATTAGGATAAAAGTGTGATTATTCTGTGATGTTTGTTTGAAAAAAATAGCTGTCCCGAAATCTCGGCATTTTTTGCCAGAAGATTTCATGAGACAACTATACATAGATTTATTATGACAATGGTTCTTTTAATGGTGTTCCTGCTTTACGCGGATACTTTCCAGGTGTAGATTTTTTCTTATTTATAATGACAAGGGATCGGTCAATCTCGGAGTCCGGCAATTTAAAGTATGTGATGTCTTTCACCTGACCACCGAGGATATTGATTGCTTTCTCTGCTTCTTCTGCCTCTTCCTGTACAGTTCCTGATTTATAGGAAATGAAAGTTCCTCCTATCTTTACATAAGGAAGACAATATTCTGACAGAGTTGCAAGGTTTGATACTGCCCTGGATACACAGAGATCATATTTCTCACGATACTCTTTATTTTTTGCATACTCTTCTGCTCTTCCATGAATCGCCTTAATCCCTTCTAATCCAAGAAGCTCAAAACTTTCCTCAAGGAAGTTTACCCTCTTTTTCAGAGAATCCAGCAGACATGCCTCCAGATGTGGAAAAGCAATTTTCAAAGGCACACCTGGAAATCCGGCACCTGTACCGATGTCCATAATTGTTTTTACTTTTGTCATATCAATGGCTTTTACACAGGCAAGACTGTCAAGAAAGTGCTTTGTAAGAACTTCCTCAAACTCAGTAATACCTGTCAGATTCATAACCTTATTTTTTTCTACCAGAAATTCATAAAACTGGATAAACTGATTTTTCTGCTTCTGGCTCAGCTCTATACCCAGTTCTCTGCATCCATTTTCCAATGTCGTCAGATTATACGGCATGTATTATTCTCCTTTTTCTACCTTTATTTATTATTTTTGTATATTTTACAGGGTTGTTTTATGTGCTTTTATGATTTTATCTGTTATTTATAGTCCGTTATTTTACTCTTTTATGTACTATTTTAATATTTTTTGCCAATTTCTTGTTTTTATAAGCACATTAAAGCGTATTATATTAATTATTTCGTACTGGAAAGATACACCAGTAAAACTGATATATCAGCAGGAGAAACTCCTGAAATTCGGGAAGCCTGTCCGATTGAAATCGGTCTGTATGCTTCCAGTTTCTGACGTGCTTCGATTCTCAGACTTCCAACTTTCTCATAATCAATATCTGTCGGGATTTTCTTTGCTTCCAGTTTCTTAAACTGTTCTACCTGTTTTAACTGTCTGCGGATATATCCATCATACTTGATGTTAATGTCAACCTGTTCCTGTACATCCCATGGCAGCTCCGGACGTTCTTTATCAAGTGGTTTGATTGCTTCATAAGAAAGTTCCGGACGGCGGATCAGTTCTGCCAGAGTGGTTCCGGATTTCAGCGGTGTGCTGTTATAGCTTTCCAGAAGGGTCTGAACCTCTTTGTTTGCTCCGATATTTGTATGTTCTACTCTGCTGATCTCTGTTTTTATCTGTTCTTCTTTCGTAAGGATTTTCTGATAATCCTCTTCACTGATGAGCCCTGCCTGATATCCCTTTTTACGAAGTCTCAGATCCGCATTATCCTGTCGGAGAAGTAATCTGTACTCCGCTCTGCTGGTCATCATTCTGTATGGCTCATGGTTTTCTTTTGTTACCAGATCATCAATAAGAACACCAATATAAGCCTCAGAACGGTCAAGAATCAGCTGTTCCTGACCTTTAACTTCCAGAGCAGCATTAATTCCTGCGATCAGTCCCTGCGCCGCTGCTTCTTCATACCCTGAGCTTCCGTTAAACTGACCGCCGCTGAACAGTCCTTTGATTTTCTTAAATTCCAGTGTAGGATATAACTGACGTGGATTAATACAGTCATATTCGATGGCATATGCATTTTTTACGATTTTTGCATGTTCCAGTCCCGGTACGGAATGATACATTTCTTCCTGCACATCTTCCGGCAGAGAACTGGACATTCCACCAATATACATCTCATTTGTATAGAGACCTTCCGGCTCAATAAATACCTGATGACGGTTCTTATCTGCAAAACGGACTACTTTATCTTCAATTGACGGGCAATAACGCGGACCGGTTCCTTCGATCATACCGGAATACAACGGAGAACGGTCAAGGTTTGCACGAATGATCTCATGAGTTTTCTCATTTGTATATGTCAGCCAGCAGGATTTCTGCTCTATCTGAACATCTTCCGGATTAGTTGAGAATGAAAATGGTACAACTCTCTCATCTCCAAACTGTTCCTCCATTTTGCTGTAGTCAATTGTATTTCCGGCAATACGGGCAGGTGTTCCTGTTTTAAAACGGAACATTTCAATTCCCAGCTCTTTCAGAGAATCAGTCAGATAGTTGGCTGCCTGCAGTCCGTTTGGTCCTGTATAATTACTTACATCACCGTAAATACATCTTGCTTTTAAATAAGTTCCTGTACAGAGGACCACAGCTTTACAGTTATAAGTTGCACCGGAATATGTTTTTACCCCTGTAATCTTTCCGTCCTCGACCAGAAGTTTTGTTACTTCTCCCTGTTTAATAGTCAGATTAGGTGTATTTTCAAGCGTTTTTCTCATTTCATTGCTGTATGCCTGTTTGTCAGCCTGCGCACGTAAGGAGTGCACTGCAGGTCCTTTGGAACAGTTAAGCATTTTGGACTGGATAAAGGTCTTGTCAATATTTTTTCCCATTTCACCGCCCAGGGCATCAAGCTCTCTTACCAGATGGCCTTTGGAACTGCCACCTACGTTCGGGTTACATGGCATTAATGCGATACTGTCTACACTTACAGTAAACATCACTGTATTCAGGCCCAGGCGCGCACCCGCAAGTGCTGCTTCACATCCGGCATGACCGGCACCGACTACAACAATATCATAATCTTCTACTAACGTTCTCATTTTGTCTCCTTTTATTTTACAACTGCTCATTCTATTCTTTCAAAAATCGCCGAAGGCGATTTTTTGATTTTTATTTACCCATGCAAAACTTGCTGAATATCTCATTTACCAGATCTTCACCAACAGACTCTCCGAGGATTTTACCCAGATTTTCATATGCATTCATAAGATCTATAGAAAAGAAATCTTCCGGCATTCCCCTTTCGATACTGTTTCTGACCAGATCAAGGCTTCTGTCAGCCTCTTCCAATGCTGCTTTATGACGGGCATTTGTAATATATACCTCATCATTAAAGGAAATCTCTCCTCCAAAAAACATATCTTTAATCTGTTCTTCCAGTTCTGTAATGCCTTTTTCTTCTTTTGCAGAAATCGGAATTACAGGATGTCCTGTTTTTTCTTTCAGGATTTCCGGCTGGATTTCCGGCTGAAGATCAGTTTTATTATACAGGATAATCGCCTTTTTTCCAGTAAGCATTTCCATGATTTCTTCATCATTTTCGTCAAGCGGAACAGAAGAATCCACTACATAAAGAATCAGATCTGCTTTCTGTGCCATTTCTCTGGCTCTGTCTACCCCTATTTTTTCCACAATATCCTTTGTTTCCCGGATTCCGGCTGTATCAATAATCTTCAGAGATATTCCATGAAGTGTGATATATTCCTCCAGAATGTCTCTGGTCGTTCCTGCAATATCTGTCACAATAGCCCGGTTTTCTCCGATCAGAAGATTTAACAGTGAGGATTTTCCGGCATTTGGTTTTCCAAGGATAACTGTCTGGATTCCCTCCTGGATCATCTTTCCGTCAGAAGAAGTTTTCAACAGGCGCTTCACTTCTTTCTGTTCATTATCCACAACTTCCAGAAGTTCTTGGGGATATCCATCCAGACTGATATGTTCCGGATCATCCAGTGCCGATTCTATATATGCAATGTGATAAATCAGCTTTTCTCTGATATCTCGGATTGCTTTCTGCACAGAACCTCTTAACTGATCCATGGAACTGCGAAGCGCATATTCATTTTTCGCCTGTATAACATCCATAACAGCCTCTGCCTGGGATAGATCCATCCGTCCGTTCAGGAAGGCACGTTTGGTAAATTCTCCTGGTTCTGCAATTTCGGCACCATTTTTCAGCACTGTATCCAAAACCCTCTGCATAGCATATACACCACCATGACAGTCTATTTCTACTGTATCTTCTCCTGTAAAAGTCCTCGGTGCATGCATGATCATTACCAGAACCTCATCAATCAGTTCCTCTCCATCATAAATATATCCATAATGAATGGTATGAGTCGGAACTTCTTTTATTTTTTTCTTCCCGCCTTTTGATCTGTAGATACGGGAAATCACATCCATGGCATTCTCGCCGCTGATACGGATGATTCCGATTCCGGACGCACTCATGGCTGTGGAAATTGCTGCGATTGTTGTTTCCATTTTTTTCTCCTCACTTGCCTGTTCTATAATAGTTCCGCCCCTGCGGAACAGTAGACTGTTACAATAATTCTGTCATCTTATATACATAACAGGAAAATCACACTGACTACTGTTATTTTTTTCTGCAAGTGTGTAATCTCTCTGGTATATATACAAGACTTTCCGTAAAATAAAAATGTTACTCCAGGCAAAAGTACACACGCAAAGTTACGTGCTATTCACGCTTTCACCTAGAATAACATTCTTTTTTCATATCTGCAATGAAGCAGTCATATTATTAATTTCTTTTTAATTTTACCACTACATGACGGTAAGGCTCTTCACCCTCACTGACTGTCTCAACGAATTTATTTCCCTGAAGAGCAGAATGGATAATTCTTCTCTCATAAGGATTCATTGGCTCAAGAATAACCGGCTTGCGGGTTTTTCTTACTTTATAAGCAATACCTCTTGCAAGGTTCTCGAGAGT
>ENA-OQIH01001274-OQIH01001274.1-human-gut-metagenome-genome-assembly--contig:-NODE-1274-length-11228-cov-2.984217_pt1 | contig 11228 bp, 11 predicted proteins | sample MGYA00242575_ERZ504740 | MGnify/ENA primary metagenome ERZ504740 (study PRJEB26092, sample SAMD00036192) | human gut metagenome | host: Homo sapiens | study: EMG produced TPA metagenomics assembly of...
ACAGAGGTGTGATATCATTGATATCACTGGTTGGAAATATGCTGCTGCTTAGCCTGGCTATCTGGCTGATGGCAGCGGGAGCACCGGTACTTCTGGTTACGGTCGGAGTAGGAATCATCATTTCATGTGTCACATTATTTTATCAAAATGGTACCAATGAAAAGACGAAGAGTGCATTTACAGCCGTATTGATTACAATGGCGGTCTTGTTCTTCTTTATCTATATGGGGGTGTGGAGAAGTGAGGCAGGAGGGCTGAATGAAATCCAGGCTGCGGAAGATGATGTATTATATTACAATATGAATCTGGATATTAATATGAGAAATGTTGCGACAGCTGTGATCATACTCAGCACGTTAGGTGCTGTGTTAGATATGGCACTTACGGTTACCACTTCCGTTTACGAGGTCAGTATTCACAAACCGGAGATGAAACTGACAGAACTTGTAGAAAGTGGAATGCAGATCGGAAGAGAAGTAATCGGGACAACGGTGAATACATTGTTATTTGCGTATCTTGGAGAATCACTATTATTATTTTCTTATCTGAAGATGCAGGATTATACACTGGAAACATTATTAAATTCGAAAATATTGTTCCAGAATTGTGTATCAATGATATTTGGTGCGATCGCCTGTGTAGTGGTGATGCCGGTTGCGGCGGTATTGGTGGGAAAACGTATTAATATCGTATAATTGCTTCTGGTTTTCCGTATTATAAGCAAAAGGCAGCAGATATTTTGCTTTGATGCCTACTATAGTGTGATTATGCCGGATACATGGACACCGGTATTTGACCTTACGAATAAGAATAGAGTTGATAAATGGCTGAGTGACGGCAAAAAGCAGCTTAAGCTTGTTATCGGCAATATAATGTCAAAAAGAAAAGGAAATTTTGTAGACAGAAAATTATATAGCCGGAAACCTGAACTATAATCCGGAAGTGCATTGCACCCATCATGAACACGAGCATTCCTGCGGAGAACATCATTGTGGTGAAGATAAGCATGGCTGTAACGGTAATGCAGGTAACTGTTAATGAGTGAGTCAAGCCTACTATTATCTGTGGAGTATTCTACGGATAATGGTAGGCTTTTTTCCTTTTTTTTGATAGGATTTGCTGAGTAATTCATTGTAGGTAGTTTGTAGACAGTTCCAGATACCACGGAGTTGTGTATCTGTAAAATTTACTAGTTGGAGTAACATTTTTTGAACATGATTATTTCTGATTCCATAGTTTTTTAGATATTAAATTTCTCAACAGAAAAATTATTATTTTATAGATGCAGTATTTGCGAGCGTAAATCTTACATTTTGGAGTATAACATTGAAAAGTGTTGCAAACCCTGTAAAATCAAGTGTTGCAAAAAAAAACAAAAAATTAGCACTCACCTCTAGACAGTGCTAACAAAGTGTGTTATAGTACAAATAGAACAAATGGAGAAAGATAAAGAATCAAAGATATGATTCCGAATCGAAACTCCAGAAGTTCCAGCAAACAACATCCAGGAATTATCCGATGATGCTAACAATACATTTTAAACATTTGGAAGGAGAAATGACTTATGATGATGCCTAGTATTTGGGGAGAAAACTTATTTGATGATTTTATGAACGATTTCAGATTACCTGCATTTCCGGATGTAGACAAAGAACTGTATGGAAAACATGCAAAGAATTTAATGAAGACAGATGTAAAAGAAACCGAGAAAGGTTATGAAGTAGATATGGATCTTCCGGGATTTAAGAAAGATGAGATTCAGATGGAGCTGAATGATGGAGTGCTTACCATCAGCGCAGCCAAAGGACTGGACAAAGATGAGGAAGACAAGAAAGGTAACTACATCAGAAAAGAGCGTTATGCAGGCAGCATGAGCAGAAGCTTCTATGTAGGAAAACATGTAACCGTAGAGGATGTACATCCGAAATATGAAAGTGGAATCCTTTCCTTCAGTGTTCCGAAAGCAGAAGCAAAACCGGTAGAAGAGAAGAAACATTACATTTCAATCGAAGGTTAATGACAGGCAGATGCGGGAAACGATAAGTGACGGTATAGCCTGTATGGCAAAAGAGTAAACGTACCCCACAGGTGTTAAGCCTGTGGGGTACAATATCATAAAGAGAAAATAATCAGGATAACGTAAGAAGCTCACATATTCCACGAAATCCTGTTCACATAGATGAAGATAATAGAAAATAATATAGAATAAATGACGGGAGGGAGAACTATGGCGGCAAAAAGAGATTATTATGATGTTCTTGGAATCAGCAGGAGTGCGGACAAGAGTACAATAAAAAGAGCATATCGTAAACTGGCCAAGAAATACCACCCGGATACCAATGCCGGAAATGCACAGGCAGAAGAAAAGTTCAAGGAAGCGACAGAAGCCTATAATGTGCTGAGTAATCCGGAGAAAAAGAAATTATATGATCAGTTTGGCCATGCAGCTTTTGATGGCAGTGCAGGCGGCAGTGGAGCATATGGCTATGGAAACGGACCTGGCGGCGGTACTTACAGTTATACCGGACCGAATGGAAGCTTCCATGAATATCATTTCGAAGGCGGCGATATGGACGATATCCTGAAGAATATATTTGGCGGCGGATTCTCGGAAGGCAGCGGAAGCGGGTTCCATGGATTTGGCGGATTTGGAAATAGTGGATCAGGAAGGACACGTACGTCCGGAAGAAGTTATGAAAGCAGCGGATTCGGAAATGGATTTGGAAATCATGGATTCGGCGGAGGAGGAAATTTCCGTCAGGATGGTTCCGATGTGACCGCTGAGATAGATGTGACATTTGACGAGGCTGCATTTGGAGGAGATAAAGTCATCCGGCTGTCAGACGCACAGGGCAGTAATGCAGCAGGAAAATCACTGAAAGTGCATATCCCGGCCGGCATCAGTGACGGAAAAAGTATCCGTCTGCGTGGCAAAGGAATGCCTGGACTTTCAGGAGGCAAGGCAGGAGATCTGTTGCTGAAAGTGAGAGTTGGTAAACGACCGGGGTTTGAACGAAAAGATATGGATGTATATTCAACTGTCATGATTCCGTTTACCACAGCAGTATTAGGTGGTGAAGCAGTTGTACAGACGCTTACCGGAAGGGTAGTGTGCAAGATTAATCCGGGAACACAGTCCGGAACAAAGATTCGGTTAAAAGGTAAAGGAATCGTGTCTATGAAGGATGCAGGAAGATATGGAGATCAGTATGTGACTGTTCAGATAGATGTACCAAAGAATCTAAGCAATGAGGCAAAAAGAAAATTGAAAGAATTCGAAGCTTCGTGTAAGAACGGAAGCAGAGGGGCAGCATAATTTATAAATTGTTATGCATCATTTTATCCAAAAGGATTTAGATAAAAATTCAGGAAAGGTAAAATGATGCATTTTTTCTGTATTGACGCTTACTTTGGAAAGAATTATAATAAAATAATTAGAGACAATGAATTTGTATACCCATACAGGTTATTGAAATATATGCTAAGGAGATAAGTAAGATGAGCAAGATTATTTTAACTGGTGACCGACCGACAGGACGTCTTCACGTTGGTCATTATGTAGGTTCTTTGAAAGAACGTGTAAAATTACAGAATTCAGGAGAATATGACGAGATTTATATTATGATCGCAGATGCGCAGGCATTGACTGATAATGCCGAACATCCGGAGAAGGTACGTCAGAATATTATGAACGTAGCATTGGATTATCTGGCATGCGGAATCGATCCTGAGAAATGTCACATTTTTATTCAGTCCATGGTTCCGGAACTGACAGAGTTAACATTCTATTATATGAATCTGGTAACCGTATCCAGAGTACAGAGAAATCCTACGGTAAAAGCTGAGATCCAGCAGAGAAACTTTGAGGCAAGTATCCCGGTTGGTTTCTTCTGCTATCCGATCAGTCAGGCTGCAGATATCACGGCATTCCGCGCGACAACAGTTCCGGTTGGAGAAGATCAGATGCCTATGATCGAGCAGTGTAAAGAGATTGTTCACAAGTTTAACAGTGTATATGGAGAGACTCTGACTGAGCCTGAGATCGTACTCCCATCTAACAAGTCATGCTTAAGACTTCCGGGTATCGATGGAAAGGCCAAGATGAGCAAATCACTTGGAAACTGTATCTATCTTTCTGATGAAGAAGATGTTGTTAAGAAGAAAGTAATGTCCATGTTCACAGATCCGAACCACCTGCGCGTGGAAGATCCTGGACAGGTAGAAGGCAATCCGGTATTCATTTATCTGGATGCATTCTGCAAGGATGAATATTTCGAAGAATTCTGGCCGGAATATAAGAATCTGGATGAACTGAAAGCACACTATCAGCGTGGAGGTCTGGGTGATGTCAAAGTGAAGAAATTCCTGAACAAGGTTCTTCAGGAAGAGCTGGCACCAATCCGTGCAAGAAGAAAAGAATGGGAGCAGAAGCTTCCGGAAGTATTCGAAATCCTGAAAGAAGGAAGCAGGGTAGCTGAGGCGAAAGCAGCAGAGACATTGAAAGATGTAAAGGCTGCTATGAGAATCAACTATTTTGATGATGAAGATTTCCTGAACTAGGAATCTGCGGACAGCTGAAAAATCATTATATTGCATTTGTTAATATGAAAATAAAATCCTCAAAATACCGGATGATATGGTATTTTGGGGATTTCTTTTGTTAAGAATTGCGGTATAATAAAACTATCAGTAAAAAAAGCAAATTGTATAGATAATACGGGAGTGAAGGGGTGTAATGCTATGAAAGAGATAACGAAAGAGACACTTCTGAAAGCTATGAAATCGCGAGATGCGGGAGAGCATCCGGTATTTCGTGAATGTGAATTCAAAGACATGGATCTAAGCGGAATGGATCTGCATAATATGGACTTCACATTGAGTTCCTTTCAAAATGTAAATCTGGAACGTGTGAATTTTGAAAACTGCAGTGTGGAAAATGCATTATTCGACGGCAATTCCCTGCATGGTGCAAATTTTCAGAATGCAAATATGAAGACGGCAGCATTCCGTGGATGTGATATGCGGGAATGCAACTTCAAAGGAGCCAACCTTTATGGGGCTGTATTGGAGCATGCGAAGCTGGATGACATTCAGTCAGACGAAGCAACGCAGTGGTTCCGCATGCACTGTCCGGAGACCGGACCGATCCTTGGCTATAAGAAATGTGTGAATGACAGAGTGGTACAGCTTCTGATCCCAGCAGATGCTAAACGGACTTCGGCAACACGTCCTTCTTGCCGGTGCAGCAAGGCAAAGGTACTTTCGATAAAAAATTTTGATGAAACGGAAGAATTCGAAGAAGCCTGGTCGCTGGTCGATGAGAATTTTGTATACAGAAAAGGACAGTGGGTGGAGGTCAAAGATTTTAACGAGGACAGATGGATGGATTCCACGACGGGGATTCATTTCTGGATGAACAGAAATGAAGCACTCGGGTATTAAATCCCCTGCATTGGAAAAAGTTTACTGATAGATGAGAAAGAAAAATAAATGGAGGTGCAAAAGGCAAATGAAAGCAGACATCAGATGGTTAGATGATCCGCAGGTATTTCGTGTGAATCGTCTGGATGCACACAGTGATCATAAGTTTTATGAGAATAAAGAAGATTATAAGAAGCAGGATCAGCGGTTAAAACAATCGTTAAATGGAATCTGGAAGTTCCACTATTCAGTGAATGCATTGGAACGTCCGGCTGATTTTTATCAGAAATGGTTTAACTGTAAAAATTTTGATGAAATGAAAGTGCCACAGCATATAGAACTGGCGGGATACGATAAGATTCATTATATCAATACGATGTATCCGTGGGAAGGACATATTTACAGAAGACCGGCAGGATATGGAAAAGAAAAAGGAAAAGGATCATCTGTATTCGCGGTTGCTGTATCTAACGTTTTAGAAATTGTTACTGCACCAGCTCCGGCAATATCAAGTCCTGCATAAGCAGCTTTAAATTTATCAACAGTTGCATAAGTATCTGTTTTTCCATCGTTCTTTGTAACAACTACCTCTGTACCATCTGTTGTAATTTTTGCAATATTTCCTGCAGCTTCTGTAAGCTGGTCTGCATCTACAGTTACCACATTGGTATCACTTGATTTTACAATTACTTTACCAATTTTAACATCGTCATTATCCGTATACGTTTTATCTGCTTTAGCAGTAACAGTAAGTCCATCTATCTGTCCGATTTCAGCATTGGCTTCCAATGACTTTGTATTTCCATTTGACGTGTCGTCACCCTTTAACAGATAAGTTTCATTGAACTTTGTTGTTTCTGAAACTCTGTCGATTTCATCAACTAACTGGTCAATTTCATCCTGAACGTTCTGTCTGTCGTCTTCTGACATTGTTCCGTTGCCAGCCTGTACTGCCAGTTCATTCATACGCTGTAACATAGAATGTACTTCTGTTAAAGCACCTTCTGCTGTCTGCACGCAGGAAATACCGTCCTGTGCATTGGTTGAAGCTTGTGAAAGACCACGAATCTGCTTTCTCATCTTTTCAGAAATTGAAAGTCCGGCTGCATCATCTGCGGCGCGGTTGATTCTGTAACCACTTGATAACTTTTCTGTTGACTTAGCCTGACCTGTTGTTGTAACGCCTAACATTCTGTTTGCGTTCATCGCTGTAATATTGTGCTGTACTACCATATTTGTTTACCTCCATGTGTGTAAAAATGTTTTTTCCGGGAAATCCGTTCCCTTTGATTTATATAATAAGCAGGTGCCTAGGTTCACCCGCATATTACCGCTGTTATTGTGTATTCCTGTATTGCTGCATTTTACGCTTCTTCCTGTGTGCGTCTGGCTGCATTTTTACGTTTTTCACGCATCAGAATACTTACAATCTCTTTCTGTGCTTCATCAGAAATACCACTTTCCTTGTAGTATCTGTCTGCACCCGGTTCTGTCGTGTCTTTTTTCTTTGCGGCTGAACTTCTTGCAATATTGATTTCTCTCGGAGCATCTACCAGCAAATGAATGTTATTTGCCGAACCACCCGAAAATATCACCCGGACATTCTCACCAATATCAATAAACTCACCCGGTCTTAACGTAAGCTTTAACATACAAACCTCCTTGTTTTTCTGTTTTCCCTATTGTTTGCTTTGCAAATGCAACATTTTATAAGATAGTGATGTATTTTAATTTATAGAGGAGGAAAAAACATTGAGTACAACAGAACCTATCAGAAACAAAACAGATTTACAGAAATTTATGGATTATTATGCAGCAATACAGCCCAACCCACGCAATCAGGCGCTGATTTTGCTGGGACTTTATACTGCACTTAGAATTGGCGATATTTTACAGCTGAAATGGCGCATGGTTTATGATTTTAACAAACATCATTTTTTTGACCATATTTATGTCAATGAACAAAAAACGCAGAAGCTGAATGTCATTGCACTAAACCAGAACGTCAAAACTTCTCTTATCGTATATTTTGAAATACGCAATCCTGAGCCGGAAGATTATATTTTTACCAAACGGACTACACCGCATCGTCCAATCAACCGTTCACAGGCATTCAGAATTGTGCAGAAAGCTGCTGAATGTACTACACATTCCCATAATATCAGCTGTCATTCCCTGCGCAAAACCTTTGGCTACCACGCATGGAAGCAAGGCACACAGCCTGCTATGCTCATGGATATTTATAATCATTCATCTTATACAATTACCAAACGTTATCTCGGAATTAATCAGGACGAAAAAGACGAAATTTTTGCAAATTTTGACTTTGGAATACAATGCCGCACAAAAAATAAAAAAAATATCAAAAAGGACTAAAGTATTTTTTCATCTTTCCGATATAATATATATGAATGCAACATTATCTTATAAAATGTTGCATTTTTATTATTCTTTATTTATATTTTATTCATTTTATCAGATTTTATTCACTCCCCATGCTGATTCATATTCTTATATTTTACATAAATCCCCTTGTTAGGAATGTCTAACTGTGTTATGATTAAGTTAGATATGTCGTGATAAATATCCTTATTCATTTAAAACATGAAACGATTTGTGTATATTTATGCGATTATCTAAAAATATTATATGAGGAGATTTAGGTTATGGGATTTTTAACAGGAAAAACCGCCATTATTACCGGTGCAGGACGTGCCGTATTAAGTGACGGAAGATGTGGTTCTATCGGTTACGGTATTGCTACCGCTTATGCAAAGGAAGGCGCAAATATTGTCATTACAGGACGTAATGAAGCAAAGCTTGCCGCTGCAAAGGAAGAACTTGAAAAGCTTTACAATATCAAAGTTCTTACAATTCAGGCTGATGTCAACGCTTCTGCCGACAATGAAGCCGTTGTAGCCAACGTTGTAAAGCAGACAATTGACACATTTGGTCAGATTGACGTTTTAATTAATAATGCACAGGCTTCTGCTTCAGGTGTTTCTTTAGCAGACCACACAACAGAACAGTTTAACCTTGCAATGTACTCTGGACTTTATGCAGCATTCTATTATATGAAGGCCTGCTATCCATATCTTGCAAAGACAAAGGGTTCTGTCATCAACTTCGCATCCGGCGCCGGTTTATTTGGTAACTACGGACAGTGCGCTTATGCTGCTGCAAAGGAAGGTATCCGTGGACTGACACGTGTTGCCGCTACAGAATGGGCTAAAGACGGTATCAACGTCAACATCATCTGCCCGCTTGCATGGACTTCACAGTTAGAGCAGTTCCAGAATGCTTATCCGGAAGCTTTTGAAAAGAATGTACATACACCACCGGCTGGTCATTTCGGTGATGCTGAACTTGAAATCGGACGCGTATGCGTACAGCTTGCTTCTCCGGACTTCAAGTACATGACAGGCGAAACCCTGACATTAGAAGGCGGTCTTGGACAGCGTCCATAATAAAAAAGGACAGGCACTGTATATTTACAGCCGCCTGTCCTTTCTTTAATCATTTTTCTGCTACTTTTTCACTCTTAAAAAAATTTTCCATTTTAAATAGAAATTTTTCGCTTTTATCATATGTCCGAAGCTGATAAAGAAGTCTGCCACCATCACAATCCAAAGTACGGCGCAGATGATTTTCGCCCATTGGGCATTGATACGGCATATCCAGTCCATCAAAACCGGAAAAACATTTCCCATCAGAATTGTAATCATTGCCGCAAATGCCGTACTGGTCGGTATTGAAGTATATTTTGTAATGTGCATCGGAATATTGGAATAATTCCAGTATTCAATATGACAAAGTGCCTCCACCGCAATGCCCAGCACAATTTCACCTACACAGACAACGGCAAATGAACATAAAAAGTAGAGCAGATACCGCTTCCAGCGCACCTTTTCCTTTGTAAACATTCTAAGTGCTGCCGGTGTTCCAAACACCGCGTACATAAACAAAATCAGCAGTCCATAGCCCAGTAAAAAAGGCGCATTCATATTCCTGTTATTGATATACCCTTTTGTCATGGCAAGCCAGATATTTTCAACGACGAATCCAAGAAACGATACAACTGCCGCCATAATACCCAGTTGATAATATGTATATTTCATTTTCTCACCCTTTTTCATTTATTGAATGATTCAGCATATCCGGAACCTGTGCCAGAATCACCGCTGCAAACACAAGCATACAGCCGGTCAGTTCTCTCGGACTTAACACCTCATGTAATACAAGCCAGCCCGCAAGTACCGAAAAGACGGATTCAAGGCTCATTACAATCGAAGCTACCGAAGCCTGTGCGTACTTCTGTCCGATAATCTGTAAGGTATAGGCGATTCCGCTCGATAATACACCCGTATACAAAATCGGAAGTCCTGCCGCACATATTCCGGCAAAATCGACATTTTCGGTAAAAAGCATCATCACACCTGACAGTATAGCACATACTGCAAACTGAATACAGGATAATTTTATGCCGTCTTCCTTTGCAAAATGTTCAACTGTAAGAATATGACACATAAAACCGACTGCACACAAAAACTCGCACACATCGCCCATATAAATCCCTGCAAATCCGCCGGACATACACAAAAGATACATTCCGGCAATACAGCCGACAATGGATACCGCAATCAGCGGATGCAGCTTTTTTCCCATCCATACGGAACAGATGGCAACCAGCACCACATACGTTGCCGTAAGAAAGCCTGCCCTGCCGGAAGCTGCCACGCCTGCCGGATAAATACTGATTCCATACTGCTGTAAGGACATTGCCACAAATAAAATTATGCCGCAGAGTACGCCGCCCTTTACCGGCCACTTTGTCCGTGAATACGGCTCTTGTATTGTGTCTTTTCCCCCGCCTGCGGTACGTTTTCCGTAACTGTCCAAAAGCACTATCACCAGCAGTAAAAAAAGCGCTCCGACCACTGAGCGGCACGTATTAAATGTAAACGTTCCTACCGAATCCGCACCGCTTGTCTGGGCAACAAAAGCCGTTCCCCAGATAAACGCTGCCAGCAGAAGAATCAGACTTCCTTTAATGTTTTTGATTTTATCCGCCATTACTGTACCTTATGCTTCTTATCCCGCACAGCGATATTCTTCATCAGATACTTGATGCCAAAAAGCGTGCCAACCATAAGCACAATACCAATGATTAACGGCAGAACCGGACTCTGCACAAAGCCTGCAATAATGTATGTAATGCACGAAACAACCGCCACCACCAAAACATATGGCAGCTGGGTGGATACGTGATTGATATGGCTGCACTGTGCCCCTGCCGATGCCATAATCGTTGTATCTGAAATCGGTGAACAATGGTCGCCGCACACTGCCCCTGCCATGCAGGCAGAAATAGAAATAATCATCATTGTATGATTCGTTCCTGAAAATGTGCTGACAACGATTGGGATTAAAATACCAAATGTTCCCCATGACGTACCCGTTGCAAATGCAAGAAATGCGCCGACAATAAATACCACTGCCGGGAACAATGCCAGCCAAGGTCCTGAAATACCGCCGACCAGTCCGGCAACATATTCTTTTGCGCCAAGACTGTCCGTCATGCCCTTTAATGTCCATGCAAATGTCAGAATCAGAATGGCAGGAACCATTGCCTTAAAGCCCTCCGGCAGACAGCCGCAGCTTTCTGTAAATGTAAGCACCCTGCGGAGTGCATAAAAAATAATGGTAATGACCAGTGCAAAAAAGCTGCCAAGCATCAGTCCGATGGACGCATCACTTCCTGAAAAAGCTTCGATAAAGCCTGTTCCACTAAAGAAGCCTCCTGTATA
>ENA-OQIH01001292-OQIH01001292.1-human-gut-metagenome-genome-assembly--contig:-NODE-1292-length-11104-cov-3.188174_pt1 | contig 11104 bp, 5 predicted proteins | sample MGYA00242575_ERZ504740 | MGnify/ENA primary metagenome ERZ504740 (study PRJEB26092, sample SAMD00036192) | human gut metagenome | host: Homo sapiens | study: EMG produced TPA metagenomics assembly of...
GTTTCCTTATCTTTAATAAAATAACGCTCAAAGGTGGTCATCTTGTCTTTTCCGAACAGCGGTGAATTCGGAGCTGCCCAGATATACCACATAATATCTCTGCCTTTACGCTTTTCATCCTCATTTACAGAGAAAAACGCCCGGCGCACATAAGTCTCAAGAACATCGTACAATTCTTTTCCTTTGTAGGTTTTTCCATAAATCTGGACTTCTTTCAGACTTCCATCCTCATTAAGCGGAATACTTCCATGGAACAGAAGATTTCCATTATAAGTTTTATAAAGGCCTCCCTTGTCCAGAAGAAGCCGGACATGATTCTGCAGTTTCTCGCAGTTTCGGAACGCGGAATCCAAGCGTTCCATTACATCCTTTTCCTCTGTAGTAAGTTCATATGGCTTTTTCCAGTCAATAGTAGGAAAATATGTATCGGTCAGCGGATATTCTTTTCCGTCCGGAAGTGTGATCATTCCCTTTTTCGGATCGATCCTATGAAGCAAACAACGATTTTCCATATGGAATTCTTTGTGCCGGCGGATCAGCTGCCCCTCCAGCTTAAACTGGATAATGGCAATAGCCTTGTGCATTTTCCGTCCAAGCTCTTCTTCCAGAATACTATAGTTATTGGCATCTCCCTTCATCTCAAAAGCAGTACATGGATCATCCTTATAAGCCTCCATTGCAAAGGTTGCCAGGGGCATGAGATTGATCCCATATCCATCCTCAAGAATATCCATATTTCGGTAACGGATGCTGTTCCGGATCACCGTTGCAATGCAGGCTTTCTGTCCTGTAGCAGCTCCCATCCAGACCACATCATGATTTCCCCACTGGATATCCAGCGAATGATATTTCATCAAACGATCCATGATGAAATGCGGGCCCGGACCTCTGTCATAAATATCTCCCAGCACATGAAGATGATCCACAACAAGACGCTGGATCAGTTCTGCCAGGGCAATGATAAAATTCTCTGCCCGGCCGATCTCAATGATCGTATTGACGATGGCATCGTAATATGCTTCTTTGTCCAGAACTTCCGCTTTCTCTGTGATCAGCTCCTCGATCACATATGCATAGTCTGCAGGAAGTGCCTTACGGACCTTGGAACGGGTATATTTGGATGCCGTTGTCTTGCATACTTCGATCAGACGATAAAGTGTGATCTTGTACCAGTTCTCCATGTCTTCTTCCTGTTTTTTTACAACCTCCATCTTTTCCTTCGGATAATAGATCAGTGTGGCAAGAGAACGTTTGTCGCTGTTGCTTAAGGTATGTCCGAATACATCATCGATCTTTTTTCGTACAGCCCCTGATCCATTCCGAAGAACATGGGAAAACGCATCGTATTCTCCATGAATGTCCGACATGAAATGCTCGGTACCTTTCGGAAGGTTTAATATAGACTGCAGATTGATGATCTCTGTTGAAGCCTTTGCTATAGTAGGATATAGCTCCGCAAGTCGCTGCAGGTATCTTAATTCTTCTTTTTTCATAGTATCTGGTATCCTCCTGGGAGTTCTCACTGCCAGATCAGCCTTCAGGATAAACGGCAGTATTTTTTATTTATTGTAAGCCCTTCCGGTATCATATATCAACCCGTAAAATCAAACAGTGACATCTGATTGGACTGCGGGATATCTCCAAAAAGATCCATATCATCCATCAGATCGATAACGGTCTTGCTGACCTTGGTACGATCACGGAAATCATCCTTGGAAAGAAATCTTCCCTGTACAGCAGCATCCACTACAGCATCTGCCGCCTTATCTCCAAGACCCTCTATGGTATCCAGAGCAGGCATCAGTTTATCTCCGATGATCTGGAACCGGTGTGCCTTTGCCTTATAAAGATCGATCGGCACAAAATCAAAACCTCTGGCGTACATTTCCTGTACGATCCTCATATCCTTCAGTGTATCCTGTTCCTTCTTGGATGCCTCATCACCTTTTTTCCTAATCTCCGCCATATAATATTCCAGACGTTCTTTTCCCATGCACATCAGTTCATAGGAAAAGGAAGTGGCACGGATACTGAAAAATGCTGCATAATAAGCCAGTGGATGAAACACTTTATACCAGGCGATACGATACGCCATCATAACATAGGCTGCCGCATGGGCTTTCGGGAACATGTACTTGATCAGCTTACAGGACCAGATATACCAGTCCGGAACATCATGCTCTTTCATAGTCTGGATCCATTCCTCACGAAGACCCTTTCCCTTACGGACACTCTCCATGATGGTAAACGCCAGACCACTTTCCACTCCTTTTCCGATGAGATAGATCATAATATCATCTCGCGTACAGATTGCTGTGGAAATGGTAGCTGTACCATTCTGGATCAATACCTGGGCATTTCCAAGCCATACATCCGTGCCGTGGGAAAGTCCAGCAATACGTACCAGGTCGGAAAAATATTTCGGCTTGGTATCGATCAACATCTGCATGGCAAAGTCTGTACCAAACTCCGGGATCCCGAGGCATCCCAGCCTGCAGCCGCCGATATCCTCCGGACTGATCCCCAGAGCCTGCGTTCCCGCAAACAGGGACATGACATCTCTCTGGTCCAGCGGAACTGTTCTTGCACTGATGCCGGTCAGATCCTCCAGCATACGGATCATGGTCGGATCATCGTGTCCAAGTATATCAAGCTTCAGAAGATTTCCGTCAATGGAATGGTAATCAAAATGTGTGGTGATGATATCACTGTTCACATCATTGGCCGGGTGCTGCACAGGTGTAAATTTCTCAATCTCCTCACCCATAGGCAGTACGATGATACCTCCCGGATGCTGGCCAGTGGTACGGCGGACACCGGTACAGCCCTTCACGATACGGTTGATCTCACAGTAACGCTTGTGCTGCCCCCGTTCCTCATAATAGTTCTTCACATAACCAAATGCGGTTTTTTCCGCAAGGGTACCAATGGTTCCCGCCTTAAAGGTCTGCCCTTTTCCGAAGATAACCTCCGTATACCGGTGGGCATTGGCCTGATATTCACCGGAAAAGTTCAGGTCGATATCCGGCTCCTTATCACCTTTAAAACCAAGGAATGTCTCAAAAGGAATATCAAAGCCTTCCTTGTTCATCCTGGCACCGCATTTCGGACAGATCTTATCCGGCATATCACATCCTGCCATACCCGCGTATTTTTTCACCTCAGGGGAATCAAAATCACTGTATTTACAGTCCGGATTCGGACAGAGATAATGAGGCGGCAGAGGGTTTACCTCCGTGATACCGGACATGGTCGCTGCCAGAGAAGAACCTACAGAACCACGGGATCCAACCAGATAGCCGTCCTCATTGGACTTCCACACAAGCTTCTGTGCAATGATATACATTACCGCATAACCATTGGAGATAATAGAATTCAGCTCCCTGTCCAGGCGGTCCTCCACGATCTTCGGCAACGGATCTCCGTACATTTCGTGGGCCTTCGTGAAACAGATATTCTTAAGATCCTGCTCGGAGTTCTCAATGACCGGTGGAAATTTATCCGGATGAATCGGTGATATCTTCTCGATCATATCCGCGATCTTATTGGTATTGGTGATCACCACCTCTTCCGCCTTTTCACTTCCCAGATAGGAAAATTCCTCCAGCATTTCCTCCGTTGTACGAAGATAAAGCGGGGCCTGGTTATCTGCATCAGAAAATCCGTTTCCTGCCATGATGATCCGTCGGTAAACCTCGTCCTGAGGATCCATAAAATGCACATCACAGGTGGCAACCACCGGTTTTTTGAACTGTTCTCCAAGTTTTACGATCTTCCGGTTTATCTCTTTTAAGTCTTCCTCTGAATTGATCATATCATGTTTTTCATCCGCAAGCATAAACGCATTGTTCCCAAGAGGCTGGATTTCCAGATAGTCATAAAAATTTACCAGTCTGGCGATCTCCTGATCCGGTGCATTGCGAAGAAGTGCCTGATAAAGCTCTCCTGCCTCGCAGGCACTTCCCACCAGAAGGCCTTCCCTGTATTTTTCCAGCACACTTTTGGGAACCCTTGGTCTTCTGTGATAGTACTTTAAATGGGACTGGCTTACCAGCTTGTACAGATTGATCCTTCCGGTCTCATTTCTTGCAAAAACAATAGCATGGTATGTGGGCAGCTTTCGGATGGTATCCGGTGAAACCGCACCCTGCCTGTTCATCTCATCCACATCAAAAATATCTCTTTCTTCCAGCATCTTTACAAACCGCACAAAAATCTCTGCGGTACATGCCGCATCATCCACAGCTCTGTGGTGATGATCAAGAGAAACACCTACTGCCTTGGCTACCGTGTCCAGTTTAAAACGGTTCAGGGCAGGAAGAAGGAATCTAGCCATACCAACGGTATCCACATAAGTAAAATCATCCGAAATCCCCTGCCGTTTACAGTTTTCAATAATAAAGCTCATATCAAAGTCCGCATTATGGGCCACCATTACGCAGCCCTCACAGAATTCCAGGAATTTCGGCAGTACTTCCTCTATCACAGGTGCATCCAGGACCATGGAATCATTGATGCTTGTCAGCTGCTCAATACGGAACGGAATGGGCACTTCCGGGTTTATAAAGGTGGAAAAACGATCTGTGATCTGTCCTTTTTCCACTTTTACCGCGCCAATCTCAATGATCCTGCAGGTTAGTGCTGAGAATCCCGTAGTCTCAATATCAAAAACAACAAAATCTCCATCCAGCCGCTGCCCTTTGGAATTGGTGACCATACCCTTCAGATCGTCTACCAGATACGCTTCCATTCCATAGAGCACCTTAAAATCAGACTCCTTTGGAACACAACCGCCCCAGGCATCAAAGCAGTGATTTGCCTCCGGGAAGGACTGCACCACGCCATGATCCGTGATAGCGATAGCCTTATGTCCCCACTCATAGGCACGTTTTACCAATGCCTTTGCATCGCTGACACCATCCATATCGCTCATCTTGGTGTGACAGTGAAGCTCCACACGCTTCTGAGGACTGGTATCCATTCTTGTGCTAGTAAAATTGGCGATTTTCTTGATACCTGTAATATTTCCAATAGTAAGCTCACTGTCAAAACGGTCAATGGTGGTAACTCCCTTCAGCTTCAGGAATGCGCCTTTTTTTACACTTTCCATCACTTCCGGAACCTGCTCGTTACGCAGAAACATCTTCACAACAATACTGTCCGTAAAATCGGTCACAGGGAAGATCAGGATCGTTTTCTCATTTCGGATCTCACGAGCTTCCACATCCATAACCTGACATCGGATGATAACCTCCCCCATCTCACCGGTAATGCTCTCCAGCGGAATCGTTTCTCCATCAAAATCTCTGCCGTAAACCACATCCGGATTGCTGTCCCTGCGAAATCCGAAGCTGCCGCGGAAATCTCCCTTCTGAACCTTCTGCTGTTTTTTGTCAACGGATTTCTTCTCGTTTGTCTTTTCGCCCTTCTTATCTCCTGAGGTTTTCTTTGTCTCTTCCTTGGCTGTATCCTCCTGCTTCGGTTCACTTTCCTGATCCCCGCTGAGTTTGGCATGCTTCAGGACATTTTCCACTTCCTGTTTGATCTGAAGTGCAGCATTTTTCCGGTATTTACTCTCTTTCACTTCCACAAAATCCAGTTCCACTTTCAGATCCATACCGCAGCGTTCACAGAAAACCTTATGAAAATATTCAACAAGTATTTCGCTTTTCTGTCTGGAAATAACCGTATCCGGAAGCTCCATACGCAAGGTATCTTTTCCTGTAAAAATGATTTTTGATCTGCGGAACAGATTGTACTCCAGCATGTTATAGTTGCGCAGCTCCATCTCCATACTGGAACGGTAGCTTTCCAGAAAGTTCTCCGGTGTATACTGCTCGGAAAGATGAAATTTTTCCACAACTGTTACAGTCATGGGAATCCCCGGAAAGCACTGCCGTTCGATCTCATCCTCCAGCGCAAAAATATTCTTCTTGTGTATCCAGCGGCTGCTTTCAATATAAACCCTCAGATGAGTTCTTCCGGGGTTCATGGAAACCTTTGTCACAAATACCATGTCCAGAAGTTCTTCCAGCTCTTTCTTCACTTTAAGATGCGGAAATACATCAAAAAAATCTTTCTCCATTATGACTCCTGCTCATTCCAGGTAAGAAGTTCCTGACGAAGTGTATCCAGAAGATCCGTTTCCGGTACTTTTTTTACAACCTCTCCATGCCGGATCAGAAGACCAACACCATCGCCTCCTGCAATTCCAAGATCTGCTTCCTTCGCCTCTCCCGGTCCATTTACCACACAGCCCATAACTGCAACCTTAATATCAAGAGGAATATCCTGTACCATGGTCTCTACCTGGTTTGCAAGGCCGATCAGATCGATTTTTGTTCTTCCGCAGGTCGGACAGGAAACAACCTCCACTCCTCCTTTGCGAAGTCCCAGCGTTTTCAGGATCCTTTTGGCTGATTTCACTTCTTCCAGCGGCGCGCCTGTCAGAGAAACACGGATGGTATCTCCGATTCCCTGATACAGGATGATCCCAAGTCCGATAGCTGATTTGATATTTCCCGAATACAGAGTTCCTGCTTCTGTAATTCCCACATGAAGAGGATACTGTGTTTTTTCTGCGATCAGTTCATGGGCTCTGGCGCACATGAGAACATCAGAAGATTTGATGCTGATCACAAGATTGTCATATCCCATCTCTTCAATGATGTGCACCTTATCAAGAGCACTCTCCACAAGTCCTTCGGCTGTAACACCGTGATATTTTTCTACCAGTTCTTTTTCAAGGGAACCGCTGTTTACTCCTACACGAATAGGGATATTCCGTTCCTTTGCTGTATCCACAACTGCCTGGATTCTCTCTTTGGAACCGATATTTCCCGGATTGATACGGATCTTGTCCGCACCGTTCTCCATGGCTGCAATGGCAAGGCGATAATCAAAATGGATGTCCGCAACCAGCGGAATATGGATCTGTTTTTTGATCTGGGATAAAGCCTTCGCAGCTTCCATAGTAGGAACTGCGCAGCGGATAATATCACAGCCTGCTTTTTCCAGTGAAAGGATCTGCTCAACCGTTGCTTCCACATCTTCAGTTTTCGTATTGGTCATGGACTGGATAAGGATCGGATTTCCTCCTCCGATAACACGATTTCCAATTTTTATTACTTTTGTATGATCTCTGTACATAAAAATCTCCTTTATGAATCCTGAAAGGCAGGTGTCTTCAAACGCCCTGCCTTTCCTTTCCGAACTATCTTTTTACTCTTACTCCTAACGTCGGATCTCCAGCAGCTTTGTTTTCAGTTCGTTTTCCATACGTCTCATATCTGCCTCTGCTGCCTGACGTTTTTCACGGCCTTCCTGCTGGATTTTCATCACATCATCCAGTGTCTGGATCAGTTCCTGATTGGTTTTTTTCAAAGTTTCAATATCTACAATACCACGCTGGGATTCCTTTGCCGTTTCCACAGATGCCAGGTGAAGCGTTTCCGCATTTTTCTTCAGAAGTTCATTGGTAAAATCCGTAACCTGCCGTTGTGCCTGTGCGGCTTCTGTGGAGTGCGCGATCCCTAGAGCCAGCACCATCTGGCTTTTCCAGAGAGGAATGGTATTTACAATGGTTGTCTGGATCTTCTCGATCATCGTCGTATCATTGTTCTGGATCATGCGGATCTGCGGTGCAGTCTGCATAGAAATGGTTCTGGTAAGCTCCAGATCATGAAGCTTTTTCTCAAAGCGGTCACATTTGCTTTCCAGATCATTGGCAGCCTGTGCATCTTCCGGAAGTCCGCTTGCCGCTGCCTTCTGATGCAATTCGTTGAGCTTGCCTTCTCTGACTTCCCTAAGCTTCTTTTTACCCGCAAGAATGTACATGGAAAGTTCTTTAAAGTATGCAAGGTTCTGCTCATACATTTTATCCAGCACGGCAGAATCTTTCATCAGACGCATCTGGTGCTGCTCCAGAGCTTCCGTGATCTTCGTCACATTTCCCTCGGCCTTTGTGTAACGGTTTTTCAGAGTTTCCACCTTCGCTGTCTGTTTTTTGAAAAAGCCGAAAAATCCCTTTTCCTCTGTGGCATCAAAATCCTTCAATTCTCCTACCACATTTGCAAGAAGCTCCCCTGCCTCCCCAAGATCCTGTGTCTTCACATTTACCAGCGCTGCATCAGAAAAATCTGCCATCTTCTTCTGAGTGCCGGCTCCGTACTGCAGGATCTGGTTTGTATTTTCAATATCGATCTTTGCTGCAAAATCTTCTACGATTTTCTGTTCCTGGGGAGATAACACCGGTTCCTCTACTGCCGGCTCCTGGGGTTTCTCCGGTTCTTTTTTTGTAATTTCTTCTTTTTCTTCCGTGAGATCCGGTTCCAGAGTCAGCACCGGTGCTTCTACCTCAAAGTCTTTAAATTCTTCTCCCATAAGCATTCTCCTTGATCAGCTGTACCTTCCGGCAGATGTCTGTATTCCAGCTTCTTATCTGCTCGTTGTACTTATTTCATTTCCGCATTCTGTTTCATTTTTTTGAAATCATCCTCTGTCAGCCCCTCCTGTGCCAGAACCGTATGCAGCACAGAAATATCGGTGGATACATCCCACGCGGTATCCCGGAATATGGAATCCAGAAGTTTCTCAAATGCAATATTCAGTGTATCAATGGTTTCTTCAATTTCTTTCTTGGAAGCCGTGATATTCTCACCCTGTACAGGCTGTCCATCCATATCCTCATAAGCATCCAGAAGCTTCACAGTCATAGGCAGATAGTAGTCCATCATTTTCTTAAGATCCGGAATCACCTCCGGATGCTCTCCTGCACGCTCAAAAATTTTCTGAACGATCATTTCCATCCTGGAAATCTTTGCAGAAATTTCTTCTCCGGGAATGGCGTCATTGCTCTCACGGATCTTTACCAGAAATTCATTTCCTTTTCTCAGGACTTCCTGGGCTTCCGGACTCATATTCTCCTCCAGCTGAACCTTAGGATCTGCTTCCTGTTTACGAAGCTCCAGCTGCTTCTGTGTTTCCAGATACTGCTGATAGGTCTCATTACTGGTGATCAGACAGGTTTCCTGTTCATCAATATGTCCCTGACGGAACCATCTGTCATCAATCATCTTTTTAATATCTTTTTTAACGAATTTCACCGGCTTATTTACTGCTGCTGACAATTGTTCAAAATTACAGTATGTGTGATTTCCCAGTGTGTCAATATACTTTTGAAAACGTTCCAGTTTACCCAGTTTTTTAATGCCGCCTGCGAGAAGTCCCACTCCTGTCAAAGCTCCGACTGCCATAAAACAGGTTCCACCGGTCACAAGGGAACTCATATGCCCCACCGCTCCAAAGATGCTAAGGACCAGAGTTCCCAGTCCCATTCCACTGGCAAGGATTCCACCTGAAACAGCAATCATCATACCTTTCATTCTTCCCCCGGTGTTCCTTTCATAAAGAGTCAGCATCTTCTCTTTTGCTTTCTCCTTCTCAATTCTCTGACGTTCCTGCTCCTGTTCACGTTCCCGCCTGCGCTTTTCTTCAAATTCTTTTGTTTTATTGCGGTATACCCCGGAATCACCGGACTGACTGTTTCCGGTTCCAAATACATTATTCAGACCATTTTTGATTGCCTCGCTTCCGGAATCTACAGCAGAATTTACTGCGCTGTTAACAGTCTGTCCCACCGTCTGCTTAATATCCTCGGTCATCTGGCGGTAATCTTTAGTAGAAACTGCTGTGTCTATGATCTTTTTTATTTTGTCTCCAAGTTCTCCTAATTCATCAAAATTCTCGCTCATATTTTCCTCCATTTTCTATTCCATATTATAGCGAAATCCTCTATAAAAAACAAGACTGGCGGATTTTTTGTTACTGTATGTGAACAGTAACGATTTTTCAATTTTTCATTAAAATTGGAAATTTCCCATTGAACTTAGCAGGCAAAAGTTTTACAATGGTAAAGAGATAAACAGTAATCACACTTGTAAATACTGTAAATATGTGTGAACGGAGGAAAGATTCATTATGGAAAAAAAGAATATCGACTGGAGCAGCTTAGGCTTCGGTTACGTACAGACCGATTATCGTTATGTATCTAAATTCAAAGACGGCGCATGGGATGCCGGAGAACTGACAACAGATCCTAATGTAACACTGAACGAATGTGCAGGTGTTTTCCAGTATGCGCAGACAGTTTTCGAAGGAATGAAGGCTTACACTACAGAAGACGGACATATCGTTACTTTCCGTCCTGACTTAAATGCAGAACGTATGGCAAACTCAGCAAAGAGACTTGAGATGCCTGTATTCCCGGAAGACCGTTTTGTTGATGCAATTGTTCAGACTGTAAAAGCTAACGCAGCATATGTTCCGCCATACGGTTCAGGCGCAACTTTATATGTTCGTCCATATATGATGGGTACTAACCCGGTTATCGGTGTAAAACCTGCTGATGAGTATATGTTCCGCGTATTCACTACACCTGTAGGACCATACTTCAAAGGCGGTGCTAAACCAATTACAATCCGCGTCAGTGATTTCGACCGCGCTGCACCTCATGGAACAGGCCATATCAAAGCAGGTCTTAACTATGCAATGAGCTTACATGCAATCGTAGATGCTCACAAGAACGGATTCGATGAGAACATGTATCTTGATGCAGCTACACGTACCAAGGTAGAAGAAACAGGCGGTGCTAACTTCATCTTCGTTACAAAAGACGGCAAAGTTGTCACACCGAAGTCCAACAGTATCCTTCCTTCTATCACACGTCGTTCCTTAATCTATGTTGCCAAGGAATACCTGGGATTAGAAGCTGAGGAAAGAGAAATATACTTCGATGAAGTGAAAGATTTCGCTGAATGTGGTCTCTGCGGTACTGCTGCAGTTATCTCTCCTGTCGGAAAGATTGTTGACCATGGTAAAGAAATCTGTTTCCCAAGCGGAATGGAGAAAATGGGTCCGGTTATCCAGAAACTCTATGACACATTAACAGGTATCCAGATGGGACGTATCCAGGCTCCGGAAGGATGGCTGAAAGTTATTGAATAAATAACAGCTGACTGCAGACAGTTAACGATTTTCAATATCAGAAGAATTGTTGCTGTTCATATACCACTATACAAAAATATCCCTCAGAATCAGTTTAAAC